>Ga0326728_10001762_pt1 | contig 74833 bp, 47 predicted proteins | sample MB3enrmetagenome_FD_207602 | JGI IMG/M metagenome (GOLD analysis project Ga0326728, IMG submission 207602) | Lab enriched peat soil microbial communities from McLean, Ithaca, NY, United States - MB31MN | ecosystem: Environmental > Terrestrial > Soil > Wetlands > Peat | place: USA: New York...
GAGGCCGCGCCGCCTGAATTGGTTGTGAAGCAGTTAAGCAGCGGGAGCCACGGGCCTCGCGGCTCGCTGGCGCTTTCCACAGTGCACACGCCGGCCGAAAACGCGTTGGTCCAGCGGAGAAGGCCGTCGTCGGCAAACGAAGATATGCGAAATGGCCCCCCCACTTGGACGATGAGCGTGACCACGGCGCTGGTCACGGCGCCGTACTGATTGGTCAGGATCACGCAATACCTAGCCTGGTCGGAGGCTTGAACGTCGTTCAGCGCCAAGGCGGAGCCCGTCGCGCCGGAAATGTTCGTGCCGTTCTTCTCCCATTGGTAGCCGAAGCCATAAACGCTCGTGGCCGAGACGCTAAAGCTCACTTGGCTGTCGTTGGTGACCACCTGACTCTGTGGTTGGGCGAGGATAAGGGGGCGCAGGTCCGGAACAAAATCCAGCCCGCGAAAGGCGCTGGCGCCCGAAACCGCCAGCACGACCGGAACCGCATTGGACCCTGTGTCCACGAGGCTAACCAGGCGGTTGGTGTTCGACGAACTGCTATCCACAGTCGTGGCATACAGCACGGGGTTGACGCCCGAAAAATCAACCGTCACACCGTAGGCCCCTCTGCCGGAGCCCGTCGAGAGCGTGTAGGCCAATCCCCAGCCCCCGAGGCCATTGGTCCATTTCTGGATGCCGCCTGCCGACGAAGTCCGCTGGTCGGCCACATAGGCCAACCTCAGGTCCGGGCTCAAGTCGAACCCCGCCGGCTGGCTCGAAGAACCCGTCGCGAAGAGCAGGTTGGTGGGCGTGCCGCTCTTCGGCAACCCCCCGCCCTGGAATGTGTAAATGCCGATGGTTCCTTTTTGGGTCGAGAAATAAAGGTCCCCACCCACGGCTCGCACCGCGAAGGTGTTGCCGCCGTTGGTCTGCACGTTTGCAGGACTTTGCGGCGGATTGAACCAGTAGGTGCCGTTGGGAGTGCCGGCCGTCCAGAAGTTGTTCGTGCCGTCGGCGGTGGCGCCGCGAATATTGTTGCCGCTATAAATAGTGGTGCTGGTCTGGATCAAGCTGTAAACCCCTTGGGCGCTGATCGTCGCCAGGCCGCGCGGTACCGCCGACCCGCTCTGGTTGGCGAGCGAGCCGGTGACCGTGCCCCGGTCGGCATGATAGCCGGCGAAGGCAAGCAGAGTACGGTCCAGCGACCGAGCCAACTCACCTTCGGAACTGGCTACGCCGCTGACGAGCAGGGCGCTGTCCCCGGAATCCGGAACCGCCACGCTGTTCACCAGCGCGCCGGTGGCGGTGAATTGGTCAATAAAGACGGTATTCCCGGAGTTGGTCAGCGTCTGGCTGGAGTCCCCCACGCGTAACACCGCTAGGTTGCCTGGGGCAAAGAACGGATTTTGGGCGGCGGCCCCCAGAGGCAGGGCCAAGGTGACGAGAAAGATGAGCGGCTTGGAAAAGGAACTCATGCGTCTCGAACCCTAGAAGGAGCGTGTCCCCGCGTCAATGTCGCCGGCGCAAAATGTGCGCGAGGCGCGACTCACGTATGGGCGGGATTCAGTCACGTTGCGGCGGGTTCTTGGCCAACCAGGCTCGCCACAGATTCAGATCAACGTAGAGTTCAAGGAAGACCTGGGGGCGTAGTTGGAAGTAGCCCACCATGACGTGGGTTTTCTTTTCGTCAAAGGCTGCGCGGAATTGCGCGGAAACGATCATGACCGGCGCGTGGGGCTCGGAAACCAGGTGGTTCCACCAACCGACCTGCTTGAGGTTGCGCAAATACCAGGGCAGGGGCCAGTAATCGCCGTCCGGTGCCATCACCATGACCAGCATGTTGCTTCCCTGGGGGTCCGCCTTGGCGAGGGCTTCGACGCGGCGGACGAGCTTCAGGAGGTCGGGCGAGGTTTGCGCATAGACGTAGGGGTTGCAGCGCTCGGCGGCGTAGGTAGTGTTGGCCTGCCAAGCCTGCCAGGCGAGATGACTGGCGCCCGCCAGAGGCAACAATCCGAAGGCGAGCCGCAGGAAGCGTTGCCGGGCGCAACGGACCAGCCAGGCGGCGCCGACGCCCGCCAGCAGGATCATCCCGTGCCAGAAGCTCAGCAAGCACCAGGGGGTCTTGTAGGCGATCAGGCTATAGGCCGCAGTCAGCGCACAGGTATAAAGGGTCAGAAACCGCACGAAGCTGCCGTTTGCATCGGCCAGCTCCTGGCGCACGAAAGCCACCCGGGCGCCCAGGACGGCCAGCGCGAGAACCAGTGCCTCGCTCCAGACCGGGCCTTTCGCGGCGTGGAAGAAGAGCAGCCGGTGCAGGTAAAAGAACCACGAGTGGATGTGCGGTGAGGCCCCCTCGGCGCGGTGCAACCACGGCAAATAGGTTCGGAAGGAGTCCAACACGCCCTGCCAATTGGTAAAGAACGAAGAGAACAAGACCAACCACACGATCAGCCAGGCCGCCAAAGCCGCCGCCAAGTGTGCCCATCGCCAGGCAGGCGCCTTAACGCGGACGGCGCTGGCATCAAGGAGACGATTCCAGGCGTAGTTAAGGCCCAGGGCCAGCACGGCCGCCGCCAAGGTGAGAACAAAGGTCTCCTTGGTGGCGTCCATGAGGCCCACACCGGTGCCGGCGAGCACGGCCCACCCGATTCTCCAGCTGCGGCAGTAACGCCAGCCAGCGGCAAGCGCCAGGAAAGTGAAGAAGACGAGCAGGATTTCGTGGATGTAGTAACGGCTGTAGAAGACTATCGCCGGGGAGACGGCGGTGAATCCGGCGGCCCAAGCAGTGGCGCGCCGGCCGAGGCCGTCGGCGACGAGCGGCAAGAGAAGGATCAGGCCGACGCCAAAGAGGACAGTGGTAAACCTGAGGCGGTTCTCGCTGAACCAGTCGAAATCCTTCGGCGCCCCTGTTAGCCGACCCAACGCGAGGGTAGCGTAGCAGAGCGCGGGGCCGTGGTGTTCGTTAGGATCGTATGTATAGCCGCCGTGTTCCCAAAGTTGGCCGAACTTAATGCCGTTGACGGCCTCGTCGTTGTGCATTGGGCGCTGGTCCAGCGAGGAACTCCACACCACCAGCGCGAGAGCAGCCAGCAGGACGATGGCAGCGGACAAAGGATGGAAAATGACGGGGGCCAGGGGCTTCCATCGGCTATTGTCCATGCCGGCTCCCTGGCGCCGGTTATTTGGCCGGGCGCCCGTAAACTTCCAACTCAGTATATTCGTTGAGGGCGCTCTCGGTGCTGCCCTTCGAGTAGAAGCGGATATAACGGGCTTTAACGCCCTTGGCATCTATCAGTTTGCCTTCGTACGTCTCGAAATACTCGCGATTGGTCCCCACGCCCAGGCCGGACGCGTTGCTGGCGTCATTGTTGAAGACAGTGCGCACGTTCTCGATGAAGTCCGGGTCATCCGCGACCTGCACAATGACGTCGTGATAAACCTTGGCCGAGTTGTGGGCATGCCAGATCACGACGGCGAAGATCTCCTGCGGGCTGCCCAAGTCCAGTTGCACCCATTGCGTGCCCTTGCGCAAGAAGATGATGCTCTGGTCGGAGGCCTCCTTGTCGCCGTCGGTGAGTTTGGCGAGATTATCGGCCGGGACGTTTTTGTCGCTGCAAGTGATCTTGCTGCCGGGCGCAAGGTTCTTCAAGCCGGGCGGGACCATCATAGGCGGGCGTGGCTTGTCGGAGACCGGCTCCACGTTGGGGCCCACTTGCATGTCTTTGGGTGTGCCCTTGAAGGCGGGCGCGGGCAGTTTGAGCGTCAAGGGCACGTTGTCGCCGGCGTCGGCGGCTGAAACCGCCGGCGCGAGGAGGAGGTTCAAGACAGCGAATGCAAGGCCGGGAAGCAACGACAGGGTCAGCGGCTGTCGCAGCGAATTGCGAGTAGTATTTATTTTGTTCGTCATGCGATTAAAAAGTAAACCAAAGCAGCGCCTGGCGACAAGTCCGATTACGGTGCTATTCGACCCGCTGGGCTTAGGAAAACTGTAACTGGGTTGTGGCTGCTTCGGGGTCCCAGCCGCGGGTCGGTTGGCTGGTGACCGACGCCACGTCCTTGATCGAGACCTGCCGGCCCCGCGTCTTAGGCCCTTTGACTTCCACCTCCGCAGGAGCGCACGTCTGCTGGTTAATCTTCTGGTAGGGCGCCGGCTTATACCGGATGTAAAGCTGCGCCGGGGTGTCGGGCTCGAAGAACAGGACCCGCGACTTGAGCGGGATGCAGTGATAGAGCTTGTTCAGGATCGTGCCGCCGAAGGTGAACCGCTTCAGATAGGTCGCCTCCCGATTAGTGTAGGCCAGCGTGAAAATCCGGTCGCGCTCCGGCAAGCCGCAATAGACCATGTCCGGCCCAACGAACAACTTCTCCGGCAATTCGGTTACCTGGTAATGGCCGTCCTTGAAGACCATGATCAGCTTGTCGAACTTTGTGCACTCCACGCTGAACTCCTGGCCGGAGACCTTGTGGCCGACGTAGCCGGATTCACGGTCGTAGGCCACTTTAAAGGCCTTGAACGCAACTTCCTTGGCATCTACTTCGTCATAGCGGCTGGACTTGGTGAGGCGCGGATACTGCGGCCCATACTTGGCGAGCAACGCCTCAAGGTGACCGATCACATACTTGGTGAGGTTCTTCAGGTTCTTCCGCGTCTCAGCCATATCGGCCTTCACCTGCTCCATCTCCTCGCGGTGCTTGTTGATGTCGAACACCGAAATGCGGCGAATGCGCACGGCGAGGAGGCGCTCCACGTCCGGGTCAGTCAGCTCGCGAATCAACTGCCGCCGCAACGGCTTGAAGCCCTCGTGCACGGCGGTCATGACGGCTTCATTGGTCTTGCACTGCTCGATTCTCTTGTAGATGCGCTCCTCGATGAAGATTCGCTCCAGCGTGCGGAAATGCAGTTCGTCCTGCAGCTTGGATTCCTTCAACTCCAGCTCGCGCTTCAGCGTCTCGACCAGTTGGGCCGTGTTCTCCCGCAGGACGTCGGACACAGTCATCTCGACCGGCCGGTTGTTCCGGATGACCACAATGCGGCTGGCGATGCTGACTTCACAGTCGGTGAAAGCATAGAGCGCGTCCGCCAACTGTTCCGCGCTGACGCCGCTCGGCGCTTTGACTTCGATCTCGACCTCCTCGGACGTGAAATCGTTGATGCTCTTGACCTTGATCTTGCCTTTGTGCGAGGCGTCCTCAATGGACCCGATCAGCGAATCGGTGGTGGTCGTGGGCGGGATTTCCTTGATGACGACGGTGGACTCGTCCTTGACCTTGAGCTTGGCCCGCACCTTGATTTCGCCAGCCCCATCCTTGTAGCCGCGGGCGTCCATGAGGCCCCCGGTCTGAAAGTCCGGCAGGCATTTGAAGGGCTGCTTCTTGAGAATGGCGATCTGCGCTTCGAGCAGTTCCGGGAAATTGTGCGGCAGGATGCGCGAGGCCATGCCCACCGCGATGCCCTCCGTGCCGAGCATGAGCAGCAGCGGCAGCTTGCAGGGCAGGGCGACTGGTTCCTTGTTGCGCCCGTCGTAGCTGGGCACAAACTCGGTTATTTCGTCATTGAACACCTCGGCGCGCGCCAACTCGGTCAGCCGGCACTCGATGTAGCGCGGCGCGGCCGCGAGGTCGCCCGTGAAGATGTTGCCGAAATTGCCCTGGCCTTCAATGAGGTAGCGTTTGTTAGCCAGCACCACCAGCGCATCCCCTATCGAGGCGTCGCCGTGTGGGTGGTATTGCATCGCATGGCCGACGACGTTGGCAACCTTGATGAAGCGGCCATCGTCCTTTTCGTGCAACGCCCAGAGAATGCGGCGCTGGACGGGCTTGAGGCCGTCCGCCAGGTTGGGAATGGCGCGGTCGCGGATGACGTAGGAAGCGTAGTCGAGAAAGCTGCGGTTGACGCGGCGATGGAGCGGCAGCTCGATCTTGCCGGGCACAAAGGGACGCGTCGGCGCGGGCACGGCGACGTTTTCAGCCAGGACGTGGCTGGCGCCGTTGCTGACCTTCACAGGCTTGGGCTTAGGCGATTCGCCGTTGCCGCCTTTGGGGACCGGCGCAGCGTTGACCACTCCTGGCGTATTGTCCGGGAGCTCTTGAATCGGCAATTCCGGCTGATCGGGATTGCTCTTACGCTTCGATGACATTCGTTGGTGCGTTATTCGGAGAGGCTGCTCGCCGGAGGAGGTGATGACTTAGGCCAAAACCAACCCGTGTTGAACGAAAGGCTTGAAATCGGAGGTGTTGACGGTGGCCAATCTTGCGCTGCACCGGATAGCCACTGCTGCGATCATGCAGTCGGCCAGCGAGCGAGAGCGACGACCCGTCTTGTTGAACAAGTCGGCCGCCAGGGTCGCAACGCCGGCCAGAACCCCTTCCGGCAAAGGGAACATTTGCCTAGCAATTGCTTCGCCTTGGGGATCGAGGGGACCACAAAGGTATTCTGCCCAGGCCACGGCACTAACCCCAAAGCTCTCCCCTGCGGTTGACCATTGCCGAAAATCACCGTGAGCAGGTGACCCTGCCACTGTGGCCTGGATGAGAAAGTTGGTGTCGAAATGAATCATGCACGGAGCTGCTGCCGTCAGCGGCGTGCATCGCGAACGGCAGCCATCCATTGGGCTGCTTGCTTTTCATTGAGCTTCAAATGCTTTTGGAGCGCCTCGAGCGCCTCTAAGGGCGTCAGCTTGCCAGAGGCAGGCTGGGTGAATGGCTCCAGAACCGTCAAAAGTCCCCTCCCTTTTTCCGGTAGCTTCCCGGGTTCAGCGACCACGAGGCGCCCGTGATCAATCTCGACCTCTACGGTTAAATAGCTCATAGCTAATAAATACAATTCCCGGCGCGGTCATGCGACCAAAATCTGACGCCGGAACCTGACGTCTGAGCCCTCCACCACGGCACACCGGCTGTCACCACCCACGGGACCCGTTTGCGTTCTTGGGCAGCACTCCCTCTATTCCTCCACCGCCACCACCAGGTTTTCCATGATGTAGTCTTTACGCTCGGGCGTGTTCTTGCCCATGTAGAAGCCGAGGATGCCAGCGGCATCGTGTTTCGGGGCATATTCCACCTGGCTCAGGCGCATCTCCTTGCCGATGAATTGCTTGAACTCGCTCGGGTTAATCTCGCCTAGGCCCTTAAACCGTGTGATCTCACAGCTCTTGCCCAGCTTCTGGGCCGCCTCGTCACGCTCCGCCTCCGAATAGCAGTAGATGGTCTGCTCCTTGTTGCGTGCGCGGAACAGCGGCGTCTCCAGCACGAACAAATGGCCGTCGTGCACAAGCTGATCAAAGAAGCGGAAGAAATACGTGATGAGCAAATTGCGGATATGCAGCCCGTCCACGTCCGCGTCGGTGGCCAAAATCACCTTCTCGTAGCGCAGACCTTCGAGGTTGTCCTCGATGTCCAGGCTGCGCATAAGGTTATACATCTCGTCGTTCTTATAAACGATGTCCCGCTTGAGGTCCCACACGTTCAGTGGCTTGCCTTTGAGGACGAAAATGGCCTGGGTCTCCACGTCGCGGCAACTGACGATCGAGCCCGCCGCCGACTGGCCTTCTGTGATGAATACCATCGTGCCCTTGCCCTTGCCCTTGCCCTTGGTCTTGTTGTAGTGCTCCTTGCAATCCTTAAGCTGCGGGATGCGGATAGTGATGGCCTTGGCCCGTTCCCGCGCCAGCTTCTTCACCTCCTGCAGCTCTTTCCGCAGTTGGCGGGTATCCTGGACTTTGGCGACAATCTTCTCCGCGATCTCCTTATTGCGGTTGAAGAACTGCAACAACTCCTCGCGCACCCGGTTCACCAGTTCCGTGCGGATTTCCGTGTTGCCGAGCTTGTTCTTGGTCTGCGACTCGAACACGGGGTCCTTCAACCGGATCGAGACCGCGCCCACCATGCTCTCGCGCACGTCATCGCCGTCGAACTTCTCCTGCCCGTACTCATTCACCGCCTTAAGCAGCCCTTCCCGGAAGGCGCTGAGGTGCGTGCCGCCGTCCGCAGTGTATTGGCCGTTCACGAACGAGTAGAACGTCTCCCCATAGCGGCTGTTGCTGTGAGTGAAACAGAACTCCAGCGTCTTCTCCGCGTAATGCAGCGGCGGGTAAATCGGCTCGCTGCCGTCGGCCTGCAGGTCTTCCATCACCAGATCGAACAGCCCATTGCGCGACTGGAACGTCTTGCCGTTATAGAGCAGCCTCAGCCCCGTGTTCAGGTAGCTGTAATGCCGCAACCGCCGCTCCACGTGCTCCGGGAGGAACCGGACTTCCTTGAATACCTCCGGATCGGGCTGAAACTCGATGAGCGTGCCGTCCGCTTCCTTTGGCGCCTTGCCGCTCTTCTCGTTCTTGAGTTTGCCTTGCCTGAACGACGCCTCCACGTATTGCCCTTCGCGAAAGCTACGCACGAGGAACACTTTCGACAGCGCATTGACCGCCTTGGTCCCGACCCCGTTCAGTCCCACGCTGAATTGAAAGACATCGTCGTTGTATTTCGCCCCCGTGTTGATCTTCGACACGCAATCCACCACCTTGCCCAGCGGAATGCCCCGCCCGAAATCCCGCACCGTCACCGACTGCTCCTCAATCCCGATCTGCACCTCCTTGCCATAACCCATGATGAACTCGTCTATGGCGTTATCAATGACCTCCTTGAGCAGCACGTAGCACCCGTCATCGTAGTGCGAGCCATCGCCAATCCGCCCGATGTACATGCCCGTCCGCAGCCGGATGTGTTCCAGCGAAGAGAGCGTCTTAATCTTGCTCTCGTCATACACGTGTTTCTTATCGTCTGCCATAGTCTTCAACGCGCTAAGTATCAAAACTCCGCGCCTCGTTGCCAATAACAAATACGGCCCGGCGCGGCTCAAGCGGATGCAACGCGCCGGGTCGGAGACCGGCGTTCCGGTGGGCTGTGGCAAGGTGCCCCCGCCCTGACTGACCGGTCATGGGGAGAACGCGATTTCGTTTGAATAGCCATCGCTACAGTGGCGCGGTGAAGTGGTAGGTGCCGGAGCCGACTTCAAACACCGCCCGGCCAGCCTCGATGCGAAAGTCCCTTACGCCCTCGGCCTTCATCGCCGGCCAGCCGCCTTCGACCACCGCGGAAGGATCAGTAGTCGGCACCCATACTGTGGCTGTGGTATTGGCCGGGACCTTAACCGTCAGCTTGAAACGGCCTTTCTCCACCACCCAATCGCTCACGATGCCCCCGCGCACGGAATCGCAACTGGCTTTAGCCGAAGTCAGGTCGCCCACAATGTTGGGCTTGATGACAAAATGCTTAAAGGCCGGTGCCGTGGGATCCACGTTGATGCCCGCCAGCGCCTTGTAGAACCACGCGCTGATGTCGCCGAACATGATGTGGTTGCGCGATTCGGTGCCGTTCCATTGCTCCCACAGGGTGGTGGCGCCCTGCTCGATCCACCAGCCCCAGCTTGGCAGGTCTTTCTGGCTGGCGATGCGATAGGCCACGTCCGCGCGCCCGTTTTCGAGCAGCGCGTTCAAGAGGTATTTCGCCCCGAGGATACCGGTGTCAATGTGGCCGTTGCACTTCTCCACGGCGGCGACCAGGTTGCTGAGCACGCGCGCCTTGTTCTCCGGCTCGACCAGGCCCTGATAAAGCGCGCAACTGAGCGAGGTCTGGCTGCCATTGCCGTAGAGGCCCGTTTCGGGATGGTAGAATTTCCCGTTGAACGCCTGCTTGATGCTGGTGGCCAGTTCTTTATACTTGCGCGCGTCCGCCTCATTTCCCATCAGCTTGGCCGTCAGCGCCACAATCTGGGTGTCCACGTAATAATACGCGGTTGAAGTGATGTCCGCAGGCGTGCTGGTCTTGAACGGCGCCCAGTCGTTCAAGCCGATGTCCACAATGCCGTCCTTCGCTTTGCTCGTGAGGTAATCCACGTAGCGCTTCAACCCCTGGTAATGGTCGCAGAGGACCTTCGTGTCGCCGCAATACTCATACAGGTAGAACGGAATGAGCAGAAAAGCGCTGTCCCACGCCGGGCCGTTGCCCCAGGTGTAACCCCAGCCGCTCGTAGGGACGATGCCAGGCAACTCCCCCGTCGGGCGCTGCTCATCGCCCAGGTCGTTAATCCACTTGGTATAGACGGCGGCGGGCGCGTAGTTGAGCAGGCCCTGCTCGGCGGCGAGGTGGGCGTCGCCCGTCCAGCCGTTCTTCTCGCGATGCGGGCAATCGGTTGGGATGCCTTGCAGATTGCTGAGGTAAGACCAGCGGCCCGCGCGCCAGATCTTGTTCAGCAGCGGATTCGAGCACTCGAATTCGCCCGCGACGGAAACCGCCGAGTGGATGAACACCCCGCGCAACGTGTCGAGCGTCGGTTTGCCGGGGAAGCCGGTGACTTCCACATACTGGAACCCGTGATAGTCGAAGCGCGAGTGCCAGGTCTCCGATCCAATGCCCTTGGCGATGTAGTTGTCAGTTTGATACTGTTGGCTCGCATCCACCCGGACGACGTGCTGCTGGATGTCCGCACGGTCCAGCATGCCCTCCTTGCCCAGCCGCTCTCCGTATTTCATAACCACCCTCGTCCCGGCCGGAGCCCGCAGGTGCAACTCGGCGAAGCCGGCCATGTTCTGACCCATGTCGAACACAAAGATGCCGGGCTTCGGCTCGGTGAGCTTGTCCGGTTTGATGTATTGGTCGGCCTTGATCGGCGGCATCATCTGCGCCACCAGCTTCCCGCCGGGAGCTGAAACCGCCTGGGCCCTGGCCCACCCGGAATCATCATATTTCGGAGTGTCCCAGCCGGGCTTCTCCGCGCGGGCATCGTAGGTCTCGCCCCCGTAAATGCTGTCAAACGTGATCGGGCCGGCGCTCGTCACCCAGCGGCTATCGGTGCCGACGGTCTCGACGCGCCCATCCGTGTACTCCACGCGCAACTGCATCAACAACTTGGGCGCGGCGCGCCACGGTGCTTTGTGAAAGTCCCAAACCGCCTTGGTCTGGACATTGTACCAGCCGTTGCCGAGGAGCACGCCAACTGCGTTCGTCCCGCGGCGCAGCGCCTCGGTGACATCGTAAGTGACGTAGAGCGCGCGTTTATCATAGCGCGTATAGCCAGGGTCGAGCAGGTGGTCGCCGATCTTCTTGCCATTGAGGTGAAGCTCATAGTAGCCCAGTCCGCAAATGTAGGCGCGGGCCTGCTTGATTGTGCCCTCGAGCGCGAACGTGCGGCGGAGCAGGGGAGCAGGCAGGGAATTGGTGTCGGTCGTGCGGCCGATCCACTGGCCCTGCCAGTCCTGAGGTGAGAGCAGGCCCATTTCCCAGAAAGCCGGCTGGCTATAGGCCGACACCTTGCCATCCTTATCCCATCCACGCACTTTCCAATAGCATCTCTGGCAAGAAGTCAGCGCCTTCCCCGTATAAACCACGTGCAGCGTTTGGTCGGACGTCACGGTCCCCGTGTCCCAGACGTCGCCGGTGTTCGCCTTCAGCAGGGCCTCGCTGCTCGCCACGAGCACCTGATACGCGGTCTGCTTCTGCGCTCGCTCCTTGGATTCGACCACCCAGCTTAGCCGCGGCTGCGGGGTGTCAATGCCCAGCGGATCATCCAAGTACTCGCAACGCAGCTTCTCCACCGTCACGCTGCCGGCGGCGGTCGAGATCCCGAAGGCCAACCCGGCCCCGAGCACCCAACCGGCCAGGAGCATCCGCGTTCCTGGACCCTGCCAGCGGGAAATCGCGTGCGCCGCCACATCCGAAGTCCGAGGCCCGTCCACCCTCCGCAGTGCTGCTACGGAGGACGGGAAATCCGAAAGAAGCCCGAAGTCCGAAACCCGAAAGCGACGATGTTGCGGTTCGGGTGCGCGGGAGGAGGTGATTTGTTTCATGGATGTTGTGCAGTTCACGTTCAAGCAGCAGAGTTCCTGGCTCAGGTCATCGGCTCCGCATTCATGTTCCGGAATGACCGGACAATCAAGGCAATTCCGTGCCCGCGCCCCCGACTTTGCGCTGGCCTGGGGGTCGCATGTCGGTGGCTTGCAGGTGGCTTTGCCGACCCTTCTTCATTCTGCCTTCTGCCTTCTGCCTTCTCTTGAGTGTGGCTTTGCCCGGCCGTTCTATGTTGGATGTTGGATGTTGGATGTTGGATGTTCGGCGTCCACCAGCTCAGGTTGGCTCCCCCAAAAGGCCAGCCTCTGGCCTCTCACCCACCGCCACACCCTCCCGGCCCATTCCCGCGGGTATGGCGGCAGTCCCGCCGTAGTCTCCTGGGAGTCTCGCCGTATTACCTCCGTTAGCGAACGGAGGTACTACGGCGAGACTACGGCGGGACCCGCACGCGCTTCGGGGGCGGTGAGCGAGCGTATCGCGGGCGGCCTGATTATAATTATCTGGCAGCCGCATCACCGAGGTTTCAGCGCATCCCATTGGGAGCCAAGCACTTGCGGAGCCGACGATTCTCTGCGCCTGGATTGTGTCAAATCGTTGCTGGGGGTCCAAATCTCTTTCCCGGGCTCAGATATCCCCCCAGAGCCGGCACTGCCAGGAAACCCATTGCAACGGCCCGGAGGTTGACAAGATGACCAACCAGGAGACCGTGGACTTGCCTCACGAAGTTCAACGAGACCCAGAGGGCCCAGGCGAGATTGGCAGCTCAAGAAATCCACGCCGCCGCTGAAGTCTCCTCCTCGGCCCACGGCAACTCCCGTACCACCCCCGACCGGGCCACGGCCTTCTCGGAGTCGTCGTGAACGAGCAAGAGCTCCTTATTCCGGCGCCGGGCTCCCCTGCCTTGTGATTTGCCGGCCAGCATCGGCGATCCATTCTGCTGAAAAACGATCCGTGATCCCTCTGTGATCTCAACGTCTTTAGGGCGCACCCGCTCCATCCGTCGTCGCCTGAGTTTCTTGACTCAACGCGATTTGGCCCGTCGTTAACCAATGCGAGATTTCTGAGAGAAAATGGGCAAAAATGTTTCAGGACTTTCGCGCGCCGGCTGTTTTGTCCCTCAGATTCCTTGGAGGAGGAATTCTTTTCGCTGGGCCATTGACATCCTCAGCTAATGTGCCACATTAGTCAAAATGACGTTCAGTCCCTTTCACTTTCCTTACGGGGAAACAACACGGGGCAACAGAATTATGATAATTTGGCATTTTGCCGGTTTAGGGACGGCGGCGGTTCTCACAGCCACGCTACTCACCGCACGGCCAGCCGAGGCGCAAAGCGCTTCGCCACTGGTGATCCAGCCTTCGGGGACCAAACAGGTCCAACTTTTATGGCCCGCCACCACCAACTTCAACGTCTTGCAGGAGATTCCGGGGTTTGACGGCACCAACACCTGGATGGATGTGCCTGAAGCACCATCCCCTCTCGGCCTGTTTTACTCGGTGCGGGAGGCGACGACTAACGGCGCGATGTTTTATCGACTGGCCCAGCGCGGAACGCCGGGTGTGACCAGCCCGCCCGACCCGGCCTCGGTGGCGCCCGCGCTGGCGCCGAATGTGTTCAATGCCTTTGGCCCGTCAACCGCTTTTCTCTACTCCGGCCCGAACCCCATTCAGGTGGGCGTGGCTCCCGGCACAATCCAGGCCCTGCAAGCGGCGGTGCTGCGTGGCACCGTCAGGGGGCGCAACAACGGTCCGCTGCCAGGTGTGCGCGTAGCTTTGTTGAACCATCCCGAGTTTGGCTACACCTACACGCGGACCAACGGCATGTTCGACCTGGCAGTCAACGCGTCCCAATACACCGTGGATTTTGCGGCCATCGGCTATCTCCCGGCTCAACGCCAGGCCCAAGTGATAGGCCACTCCTATCTGATGCTTCCAGACGTGGGCATGATCGGGCTCGACCCGATGGCCACAAGTATCACGCTGGGATCCAACGCGCCCGCGCAGGTGGCCAAGAGCACGCCGCAGTCCGACATGGCAGGCACGCGTAGCACAACGGTTTACTTTCCCGCTGGCACCAGCGCGACGATGGTGCTGCCTGACGGTTCGACGCAGCCGCTCAGCTCGGTCACGGTCCGGATAACGGAATACACAGTGGGAACCAACGGTCCAACGGCGATGCCGGCACCACTGCCGCCAACCAGCGCGTACACCTATTGCGCGGAATTCTCGACGGATGAGGCGTTGGCGGCCGGGGCGACCAAGCTGCTCTTTTCTCAGCCGGTGTCTTTGTATCTGGATAATTTTCTAAACATGCCGGTGGGAACGCTGGTGCCGGTGGGTATCTACGACCGGACCAGTGCCGAGTGGATGGCCACCAGCAACGGCGTAATCATGCAAATACTTGGCTCCAGCAATGGCATCGCTTCGATTGATTTGAACGGCTCGGGCGCGCCTGCATCGAGCAACGCGCTTGCCGCCAGCGGTTTTACCACTGCGGAACTCGAGGAACTAGCTTCGTTGTATGGCGCGGGCAAAACGCTGTGGCGCTTCCAGCAGACTTACGATGAAAGTTTTGACGCCAATTATACCCTGGTTCCTCCGAACAAAAACCTGCCGGGCGGACCGCACCAACCGTCATCCGATCCCAACGACAATTCTGGCCCTAACGACGGGACGCTGAACTATTCCTCCCAAGTCTTTACCGAGACGATTCCACTGGTCGGGGTGCCGTTCAATCTCAATTACAGCAGCGCGCGGGTGCCGGATTACAAGGTAAAGAGCCAGGCAACTGTCCCTGCCAAGTGGGTTCAACCTCCCATAATGCCGACGTGTCAGGGACCCGGCGTCTGCGTCGCTACACCGGGCTATCTCTACCAGCCGCCCAATGCCATTCGCATCGATCTCAACGTGGCCGGCGAACCTGATCAAGTACAAATCTTGCCCGCAACCGCCACGCAGGCGACTGTGGCGTGGGATGGCAAGGATGCTTATCGAAGAGAAGTCGGCGGATCGGTTGCTGCCCAGATTTCCGTCAGTTACGAATACACTAATTGGGACTACGGCGTTATGGATACAGGGTCAGGATTGGCCACCGAATTCCCGGATCTTTTCGGCAACTACATCAACGCAAGCGTCACTGAGGGCCACGTGGGCACGACCCTTGGGATTTCGCAAACGTTTCAGATGGTGCTGACCTATCCGGACCATCGGGCGCTCGGTTTCGGCGGATGGAGTCCCAGCATACTGCACCGCTTCGACCCGGTCGGCGGTTTGCTCTATTACGGCGACGGACGGATTGATACGGTTCCGGAATCGGCCCCTCAAAGCGGTTTTCAGTCCCTATTCGTGGGACCCGGTCCGCGCGCCATGGCAGCCGCCCCGGACGGCACAGTTTACTTTGTAGCTTTCTTGAGCAGTGGCAACAACGAAACATTTCTCTGCCGCCGTTCCCCGGGCGGGTCATACGAGATTCTAAGCCCATCCCTCGAGGTCCCCGGGGTCGTTTACCCCAACAAGCCCCCCCCATACGTTGCCACCAACGATAACTGGACTCTCATCGATGGTCAGCCGGTAACCAACGTGTCATTCGGCAGCGACTTCGTGAGATCGATGGCGGTTGGGCCGGATGGTTCATTGTATGTTAGCGACGGTAGTGCTATCGCCAGGCTGACTCCGGACGGTATTTGGCATGTGATTATGGGTTTGAATGCCCAATCGCCGCCCGTTTATCAACCCGACGGCACGTTCGCGACCAATTCGTATGCCACTGAGTTTGGGCAGATCAATATGGCGGTGGGACCGGATGGCAGCCTATTCTACACCTGCTATTTTGAGACTCCTGACGGCTCGACCTATTTCTTTCCCCTTCGCAGAATCGCCCCTAACGGCAAAATCTATACTGTCTATGGTTCGCCCGGTGTTTCACCAAGCGGAAGCAGCATCCGTTGGTTCGATTTTTACGGCTCCTCGGCTTATGCAACTCCGAGCTTTAACGACATTGCCGCGTTTGCCGTGGGCAGTGACGGCACCATCTATGTGTCGCCGCGGCAGTACGCAGACGGCGGCGGAATGTTCCAAATCACGCCCGGCGGCATCCTGTTGCCGTTTATGTCGCAGGGACCAAATACCGGCGCCGGTGAGGGATACAACCCGCTCACCCAGGCCTCATATATCCAGGGGGACGAGGGCAAGGTGGCGCAACTGCTGTCCGGTGGAGGGCCGAGCGCGCAGGTGATGGCCGCCGGCCCGGACGGCTCGGTGTATTTTTCCGATGGCATAATTGTGTGGCGGGTGAATCCCGCCGGCGTCGTTGAGCGCGTGGCTGGACGTTACGCCTACACTGCTTATGACCCCCCAAACCACGCCGCCGACAACGCCGATCCCCTCAACACGGTTCTTTATCCGGTCACCGGCCTGCAAGTCCTGCCCGATAACACCCTTGTCATACTCCGTGAGAATGCCCCGGATGAACCGCAAATCGTCTTCTATCCAGGCCGGACGTCGCAGAATGGGTTGCTGAACACTCCGCTGATTACACAGCAAGTGCCCTCCGAAGACGGCAGTGAAATATACGTTTTCAGCACCACCGGCCAGCACCTCAGCACGCTCGACAGTCTCACCGGCGCCACCAAATGGTCGTTCCAATACGACACAAATAACTTCGTCGTAACCATGACCGATTCGGCTGGCTTGACCACAGTCATCCAGCGCGACGCCGCTGGACATCCAACCGAAATCGTCGGCCCCTCCGGGCAAATTACAAAACTCGGAGTGGATGCGAACGGTTTCCTCAATTCAGTAAGCACGCCCGCCAACGAAACTGAAACCCTCACTTACACACCGGGCGGCCTGCTTTCATCCATTACCGGACCGCTCGGCGAAACGTACCGAGTCCAATACAACCCCCTTGGCCTGGTCACCGGCATAAGCGATCCCTTGGGCGGCGGGTTAAGCGACGATGTCACCAACCTGGTGTTCCTGGGGAACGGCAGCTTCGGCTTAAACGTGGTGTTCACTAACTCACTCGGAAATACAGTTACCCGGCAATTGACCCTGCTTTCAAGCGGGAGCACCAGCCAAACCAATTACGAAGGCACTTTGGTTTCGGAGCAATCGATCGTTGCGCCGGACGGCAGCCAAACCGCCAACTTCTCCGATGGCTCACAGTGGTACCTCGGGCTGGGTCCCGACCCGCGCTTCGGACGCCAGGTTCAGGAGCCGATTTCGATGACCGTCCAGCTTTCTCCAACTTCGCCGGAATTTACGGCATCAATTCAAAGATCGGCCGCTTTAACCAACAGTGGTCAACCCCTATCGTTCACCGCGTTGACCAACGTGGTCACGATAAACGGCAATACTTACACTTGCGTGTACACTGCCAGCAATCGGACAGCCACGGTTACTTCGCCCGCCGGAAGGACTGTCAGCAAAACCCTGGACTCATTGGGCCGCTTGAGCAGCGTTGCTCAACCGGGCTACCCAACGTCCGATTACGCTTACGATTCCTTAGGGCGGTTGGAGGCGATCACCAATTCGTCCAGTGCCGGCGCCGCCATCACCACTTTCTCCTACAACAGTCTGGGCCAGTCCAATCTCATAACCGACGCGCTTGGGAACTCGCTCCACTTGGCCTATGATGCCGATGGACGCGTGATTCAGGAAATCCTGCCGGATGGTGCTGTGGCCTCCATTACGTACGACCGCGAGTCCGACCCGACGAGCATCGCCCCTCCAGGCCGTCCGGCCCACACATTCCAGTATAATGCGGTGGGCCTGCTAACCAATTATACCCCGCCGCTCGCCGGCCCCAACTCGTCCATCAGCTACCTCTACGACAGCGAGCGGGAACTGACTCAAGCCGCATTCCCTGACGGCCAGGTTGCCGCGTTACAATATGGATGGTTTGGCCAGCTAACCCAAATGGCGTTGGGCAATGGACCTACGCTGTCCTACAACTACGGGGGCTTGGGCGGTTTTCAGTTGGTCGCCGTGACCAACAGCGACGGCGACGTCATTCAGTATGGCTACACCGGCCCGATCCAAACTTCCGTGTCGTGGTCGGGGTCCATCAACGGCCAGGTCGCAATCCAACTCAACGACAATTTTCTCCCTGCTTCCGTATCGGTGGACGATACCTCGGTGAGTTATTCGTATAATCCCGACATGCTGATAACCCAAGTCGGCGCCCTGAGTATCACCAACGACCCGGCTTCGGGTTTCATTATCGGGACCAGCAATGGTGTTGCGACCGATCAGCGATTATTTGACGATCGCGGATTGTTGACGAATTCTACCGTGATCGTCAACGGCGCTCCGCTCTGGTCAATCAGCTATGCTTATGACATTCTTCGTCGGATCACGAATCGAGTCGAAGCCCTCAATAGCCAAACCCAAACCAACGGTTACGTCTATGATGTGCGCGGCCGGCTCCAGCAAGTTTGGCTCAACGGGGCGTTAAACGTGACCTATTCATACGACAGCAATGGCAATCGCCTCAGCCGCAACGACGAGACGGCCACGTATGATGCCCAGGACCGCGTTTTGACGTATAATGGCTCCACTTTCACCTGGTCTCCCAACGGCACGCTGCTCAGCCGCGTCAACGGCGGCCAGACCACCGACTACACCTACGACCTTCGCGGGGCGCTGACGGCGGTCAGTATTTCCGGCGGCCCACAAATCACCTACATTATCGATGCTGAGGCGCGGCGCATCGGAAAGCAAGTCAACGGGACGCTTCAGCGCGGATGGCTTTGGCAGGGCGATGCGCTGGTGGCCGAACTGGACGGCAACTCCAGCCTTAAGGCGATGTTTGTTTACGCCGCCGACAGCCCAGCCCCATCTTACATGATCACGCCGACCAACACTTACCGGATCCTCTCGGATGAGCGCGGCAGCGTGCGCTTGGTGGTCGATACCGCTACGGGCGCGATCGCCCAGCAGTTGGTCTACGACGAGTTCGGGCGCGTCACCGCGGACAGCAATCCGGGCTTTCAACCCTTTGGTTTCGCGGGTGGACAATACGATCCGGACACCGGTTTGGTTCGGTTTGGGGCGCGCGATTATTCCTCCGAAACCGGCCATTGGACGGGGCGCGATCCGAAAACATTCAGTGGCGGCTCGTTCAATCTCTACGCATATGCCTCCTCTGACCCGATCAACGTTATCGATCGTCTCGGCACAGGTCCTAATCATGAAAAGGAAGAAGAGGAAGACCCAAGATTAGTGCACGAGAACCATTGGGGGCGTCGTCTCGGTCATGAAACAGGGGTGACGGCTGTAGCGGAATTGACCGGCCTTGCCAATCCCGCCCACGTCATACTGGCTACTGATCTGGCAGCCCAGGGCGTCGGTGAAACCATCAACTACGCGACGGATGGTGGCTTGGATAAGTCAATGAGCGCTGTCAAAGATAACGAAGGCAAGCCCATTGATATGCGCGGGGAGCAGGCAAAGAAGCAGCCGTTCGAGCCCTTTCCGTGGCTACGAGGTTGGTGATTTTCGTAGAGCTTCATCGAAAAAAACCTATGAAGATTCAAAGAATAAAGGGGTTAATGAGATTGCATTATTCTGTTGACCCCTCCACGGGCGCGCCAATCAAAGTGAAGTCCTGGAAGGACGAGCGAACGCTTCAGACCGGTTCCCACCCGGGGCGGTAGCTCTCCTTGATGAGGTGGTCAGCCGCCGAAGCGTTGGTGGCTTTCATGGCCTTCGCATCCCAGTTAATCTTCTTGCCTACCCGCAGCGCCACCAGGCCGAGGAGGCCGACCTCGGTCAGCGCAGCACCGTATTCGAAGTTGCCGCTGGCCGGTTTGCCGCCTTTGCAGGCGTCGAGCCAGTCGCGGTGATGGCCCTTGGACCGCGGCAAGGTCTTGGCCGGGCGCTTGTAAGCCTCGTCTTTGGAGCCAGGCAACAGGGACGGCCTGCCCGCCCAGCCGCCGCACGTGATCATCCCCTTGTCGCCGATGAACAGGATGCCGTTGCCGTTGGCGCCGAGTTGGTCGTCCTCCTCCAGACCCTCCGGCCGCGGCGGCATCAACCCGCCTTCGTACCACATGAACTTCACCGCAGGCATCTTGCCGCGCGGACCGAAGTGGTAAGTGTAGAGTCCCCCGAACGGCGCGATATATGAGTCCACGCCGCCGGCGCCAGAGGCCTCAATGCTCAGCGGTTCGCGCAGGTCCAGCGCCCAGCAAGCCGGATCAAAGTTATGGCAGAAGAAGTCTCCGATCGGCGCGGTGCCGAAATCCCAGAAATCCCGCCAGGTAACCGGCGTGTAGGCCGGGCTGTAAGGACGCGTTTCCCGCGGCCCCAGCCCCAGATCCCAGTTGACCCCTTTCGGGACCGGCTCCGCCGCCGGCCGCCCGCCGGCAAGCTGCGTATTCCAGCGGCTGGCGTTGGTCCAGGCATGGACTTCGCGCACGTCGCCAATCGCCCCGTCCCAGATCATCTCACACGTCTGGCGGATGAAGTCGCCCGAGTGGCCCTGGTTGCCTAACTGGGTGGCTACCCCGGTTTCCTTGGCCACCTTGGCCACCAACCGCGCTTCCCAGACGTTGTGCGTGAGCGGCTTCTCGCAATAGACATGTTTGCCCTGCCGCATCACGGTCACGCACACGTAAGCGTGCTGATGATCGGGCGTGGCGCAGAGGATGGCATCAATGGCCTTCTCCTTCTCCAGCATCACGCGGAAATCCTCATACGCGGCCACCTTGAAGTTCGGCGTCTTCTCGGCGTAGTGCTTTTCGATTTCCCCTTTCACCGGCAGGCGGCCGCCGTTGCCCTTGTAATAGAAGGCCTCCAGACTGTCCGACTCGATCGGGTCCGCCACGGCGATGATCTGCACGTCCGGCTGCTCAAACAGAGCGCGGACATTGGTCCGGCCCTGGCCGCCGCAACCAACGATGGCCACGTTGATCTTCTCGCTGGGGGCGACGAATCTCGGGCCCCCGAGGACATGGCGCGGAACCACGCTGAAGGCCGCGACGGCGGCTGCCGTACGGCCGATGAACTGACGCCGGCTCAAGCCGGTGTTGGACGTGTTTTGCTGTTTCATATTTGGATCAATACGAGTGACACTGTTCGTCTGACAAGCCAGAGGTTGGGCGGGCACTCCGTGCACGCCGCGGCTCGCACAGGACTGCGAGCCCTACCCGACCGGGACTAACCCGCAGACGCCTTACTCGTATCGCAAAGCGTCAATGGGATCAAGCTGCGAAGCTTTGCGAGCCGGATAAAAACCAAAGAACACCCCCACAGCGGCGCTGAAGACGAAGGCGATGATGATGGAGTTGGCGGAGACAAGCGTGGGCCATTGCTTGATCATCGTGATGAGCTTGGCGCCGCCGATGCCGCATAATATCCCCAGTATGCCGCCTGTGGAACTGAGTGCGACGGCTTCGATCAGGAATTGCAGGAGGATGTCGCGGGCGCGCGCGCCGACCGCCATGCGGATGCCGATTTCCCGCGTCCGCTCAGTCACGCTGACGAGCATGATGTTCATGATGCCGATGCCGCCCACCAGCAGGGACACGCTGGCGATGGCCGCCAGCAAGGCGGTCATCACCTCGGTGGTGGCGCTCATGGCCTCCGCGATTTCCTGCTGGTTGCGCAGGATGAAGTCATCATCCGCGCCCGGCTGGATACGGTGCCGCTGCCGAAGCAAATCGCCAATGGCATTTTGGACGTCCGCCATCTCCTCGGCGGTGGCCGCCTGCACGTTGATGGAGCGGAGCATCGTCACCCCGGCAAACCGCTTCATGCCGGTGGTATAGGGGACAAGGATGACGTCGTCCTGATCCGAGCCGAACATGGAAGCCCCTTTGGGTCTGAGGACGCCGAGCACTTTGGTCGGCACATTACGAATGCGGATGATCTTGCCGATCGGGTCATCATCTGGGAACAGATTGTCGGCAACCGTCTTGCCGAGAACGCACACCTTGGCGGCGGACCGGGTGTCCGAGTCGGAGAACATCCCGCCATCCGCCAGGTCCCATTGGCGTATCGTGAGGTAATCAACACTCTCGCCCATGACCGACGTGTACCAATTGTTGTTGCCGTACATGGTTTGCTGGCTGGTGCGGACCTCCGGGCTGACGGCCACCACCCCGGGCACTTCCTTTCCCATGGCCACGCCGTCTTCGACGGTCAGCGTGCCGGCGCCGCCAAAACCGGAGCGGACCCCCGCCCGGTTGATGCTGCCGGAGAACACCTGGATGACGTTCTGGCCGAGGGCGGCGATGCGGGCCTGGACCTGGGCCTTGGCGCCATTGCCGATGCCGACCATCGCGATAACCGCCCCGACGCCGATGATAATGCCCAGCATGGTGAGAACCGTCCGCAGCTTGTTCCGGCGCAGCGCGCGGAAAGCGGCTTTGAGGATGACGAAATAGCGCATGGTCAAAAGGCGAGTTGCGCCGCCTTATGCTCCTCCTGCAGGCGGCGCAATTCGGCTTCGGCGATCAAGCGTTTGGCCACGGGCGTGTCACTGACTACTTGGCCGTCGCGCATGACGACCATCCGCTTGGTGTATTGGGCAACGTCCAGCTCATGGGTCACCATGACGATGGTCATGCCCTGGTCGTTGAGCTTCTGGAACACGCCCATGATGTCCGCGCTCGTGCGGGTGTCGAGGTTGCCGGTCGGCTCGTCGGCGAGGAGCAGGGCAGGTTGGTTGGAGAGCGCGCGGGCAATCGCCACCCGCTGCTGCTGGCCGCCGGAAAGCTGATTCGGCTTGTGGTCAGCGCGATCGGCCAATCCGACCGTGTCCAGCGCCTTCAAGGCCCGTTCGCGCTGGCTACGTCCGGCCAGGCGCTGGCGGGTGTAGAGCATCGGCAATTCGACATTCTCCAGGGCGGAGGTGCGCGCGAGCAGGTTGAAGCCCTGGAAGACGAAGCCGATCTTCTGATTGCGGATGTCGGCGAGTTCGTCACGGCTAAGCTGCGAAACGTCAATCCCATCCAGCAGGTACTTTCCCTTGGTTGGCCGATCCAGGCAGCCGATGATGTTCATCATGGTGGACTTGCCGGAACCGCTCGCGCCCATCAGGGCGACAAACTCGCCCTTGGAGACCTCCAGCGACACGCCGCGCACGGCCTGCACATCCACCTCGCCGGTGTGGTAGGTCTTGTGGATGTCCTGAAGTTGAATAACGGTGTTCATGCAGGAGCGCTGGATTTCATGCCGGCGTTGAGGTGATTCCACGCACAAACAACCACGTCACCAGCGCCGCGGCGCCGCACACAGACGCCCCGATCGCTACCGCCCCCGGCACTTTGAGCCAGTGCGACAGGACGCCGGCCTCCATACCACCCACCGGCATCATGCCGCCGAACACCAGCGCCCAGATGCCCATGACGCGACCGCGCATGCCGTCGGCGACACTGAGCTGGATCACGGTGTTGGTGGTGGAGAAGTAAAGCAGCATGCCCCAGCCGGCGATCGCCAGAAAGAGTAGCGCCAGGTAGTAATTCCGCGTCACGGCCAGCAAGAGCAGCATCAGCGAGAAAAGTCCCAGGCCGCCGAACACCAACAACCGCCGGGGCAGGCGATTGCCATAAGTGGCCACCGTCAGCGCCCCGAGGAGCGCGCCGACGCCGTTGGCGCTGAGCAACATCCCGTATTCGCGGCTGCCGACGCGCAGCACGTCGGTGGCAAAGGCCGGCATCAACACCGAATACGACCAGCCAAAAACTCCTACGATGGCAAAGAGCAGCAACAGGGTGCGCACCCGGCGGTGCTTCGCGACATAGGCAAAACCGTCCAGGGCATGGCGCCAGTTGGATTCCGGCTGTAGGGGAGGTACGAACCCGGGCAACTGCATCATCAAGAGACCCGCCAGCACCGCCAGGAAACTCAGCCCGTTCAGGAAAAAGCAGGCCGCCAGGCCCGCCTGCGCGATGAGGACCCCCGCCACCGCCGGCCCGGCCACCCGCGCCCCGTTCACGATCGAGCTGTTGAGCGATAGCGCATTCATCAGGTCTTCGCGGCTCGTCATTTCGACCATGAACGCCTGGCGCGCCGGCATGTCGAAGGCCATCGCCACTCCGCCGAGCGCCGCGAGCACCAGAATGTGCCACGGCCGCACCAGCCCGCTCCACACCAGCGCCGCGAACACGAACGCCAGCACCATCATGCCGCTCTGCGTCCACAGCAGGACGGTCCGCTTCGGATGCCGGTCCGCCACCGACCCGCCCCACAGCGAGAAAAGCAGCAACGGTGCGGAACCCACCGCGGCGACGATGCCAAGAAGTAGTTTGGATTTGGTCAGGTCGTACACCAGCCAGCTTTGGGCCGTGTTCTGCATCCACGTGCCGGTCAGCGAAATCAACTGGCCGAAAAAGAAGAGCCGGAAATTGCGGTGCTTGAGCGCGGCGAACGTCTGCCGCCACGGCAACGCCCCGGCCACCACGCGGCGGGGCTGCCCCGTAATCTCCTCGGGCACCGTGGTGACGGTGGCGGTCGCGTTCTCGGGCTTGGACGGCATCTTTCATCAGCGGAACCGCGGCGGCCCGCCAAACGGACTTGTGCCAGCGGGCGCCTGCGTGCCCGCCTGGGCCGAGGGCAACTTGACCGCAGTAATGACTGATTCCCCTTCCTCCAAGCCGTCGGTGATTTCAGTATAAGAGCCGTCGGTAATGCCGGCTTTGACGCGGACCGCCCGCGGTATCACTACCGGGTCACTGCTGCCGGGCGGCGTGTTGGTCGCCAGAACATAAATGGTGCGCCAGGCCGACGCTGGACGAGGCCGCGAGCCGTTCCCGCCGCCCATAGACCCGCCGCCCTGACCGGGCCGTTGCAAGGCCCCGCTCTGGAGTAATTCCCGCAGCTTGGCGCGAATCTCCGGCGGCGCCTCCTCTCCCCGGTCCCGCATCTCGCGCACCCGGCGCATTAATACCTCCGGCGGCTCATTGCCGGTGAGCGGTGGCGATGCGTTCTCCGCCGTCTCAATCTTGTTGGTGCCGCCGGCCTTGACGACCTGCACGGCGTTTGTCGCGGCGGTCTTCGGCTCCTTGCCCAACCCAACTTTCGCCAGCAGCCGCGCTACCAGCGTCTGGTTGGTGGATGGCTCCGGCGGCTTGAAGCGGAGCGCGGCGTTTGGCACTTTCAGCACGTTGGTGCGCTGTGCCGTGATGATGGAAACCGTGGCCGTCATCCCTGGCCTGAGTTTGAAATCCGCATTGCTCACGCCGATGACGGTGTCATAGGTGACGACATTCTGGATATTGCTGGCCGAGTTGCGAATCTGAACGACCGTGCCGATGAAAGTACGATTCGGGTAAGCATCCACCGTGAAGTCCACATTCTGCTTTTCCTCGACGGTGCCTACATCGGCCTCAGACACGCTCGCATCAATCTGCATCTTGGCCAGGTCGTTGGCGACCTGGAACAGCACCGGCGCGTTCATGCTCGCCGCGACCGTTTGGCCCACATCCACATTGCGTGAAATGACGATGCCGTCCACCGGCGCGTAAATGGTGCAATGGTCCAAATTCAATTGCGCGAGCTCAAGGGCCGCTTGTTTCATCTTCACCTGCGCCTCCGCCTGGTGGAGGGCGGCAACGGCCGTGTCGTAGTCGGAGTCCGAGATGAGTTTGTTATCGAACAGCGCCTTTGAGCGCTTCGTCTCGACCTGCTGGAATTCGAGGGTGGCCTTGGAATTGGCTAGGTCCCCTTCGGCTTGATGGACGGCGGACACAAAGATGGCGGTGTCGAGTTGCGCGACGACCTGGTTGGATTTGACCAGTGAATTGAAGTCGGCAAACAGCTTGGCGATGTTGCCGGAAACCTGGCTGCCGACCTGAACGTTGACGACGGGATTCAACTGGCCGTTGGCGGTGACCACCTGCGTCATATCGGCGCGCGTGACCGCAACAATTTGATACTGCGGCGCAGCGGTATGGTCGTTCTTGAAATACATCACGCCGCCCGCCGCGGCGCCCAGCACTACCACAAACCACAACCACTTGGCCCATCCGGACTTGCTATCATTTGCCATAATTCTGTCAACCGAACCGATTCTCCAATAAGAGACAGTTCAGCAGACGTGCAGGTTACCTGGATTCCTCCCCATGTCCAGAGTGCTGATTGGCATATATCCGGGCCATGCCGGAGCGGGGTGGCCGCGCATTGGCGGGTTACGTCAGAAAGACGCGGGCCGCATTACGGCGGCCTTCGCGCTGGAAGAGTTCTGCGCTGCGGGAGACGGGCGGACGCCTGGCCTATTTTGCGGGGTATTCCCACACCCAATCACCTTGCTTCTCGTCGAACAGCATCTTGCCGGAAACCCCGCCGTCGTCCTTTTCGTCCCAGCCGACCGAGTAGAGCACGAATTGGCCGTCATCCGTACGGCGATACTTGTACGGTTCCCCCGTAAGCACGTCGTTGGGCAACGGAGAAATCAACTGTGGTGCCAGAGCGTCCAGCTTTTCAGGGAAGTGCCCGTTGGCCAGGCGGTATCGCTCCAACGCGCAGGCTATGGCTGCCTGGTTTACAGCGGTCTGGACCGCTGCCGATTTCAACAACACCTTGTTGAGCGCCGGCAGCAGCATTCTCGCCATGATCTTATGGCCTAGCACTCCCTCCCATACCGCCCACGCGAAACCTGTGGCCGCCATCATTCGCTCAAACGCCTGGACATCGGCTTTGACTTGGGTTGGTGAAATCTGATTCTTCGTAGTGTCCAATCCAGTTGCCAGTTCGGTCTTAAACCCCCGGCAGTAGTTCAGTTCCTCCTGATAATACCAGCCCTGCGGGATGAGAACGGTCCAGAGGAGCTTGACCATCATTGACTCACGGGGAGGAGGTGTGGAGTCCGAAGCGCCTATCACGTTTAGATACCAAGGACCCTTTTGCCGGATCATCTCAATCGTCGAGATAGCCGCCGCCCGCTCCTCGTCGAAGCTCGATTTCATGTCCACGATGAAATTGTATTGCTGGAGCCGGGTCTCAAGCTCCTGCAATTGAGCTTCCGACCAGCGGTGTTCGGCCAATCCCTCCCAGATGGGTTGCACGGCCAACTGCACACAGGCGAGGCGAACCAGATAGGAGATCAAGAACGGGTCAGTCCTCAGCGAGTCAGCCAGGTAAAACATAAGCTTGAGGTCTTCCAGCGCCTTTTCGCTCTGGCCGCTGGCAAGTTCAGCGCAGGCCTTCAGTTGCAGCCGTTGGCAGGCCCCTTTGATCATCCGGAGGTGCGGCAGCCGGATTGCCCAGATGTTCTCTATCTCATAATTCACTGGGTAGCGGGATTTGGGCCGCCCGCTGGCCAGGCGCAGTTCCGTAAAGAGTGCCTCATTAGTCCTCAATCCTTCCAATACCGCCGGGGCCGCTTGAGCGCGCGATTGAGGATCTAGTTTGGCGGAATAGGATTCATTATGCCCGGCCTCCTTGCTGGAGCGGCCCGCTGCAAAGGCCACCTGCCGGCCTTGAGGATCTAGTTTGGCCGAATAGGATTCATTATGCCCGGCCACCTTGCTGGAGCGGCCCGCTGCAAAGGCCTCTTCCCAGCCGGCCAGGTCCTCCAGGTGTCGGCTGGCCCTGGCGTCCTTGGCCTTAGGCGGACGCACGCGCTCCCCGACTTGCGCGTATTCGTCGCCCCAACTCGGCACGCTGTCGCTCGCGGTCTTCGTCTCAAACCATGACTTGATGGCCGGCGTGGCGGCGAAGTTCTGCTCGTCCGGAACCGGCTTGGGAATCAAGGCTCGATAATCGAGCGGCTCGCCTCGCGCTTCAATTTCGCGGCGGCATTGGTTCCAGGCGCGCCGCCCACGCCAGTTCTCTTCGCCGTGGAACAGCGCGATCAGCGCCACGAGCCAGGCCAGCCCGATCAGGATGCGCCTCACTGCCCGCCACGTGCACAGCCACCGCAAGAAGCGCATGGTGGTGCTGCGCTCAACCATCGAGGATTTGTCGGGTGCGTTCATAAGCTTCTGGAGTTCGAGGACAATCAGACGGCTGAATTTGTGAAAGGTCGAATTTCGCTCCGGGGCGATGGAGTGAGCTTCGGCGGCTCTGGGGCCGGTTCCCAGTCAGGCGCCGCAATCAGCTCGCGGAGCTGCCGTTGGTTCTCGCGGAGCGCGGCCAACAACTGCCGCGGGGACGGCGTGGCCCGACGGGTCACGCCCTGCATCGGATCGGGCGTATGGTCAAGGTCAAGGAACAGCACCACTAGCCACACAGCACTCAGCCCGGCCAAATGCCAGCGCAACGACCACAGAAACCTGCGCCAACTGATCTGGAACGCGGAGGCATCCGGCTGCCAGCCTCTTGCCATCTCCTTCGCTTGGGGCGGAGCGTCCGTGGTGCCTGCCGCCAGCCCCGCGGTCACTTGCTCCCTAATCGTGTCGAGCTTAGGCTCGACCGCCTGATGCTTCTCCAGCAGAACTTCACGCAATGTCTTCATGATTCTCCCCGTTCAATCAGTTCCTTGAGCGCCTTCTTCGCGTAATGCAGGCGCGACTTCACCGTGCCGAGGGCCGTGCCGGTGACGGCGGCAATGTCTTCGAGCGGGAAGTCCTCGACGAAATGCAGCAACAGCACCGAGCGTTGCGCGACCGGCAGTTGATTGAGCAGTTTCATAACCGCAGCCTCCTGTTCCGCCCGGATGACCAGCTCTGCGGGGTCATCCCCGGACTCAGCCGGCTCGGCGGCCAACTCTTCCAGGGCGGCAGCTTCGCGGCCCTGTTTGCGCCAGCGCTGAAGGCACTTCTGGTGCGCGATGCCAAACATCCAACTCCCAAACTTCCCGTCCTCCCGCAGGCTGCCGAGGTGTCGGGTCGCGGCGATGAACGTCTCCTGCACAATGTCCAGGCTCGCTTGCTCGTCGTGGACCAACTCAAACACATACACATACAAAGGCAGTTGGTAGCGACGGAACAGAATGTCCCAAGCCGCCGGGTCTCCGGCCCTGGCTCGCGGCACGGGCAGTTGTTCAGGCTCAGCCACTACCAGCATTTACAACCAGTGGAATGCCGAAGGCGAGAAAAGGTTCAAAGGGGAAATGGAATGATAGGCGGCAGAGGGGGGGCTGGCTCGCAATCGTCCTCGTAATCGTCCTCGTCCTCGTCCTCGCAATCGGGCCTTTCCCTTCAGCCAGAAGTTCGATTACGAGGACGACGAGGACGATTGGGAAAGCCCGTCGGAGGTGCCCCGCTACTGCCAGACCCAGTCGCCCTCGGCAACCGTCTTACCGGGGACTCCGCCGTCGTCCTTCTCGTTCCAGCCGACAGAGTAGAGCACGAACCGGCCATCGGCTGTGCGGTGGTAATTGAGGGGCTGGCCGCCGATGAGGTCGTGCGGTAGCTTCGCCGCGAACTGCGGCACGAGAGCGTCCAGGTCATCGGGATATTGGCCGTGGGCCAGGCGGTAGCGTTCCAGTCCACACGCAATGAATGCCTCGTTGGCCAGCGTTTGGTTGCGTGCCATTATTTGCGTGGCCTTCACGAAGTTGGGAAGGGCCACCGCCGCCAGAAAGGTGTAAGGCGAACTACGCCTGAAAGCGGCACCGGCCTGGCCGGCGACTTGCTCGAGCTTGCCGGGCAGGACCTGGTTATTCGGGACCTCGAGAGCCTCCAGCAGCCTTTGCTCCTGCGGCGCACCCACGCACATGTTCTGATAGATCCAGCCGCGCGGCGCGAACCTCACCAACACGTATCTTGGATCCTTGAGTCTGTCCAACCAGAAGCGCACTTCACCGCCGAAGCCAAACAGTTTCACGAGCTCGGACGGCGGTGTGCTTTCCACCGTGCGGCAAGTGGCGGCCCGCTCGGCATTGAAGCTTCTACTGAGCAGTGGAATGAGGTTGACTTCCTCAAGCTGCTGCTGAATCGCCGCCAGCTCCGGCTCCTGCCAGGCATGCCGCGCCAGACCATCCTGAATGATGCTCGTGTAAAGCCCGGTGATCGCCACGTCAATCATCGCATCCACCAGCGTCGGGGCGTTGCTGGCCGGCTTGCCCTCCAGCATGAGACACATCCCGCGGACCGGCGCCAGTTCGTGCCACGCCGCTTTTGGCTGGCCGAGCAACAGGTAGCACAGCGCTCGTTGCGCCAGCATCTGGGCCACCGTCCGCAACCTCACGAAGTTCGGAATCGGGCGCTCGTATGGGCGCTGGTAATCGCCATCTATTCGCACAAGGGGGCGCTCCAGCCCTTGCCGCATCACGTCGAAGTCAGCCTCCACCGGCTGCGTCCAAGCCAGGTAATCGGCGGCGGAATACGCCCTCCACTTCAGCCACACGCGGAACAGATTGCTTCCCGCCGGGCTGACCTGCAGGTAATCCCCGCCAAGCACGCCAAGGCGGGCTTTCGCCGCCGGGCTCTCAGTCAAGAACCCCTTTAGGGCACCAACACTCGGCGCAGCCTCGGCCCCGATAACCAAATGCGCCGGTTTGATCTGATCCAAGGGTCGTCCCACGATCACACAAGCAGTCGGCCCTTCAGCGCACGGCCCAGTGGCCGCCGCCAGGAGCTTCGCCGCTTGGTCGCCGGCAGCCGGGTCCTCGAACCGCAAGACCTCGCCCCCGTGCTCGGAGCCCAACGCGGGGGCTGGCGCCACTACGTCCACCTCAGCCACTAGGACATCCTTAGCACCAGGGTCACTGCCTTGCCGCGCCGTAAAGGGCGCCATCTCCTTGGGCGGTTTGGCCTTGTCGTCGCGAAAACTGTCGAGGAAAGAGCCTCGCACAAACCACTCCGCCATCTTCGGCGCCTTGAAGATGTTCTGATCGTCCGGCACCGACGGAGGGATGAAAGCGTTCCAATCAAGCACCACGCCCTTGGCTTCCAATTCGCGCCGGCACTTCTCCCAGGCCCGCCGGCCCCTCCAGTCCTCTACCGCATAAAACAGCCCGATCAGAGTCGCCAGGCAGACCACCGCAAACAGCCACCGGCGCATGACACGCCAGGACAGCAGCCGATGAAGGTACGGTTGATCGTCCTCCAGCTCTGGGGCGTGGGACTGTTGAGAATCAGGGGTCTCGCTCATTTGGGTATGTGTCCGTTTGCCATCCGCCGCTTGTCGTTTGCTATCGTCTATTAGCTATTGGCTATTCGGTCTGAGAACGCCTCGCTAGGCCATCATCAGCCCGCTCCGCCGCTCGCTTCTCGGCCGTGGCGGCGCAGGGTCCGACCGGTCCGCCACCGGCATTTTGCGCGGCCCAATGAGTTCGCTCAATAGCCGCTGCTGCTCTTGAAACGCCATAAAAACCTGCGGGGAAGGCGACGGAGCGCCTTTTCCAGCAAGCCGTGGGGCGTCATGCGTTGCACCGTGCAGCCCCAAAATCACCACCCACACCGCTGCCAACGCGGCCCACGCCGCCGGATGGGGCCAGAGAAGGCTTGAGAGTTGAGAGCCGAGCGTTGAAAGCATCGTGCGCAAGCCGTGAGGCGAAAAATGGTGCGCAGGTTCAACGCGGGCAGCCTGCCGGGCGGCGGAAAGCACTTCCTCCCGCCACTCCCCGGGCACCCGTCGCAACGGCTGCCGCTGCAAGTGTTTCTCGAAATCGTCAGGTTTCATGCGTGCATTTTTCACTGATCGCCAGTTGCCTCGTGCCCGTTCATCTTATCTCGTCGTAGAGAGGACGCAGCCGCTCACGCAATTTGTCTAGGCCATAGCGGTAGCGGCTTGCGGCGGTGTTCATGGGTATGCCAAGCAGTTCGGCGATTTGCTCGAACGTCAGCCCCTCCCAAAGCTTCAAGTGAACGACCGCGCGCTGTTCTGCCGGCAATTCGCCCAAGGCCGCGCCCAGCGCCTCCCGAAAGGCACCCTCATCCGGTTGGACTGCCGGCGCAAAGACCAACGGAGCCTCTCCGGCCAACTGCTCGTGGCGCTTGTCCCGCGTTCCCCGCCGCCGGATCAGGTCAACCGCCAGGTTATGCGCCAGCCGCAGCAGGAAAGCCCGCTCGTCCCGCACGCCGTCCAGCAAGTCAGGCCGCCGCGCCAGTTTGACGAAAACCTCTTGCAGCAGATCCCGAGTATCCGCCTCGTGCCGTGTAAGATTGAGCAGGAACGCGAACACCGCCTGCGCGTGTTCGTCATACAACCGCTCAAAATCGAGTGGCGCCATCGGTCACCCAGCATGACGCGCCCCACCGCTGATTTTGTCTAGGAAATTCGAGGAGCCTCTGTGCGCTCGGCACAGCGCCTTGAGAGTGCCAAAGGAATGCTCCACGAACAGCGGTGCGGGACGCCCTCACTGCGCGCTGGAGCAAAACGAATGTGAAACCGATGTGGAACCGATGTGCAACCGAAATGCAACCGAATTGGAACCGAAGAGAAACCGAGCCTCACGCCTCCTCCTCTAGGATATCACGCCTTCAATTCGCACGGCGCAGGCGTTCCCCGGCAACCTCGCTCAGACCGCCGCTGCCGGGGTCCCTGGGGCGTTACAAGAGCATCTTGCAGGGTGAAAGAGCCCGCCTGAGCAGGAACCCCGCCCGGTGTCTGGATTCGGTGCTCCAACCTCAGCGCTCGCCCCAGTAATCGCTGCTTTTCCTTTCGACCCGGCCTCGATTACGATGGCCCGGACGACGACGATAAACACCAAGCCGTGATCGTGAACCTCATCTTCGGCTCTCTGGCCTTGTTGAGCCTCGCCCTGACCCTCTGGCAGTGGCTGGTGGCCTGGCGGTTCCCGCTCCACCAGCGCCTGCCCGCACCCGCATCGTCCTCTGACCCTCGCAGCACCCGACCTGAGGAGGCTCAAACTCGCCCTCCTCCTCCCTCGCCCCTCTCCCCTCTCCCCTCGCTAACGGTGCTTAAGCCCCTCAAGGGCTGCGACGCTACAACGGAAGACTGCCTGCGAAGCTGGTTCAGGCAGCAGTATGCCGGCTCCACGCAAGTCCTGTTCGGCGTGGCCGCAGCGGACGACCCCGTGTGCGCCATCGTCCGCCGCCTCCTGCACGAGTTCCCGGCCAGCGATGCCCAACTCGTCGTATGCGGACCGCTGCTCGGCGCCAATGCGAAGGTCTCCCAGTTAATGGAATTGGAGCGCCAGGCCAAGCACGACTTACTCATCGTCAGCGACGCCGATGTCCGCGTGCCGCCGGATTTGCTGGCGAACATCGTCGTCCCGTTGCGGCAGCCCGGCATCGGCCTGGTCAACTGCTTCTACCGCCTCGCCAATCCCACCACCCTGGCGATGCAGTGGGAGGCCATCGCCATCAACGCCGATTTCTGGAGCCAGGTCCTTCAATCCCGGAGCCTCAAACCGATGGATTTCGCCCTCGGCGCCGTTATGGCCTTCCGCCGCCAGCAACTCCAGGACCTCGGCGGCTTCGCTGCCCTCGCAGATTGCCTCGCCGATGACTACCAGTTGGGCAACCGCATCGCCCGCCGTGGCTACACCATCGCCCTCTCCCCGGTCGTGGTTGACTGCTGGTCCGCGCCAATGGGCTGGGCCGCTGTCTGGAAACACCAGCTCCGCTGGGCGCGCACCATCCGCGTTTGCCAGCCCGTGCCCTACTTCTTCAGCCTCCTGAGCAACGCAACGCTTTGGCCGCTCCTCTGGCTCACCATCAACCCTGCCGCCCCCGTCTCCGCGTTCGCCCTGTGCTGCTGGCTCACCCGGATCATCACTGCGCTGAACCTGGAACGAAGATTGACGCAGGGCCGGACCCGCTTCGCTCAGGGCTGGCTGGTGCCGGCCAAGGATCTGCTCCAAGCGGCGATCTGGCTCCTGGCCTTCCTCGGCAACCGCGTCGAATGGCGAGGACGGCAAATGCGGCTGCGGCGCGACGGAACGCTTGAAGGGCTGAAAGTTCCGGGGTGACAGCTCCACCGCCTCGCCCGGGCGCACTTCCACGCGCGCACCGTGCTTGGTACTGCCACCGTGCTTAGCTTTCGGGACATGGTCGGAGCGCGGCTGTCCCCAGCCGCAGCAGCACCGACCACGCAATACGGTCCAATTGTTCGGAGACCCACCCCCATGCGGACGTGCTGCGGCTGGGGACAGCCGCGCTCCAGTGGCGGTGCGCCCGCCTCGCCCTTTGCTCACTTCGCGATTGAAGTACCCAGTCCAACAGGTATCTTCGGCCCGTTCGTATGTTGTACCGACAAGCCGGAAAGACCGGTCAATTGCTCTCGATCCTGGGCTTTGGCTGCATGCGCCTGCCGACCCTCGAAGGCAAGGCCCACCTCATTGACGTAGAAAAGGCCCAGGCCATGGTGGATTATGCCATCCACCACGGGGTGAATTACTTCGACACCGCCTATGTTTATCACTCCGAGGTTCCCTTTCACGCCGGCATGAGCGAGTTGTTTCTGGGCCACGCCCTGGGGGCGCAGCGGCAGAAGGTCCAGGTCGCGACCAAGCTCCCCAGTTGGTTCGTCAACAGCCGCGCGGACATGGACCGATTCCTGGACGAGCAACTCGGCAGGCTCCAGACCAACCATATTGACTTCTACCTCGTGCACGCCCTGACCGAACAGCTCTGGCAGAAGCTCAGCCAGCTTGGCCTCGCGGCCTTCCTCGATGCGGCGCTGGCCGACGGGAGAATCAAGCACGCCGGTTTTTCCTTTCACGACGAAGCCCCGCTCTTCAAGCCGATCGTGGACGCTTACGATTGGTCGTTCTGCCAAATGCAATACAACTTCATGGATGAAGACTTCCAGGCGGGTCGCGCGGGGCTGGAATATGCCGCCAGCAAGGGCCTGGGGGTGATCATCATGGAACCGTTACGCGGCGGAGGACTGGCCACGAGAATCCCGGAAGAAGTCCAGGCGCTTTGGAACCAGAGCCGGGTCCAACGCACGGCGGCGGAATGGGCGCTGCGCTTTGTCTGGAACCGGCCCGAAGTGAGTGTGGTGCTGAGCGGCATGACCGAGCCGTGGCAGATGGAAGAGAACGTGAGAATTGCCGATCAGGGCCTGCCCAACTCGCTGACCGCCGAGGAACTGGCGCTCATCCAGCAGGCCAAGGCATTCTACCAGGCGCGGACCCGGGTCAACTGCACCAGTTGCGGTTATTGTCTGCCTTGCCCGAACGGCGTTAACATCCCCGCCAACTTCCTCCAACTGAACAACCTCGCGATCTACCGGGACCGGGGCGCCGCCGAGTTCTTCTACTTCCACCTGCTCAAGGAGGAACAACGGGCCTCCCACTGCGAGGAATGCGGTCACTGCGAAGATCTGTGCCCCCAGCACATCCCCATTCCGGCGAGGCTCAAGGACGTGGTCCTGGAATTCGAGCACCGGTGAGTTGAATCGGTCTATTTGTGGAGGTCCTCAAGGCTCCGCTTGGCCAGGCCGGAGCATATCGGCCACCCTCCACTCGCTGCCGGTTCTCTGCACCACGAAATTGCGGGCCCTGCCTTCTCCGTCGAAGGAGAGGTTTAGAATCACCTGGTCGGCCGACTTCACGGTCTTGTCAAGAATGTGAAAGCCGACCGAGGGGTCCAGGGTCTCCGTGAGCAGCTTGCTCCCGGCCGCGATTTCGGCATCGGTCGCTTGCCCGAGTCGGCCGTCGAACATCACGTTGACATTCTCCCCCGAAGCCCAACTCGCCAGGTATGACTTGATGTCGCCGTTGCGCATCGCCCACAGCAGCGTCTTGAGCGCAGCTTCCGGGTCCGCGTAACCCGCGAAGCTGAGCTGGTCCTTGGCCCAGAAATTCGGGGCGGCTCGCGCCTCAGCCAGTTGCTTCTCAGACGCCGCCAGCGCTGCGCGCAATTGCGCATTCGTGGCCTTGAGTTGGGCCTGCTCCTTCCCCACCTGCCGCAGCAGCCCAATCTGGCCCCGCAACCGCAGCAGCTCACCGAGTTCCTCCGGCGCGAGCGGTTGCGGACTGTTGCCCCGGGCAACCTGGTTGGACAACCGCTCATTCTCTGCGGACAACCGCGCGATCTGCGCGGACTGCTCCCGCGAGGCTTCGGCATTCTCCCGCATCCTTGCTTGTGTCGAATGCCAAATCGCCAGCGATGCCGCGATGCCGGCCGCGCCCGCCACTCCCACCAGACCGAGTATCAACTTGGTCATGGTCACTGACCGGGGGCGGCGGGAGTGAGAATACGGTCCTTTTCCCAAGGCTCGAAGTTGCCGTCCGCCGCGCTGTGAATCTCGGAATGGCCGTCCGCAAAACCATAGGCCCTCGTCCAGTTCCCGCTGGGTGACTGCTGGGCCTGCCTTTCTCGCAAGATTATCGTGTCCGCGGGCTTCTTAACGTCGCTCCACTTTCCCTGGTAAACGATCTCGAACTGATCAGTGGTCACATTAGTTTCTGCCTTAGCCTGCTGGGGCAGGAAATTGGTCGCCTGGCCGAAGTCCGTGGGAAGCTGGTCCTGGTGCTCCTGAGCGTAGAGGATAAGCGCCAGCATCCAGTTCTTGCTGAAATCCATCCTGGCAATGGCCTCCTCCCGCATCTCTAAAGGCGTTGGAGGCCTGGCCACCAACGCTCGCAGACGGCGGTTTTCTTCGCGCAGTTGGGTCACTGAACCGCTCTGGGGCTGAAGCGCGGCGGCTTCCGCGCGAAGGCGCTGCAACTCCTCCTGTTGATTATTGGGGAGTGAACCGCCCGCCGCCAGGCGCGAAAGGCGCTCATTTTTCGCTTGCAGCGCCGCCAACTGGCTCTGTTGCTGGCGCAACGAGCCGTCCTGCGCGCGCAGTCTGGCGCGAGCTTGATGTTCCAGCACCAGGGGTGTCACTACGCTGGCGACGACAACGGCGCTGACGATGCCAAGTTTGAGTTTTGCCATAGCCATTAGTTTTAGGCTGGTGAGGGTGAATCCGCTCCCCGCGGCGGCCCCGGCCAGCACGGTGTTGGAAATGCCGGCGGCGAGCCCCGCAGGAGCGGCGGTCACACCTTGACCCGCGAGCGCTGTCCCCAATGCTTCGGCAGAGAGCGTGACACCGCGACGCTTGAGCAGGGAATGCAGTTTGTCGAGGGCGCGGTTGACGCGCATCCGCGCCGCATCTTCATTGCTGCCGAGCGCCTCGCCTACCGCGCGGAAATCGCGCTGCTCGAAGAACCGAAGCAGGATGGCCGTGCGGTCGGCAGCGCCAAGCTGGTTAATCGCTTCGTCAAGCATCGGGGCAACCATGCCCAGGTTCGGCTCCGAGTGATCTGGTAATGCATTCATTTCGACAGCCTGCCTTTCCCGGGCTCGACGGCGCCGTTCGCCGCGCAGGAGCGTGGCGGCCACAAAGCAGGTGTGGCGGTGTAGCCAGCCGCCCAGCATCACCTCTTTGGGGAGGCTGCGGGCCAGGCGTGCCAGGTCGGCAAACACCGTCTGTGCAACATCCTCCGCCAAGTGCCGGTCTTCCTCGACCAGGCGGACAGCGGCGGAATACACGAGGTCAACATAGCGCGCGACCAGTTCACGAAAGGCTGGCTCGGAGCCGTCCTTTACGTATTCCGCGAGCAATGTTCGGCTGTCCGTCATCTTCAATCTGCTATTAAAGAGCCGCCAAGGGCCGAAACCGAACAAAAAAAAGAGAGGGGCTTCACGGCACTTGGCCGTTCTCCAGAGTCGGCCCGGCGTGGTTGAGATCCAAAGGCCAAAGGCCGAATCAGCAATTGGCACAGCCGAACTGCAGCCCGCCGGATCAAGCCATTTTCGGGTTTCAGGCTTCCGCCGCCGCCCGCTTCGCCCAGGCAGAAAAGGCCGGCCCAGTATCGCCATTTCCTTTTCTCGGGTGTCCTTTGCTTTTGCTTTCCTAATGATCCTCTTACCCTGCAAAAAATGGTGAACTATTGCCAATGCCGGTGAAGTCGGGTATGAACCCTCCCGGCACATTGCCAGCGTTCGATCCAATCCCAGAATGAGGACACGCACATCATGGCGGGAGACATTCGCGGACAGCACTGACTGGCCGCGAACGGCAACGCTCACGCCTTCAACCGCGCCCTGCACTCCCAATCCCTAATGAATACTCCAGCATCTTCCACCATCCAAAAACCCTTCAGCTCTTCAGATCGCCAGTCGGGCCGCCACCCCTTGGACACCATCTTCACTCCCAAGTCCGTGGCGGTGGTCGGCGCCACGGAAAAGGTCGGCAGCGTCGGCCGCACCGTCGTGCGGAACCTGATGAACACGCCGTTCGGCGGGCCGATCTACCCCGTCAACCCTACTCGGCCCAGCGTCCTCGGCATCAAGGCGTATCCTAAACTGGCCAACCTGCCAGAGAAACCCGACCTGGTTGTCGTTACGACGCCCGCGGCTATTATCCCAGGCATCATCGGCGAAGCCGCCGACCTCGGCATCCCCGGCGCGGTCGTCATTTCCGCGGGCTTCAAGGAGACCGGCCCGGCGGGGGCTGAACTCGAGCGGCAATTGCTGGCCCATGCCCGGCGCGGCAACATGCGGCTCATCGGCCCGAACTGCCTGGGCGTGATGAATCCCATCAGCGGCGTCAACGCGACTTTTGCCGCTGGCATAGCGCGCCGCGGCAACGTCGCCTTCATCAGCCAGTCCGGCGCTCTCTGCACGGCGGTGCTCGACTGGTCCTTGCGGGAAATGGTTGGCTTCAGCGCCTTCGTGTCCATCGGCTCAATGCTCGACGTGGGCTGGGGCGACCTCATCAGCTATTTCGGCGACGATCCCAACACCAAGAGCATCGTCCTTTACATGGAGACCATCGGCGACGCGCGAGCCTTCCTTTCGGCCGCGCGCGAAGTGGCGCTGACCAAGCCTATCATTGTCATCAAGCCGGGTCGCACTGAAGGCGCGGCCAAGGCCGCCGCGTCCCACACCGGTTCGCTCACCGGGTCCGACGATGTGCTTGAAGCCGCCTTCAAGCGTTGCGGTGTCCTGCGCGTGAACAGGGTTTCCGACCTGTTCTACATGTCGGAAGTCCTCTCCAAGCAACCCCGGCCGCAGGGCAACCGGCTCACCATCATCACCAACGCCGGCGGCCCGGGCGTGCTGGCGACCGATGCCTTGCTGACCAGCGGCGGTGCCCTGAGCGAGGTCTCCAAGGAGACCATGGAGGAGTTGAACAAATTCCTTCCGCCGGTCTGGAGCCATAACAACCCCATTGACGTCATCGGCGACGCCAGCGCTGAGCTTTACGCCAAGACTCTCGAAGTGGCCGGCCGTGATCCGAACAGCGACGGCCTGCTGGTGATTCTCACCCCGCAAGCCATGACCGATGCGACCGCTACGGCGGAGAAACTCAAGGCCTTCGGCCATATCGAAGGCAAGCCCGTGCTCGCCAGTTGGATGGGCGGCGATGAAGTCGCCGCGGGCGAGGCGATCCTGAACCGCGCCGATATCCCCACCTTCTTCTACCCGGACACTGCGGCTATGGTCTTCACCTCCATGTGGCAGTACTCCGAGAACCTGCGGGCCCTTTACGAAACCCCCGTGCCCTCTGCCGACCCCGCCGACCTGGAGTCCGGCCGCGCCAAGGCCCACAAGCTGATCGAAGCGGTCAAGAAAGCGGGCCGCACCATCCTGACCGAGGCGGAGTCTAAGGAATTGCTGGCCTGCTACGGCATCCCGACGGTCGTCACCAAGATCGCCAAGACCGAGGCCGCCGCCACCAAGCTGGCCAAGGAGATTGGCTTCCCGTCCGTCTTAAAGCTCTACTCGGAGACGATCACCCACAAGACTGACGTGGGCGGCGTCCAGTTGAACCTCAAGGACGAAGCCGAAGTCCGCAAAGCCTTCAACGACATCAAGACCTCGGTGACCGAAAAGAAGGGCGCCGAGCACTTCCAGGGCGTCACCGTGCAGAAGATGATCAAGCTGGCCGACGGCTACGAGATCATCCTGGGCAGCAGCATTGACCCGCAGTTCGGCCCTGTGCTCCTCTTCGGCATGGGCGGCCAACTCGTCGAGGTGTTCAAGGACAAGTCCCTGGCCCTGCCGCCCCTGAATACGACCCTGGCCCGGCGCATGATGGAGCGCACCAAGATCTACCAGGCCCTCAAAGGCGTGCGTGGCCGCAAGCCGGTGGACCTCGCCGCCCTGGAGAAGCTCATGGTCGGCTTCAGCCAGCTCGTCGCCGAGCAGCGCTGGATCAAGGAAATTGACATCAACCCGCTCTTTGCCTCCGGCGATGATCTGGTCGCGCTCGATGCCCGCGTTATCCTCCACGACCTCAAGACCACCGAGGACCAGTTGCCCAAGCTGGCCATCCGGCCCTACCCGACCCAATACGCCGGCGGCTGGAAGATGAAGGACGGCACGAAAGTCACCATCCGCCCGATTCGGCCCGAAGATGAGCCGGTCATGGTGAAGTTCCACGAAGGGCTATCCGAGCGTAGCGTCTATCTGCGTTACTTTAGCCCGCTCAAGCTCCAGCAGCGCGTCGCCCACACCCGCCTCATCCGCATTTGCTTCAACGACTACGACCGCGAGATCGCCTTGGTCGCCGAGCACAAGGACGGCAATGGCCAGTCAGAAATCGTCGGCGTAGCCCGGCTCAGCAAGCTGCACAGCTCGAACACCGGCGAGTTTGCCGTGGTGGTTACCGACCAATGGCAGCGCAAGGGGCTGGGCACGGAAATGACCAAGCGCCTGATCCAAATCGCCAAGAACGAGAAGCTCGGAAGTCTGGTCGCCTATACCCTGCGCGAGAACAAAGACATGCAGCACATGTGCAAGAAGGTCGGCTTCGAGGTCCGCACGCCTGTCGGTGAATCTGAGTGCGTCATCGAGATGAGCCTCTAAGAACCATGTGCTCATAGCGCGGCTTCAACGGTTGTGCCGCGCTCTATCGTCCTGACTTGAGTTCCATTATCACCGTTCGTCGCCAGTTGGCGGCCATTCGGGCTGAACTGCGCCGAGCAGGTTGCTCCCGCTCCATTGGTTCCAGGTTCCAGCACGGCTTCTTTTCGAGGAATGTTGAAGATCTATTGTGAGACGCTTCGGGGCCGCCGAAGCTCATGCGCTTGGGGCACTCACGGTCCGAGCCCAACTTTCGCCAGCAGGGCCTCCACCTCGGTCAAGTTCCAAAGGGAGATGTCGCCATTGCCTCGCGCCACGGCCAGATGGTGGCCGTCTGGATGCCAGGCCAGCCACCAGATGGAGCCTGCGTCATCGGGCAAAGAATACAGGCGCCGGCCGCTGGCCAGGTCGTAGATATTGACCCCGCGTCCGTTGTAATTCGCCACCGCCACCTTCGAGCCATCCGGGCTGACCCTGAAGTTCCCGACAAAGGTTGAGGCGGCCTCGCCGGGCGCGAGAGTGGGCAGGGTGCGGATCGTCTGGCGGGACTGTGGGCTTGAAAAAACAAGGCGGTGGTCCTTGTCCATGTGCAGCAATGCCTGGCCGGCGTCGGCGACCCCGAGGGTTTGGACGGCCGAGTTATGAAGGCTGACCAGTTCCGGTTCGTTTCCAGGCTCAAGCCCGCGGATGAAGGAACCCGTTAGGTTTTGCCCGTTGCGGCGAACGCTGCCTTCGAATCCAATCCACTTGCCGGTGGGATGAAATACAAGATTGCGAGTCTGGCCTGGATCGTGGAACAACTCACGCGCCTCCAGCGCCCCCTGCGTGGCGCCGCCAGTGTGCGACGCGAGTTCCCAGCCACGTAGCCCATCCCCGGCGGCCACCAGAACCTTTCCATCCGGGCTGAAAGCACAAGTCCAAGTTCCCGACGACTCCGGTCGCCCGTCACCCAGGGCGAGCACCCGCCGGCCATCATCCAGTGCCCGCACGAGCACTTGATCGTTTTGATAGTTGTCCGAAGCGAGCCAGCGGCCATCCGGGCTGAAGCAGACGGTCTGTCCTTCCAGATGCTGACCTTGTCCTTCCCAGGCCTGGAGCAGTTTCCCGGTTCGGGAATCCCAGATGCGGATCACACCGTCCTTGCCGGTGGAAGCGATCGTCCTTCCATCCGGGCTGAACTCCACCCCCGGCACTCCACCCGTGTGTCCGAGGAGGTGCAACCTCTCGCGGGTGCCAGCCAGGCGGATAACCAGCATCGGCCTCGTTTGGAGGATGGCCACTACTGCCGCACCGTCCAGGGAGCTCCGAATCTCCCGCACTTGATGCGGCGTTATCAATCGCCTCGCCTCCGCTCCGGACGTGACGGAGAAGAGTTGAACTGCATTCTCCTGGTAAAGCGGGACGGCCAGAATCGTGCCGTCCCCACACCACGCCGCCTCCGAGGACATATATTGGCGAAAGGTGTTGGCCCGTTTGAAGCCGGACGTCTCGAAGGCGACAACGCCGTCCTCGGCCGTGCAAGCCAGGAAGCGCGAGTCAGGACTGAAACGCAGGTGGCGAACCGGTCCCAGCTCAGGGGACAACCGAGTGCGCAGTTGGTTGGCTTTCAAATCCCAGATCTCGATGATACTGCCCGGTTGATTGGTGCCGCCTTCGCCAAGGTAGGCGGCAAAGTGGTTGTTTGAGGCCACATCGAAGACCTCCGGAAACGCTTGGCCTGACGCCAGGGGAACGGAACCAACCGGCGAATCCGTGAGGGCATTGACCAGCCGGATCTCTCGTTTGGATACATCCTCCATCGCTGCAATCACGCCCTGCGGGGTCGCAATGAGGCGGCGGAGATCCGGCATGGACCGCTCGGACTCCTGCGACCAGGAGCCGTCGCCGGCCCGCCGCCACTCAATCAAGCTGATTCGAGGTGCCTTCCCGGCGCGTTCATCACCGGGCTCACGTGCGAGACCGTAGAGGCTTCGGCCATCCGGTGCGAACGCCAGTTGGACGAGCTGCGCTTTGTTCTTGAGGCTGGCGATGGCCTTGCCAGTGGTCGTCTCATGCACCACCAGCCGCCCCTCCGCAGTCCCGAACGCCACTTGCGTTCCCTCCTTGTCCAGGACGACATCCAGATAGGACGGAGGAGGATCAATCAGGTTGATCGGATCAAAACTAGTGGCATCCCCAAGGCACTGCGCGAACTCCGTGCGCAGCACATCCATGTCCTTCTTCGCGGTCGGAATGGCCAGCGCCTTTTGGAGCCGATCAATGAGTTGGCGGCGAAATCCCAACGGCCTGATGGTTCGGATGGAGCGAGCTTCCCGCACCAACGAGTCATAGAGTCGCTGTTGTGCCAGATCCCGCTGCTGCACTGCGGTGCTCTGAGCCCGCAAAGCGCGGTCGCGGTCAACCCGAGCCTCTTCGGCCTCCGCTTTTTCGGCCTGCCTGGCGTGAGCGGCGCGCACCGCCTGCCAGGTGCTGATCAGGACGCCGGCCGTGAGCACGGTGATCAGGGCGATCGTCGCCCCAAAGCCGAACTTGTGCCGACGGATCGTCTTCTGAAATTCATACAGCCGGCTCGGCGGCCGGGCCACGACTGGCTCGTCTTCCAGGTGCCGCTTGATGTCCATCGCCAGTCCATTGGCCGTTTCGTAGCGCCGCGCCCGGTCTTTCTCCAGGCACTTCATCACGATCCAGTCCAGGTCGCCGCGCACGCGCGCGATCTGCTCCTTCAATCGTAGCCGCCGACGTGAGTCGGCGCTTACTTCCTCCTGCGTCGGGATCGCCAGCCCGGAAGTCGTTTTGCGATGGCTCACGCCGGCGGCTGCGAGGGTTTGACTCAGCTTCGTGCTCGGCCGCAACGGCGCCTTTTCACGGATGGTCTTGCGCATCGCCTCAATGCCTTCCGACATCAACTCCTTGGCATCGAACGGTGTGCTGCCTGCCAGCAGTTCGTAAAGCAACACGCCCAGGCTGTAAATGTCGCTGCGCGTATCAATGTCCAGACCGCTCATCTCCGCCTGCTCCGGACTCATGTAGGCCGGTGTCCCGATGAACTGGTTCAACTGCGTATAGACTGTCGCGTCGGTCAGCCGGCCCTCGGTGGCCTTCGCGATGCCGAAATCAATCACCTTGGGCACCGGCACGCCATCGTGGAGTGTCACGAGGATGTTCGACGGGTTGATGTCGCGGTGGATGATGCCCTTCTGATGTGCGTGCTGGATGGCCTGACACACCTTGATAAACAAATCGAGCCGGTCCTTGGTCGTCAGATTGTTCTGGTCGCAGTAATCCGTGATGCGAACGCCGCGCACCAGTTCCATGACGAAGAAGGGGCGACCGGTGTCGGTGGTGCCCGCATCGAGCACCTTGGCGATGTTGGGATGATCCATCATCGCCAACGCCTGTCGCTCCGCTTCGAACCGCCCGACAACTTGCTTGGTGTCCATGCCCAGCTTGATGACCTTGAGCGCCACGCGACGCCGCACCGGTTCGGTCTGCTCGGCCACATACACCACGCCGCAGCCACCTTCGCCGACGCGCTCCAGGATTTTGTAGCGCCCGATCTTCTGGCCGAGGACTGCGTCGGGAAGGTCGGCGAATTCGGGCTTGAGGGTTTTGACCGGTTCAGGCCCCGCCTCTCGATCTTCCAATTCGGCGTCGGGCAGGTCGGTAATAAACGCCTCCGCTTCGTTGGCCACGGCCAGCATCTCCTCCACGCGCGTCCGCAGCCCGTCGTCGCCCTCGCAGACCCTTGTGAGGTAGGCCGGCCGGTCCTCCCGAGGGAGTCCCCTGGCCGTGACGTAGATTAAGTCGAGGTCTTTCACGACACGCTTTCGTTACTACATGCGTAGTCGGCGACCGAAAACGATCATATCCGGGGAGAAATCTCCTCGGTCGGCGGTCCTACCCGGGAACCGTTCGTACCGCCGCAAGGTCTTGGAGTGCGCCAGTCCTCTGGCGCTTTGGACCACCCACGACTTCCAAAGCGCCAGAGGACTGGCGCACTCCAAGACGCTGACGCGTGGCTCGTGGCCCCTGTGCGCGGTCAAAAAACCGTGGGGGCTACTCATGATCTCTCAGGAGTTCCCGGAGAGGCGGGCCGCTGGCCAATCAGCTCGAAAAGCCTGACTCGGGCCACGGCCCAGTGCCGGCGAACCGTTACCTCACTGACGCCGAGCGCGTCGGCGATCTCCTGATGTTTGAGCCCGATGAAATAGCGCATCTTCACCACCTCCGCTTTCATGGGATCTTCCCGGGCCAGGTCATCGAGCGCTTCGTGCACCAGCAGGAGCTTCTCGTCCTCGACCGGCGCGGCGATCCGGGTCTCGCACAACTCCACCTGTTCCTGGTCGCCGCCACGCTTGAGCTGGCTGTTTCGGCGGGCGCTATCCACGAGGATCCGGCGCATGGCTTCGGCGGCGGAGGCAAAGAAATGCGCCCGACTCTCAAACTTAAATCGCTCCTCGCCTCCGAGCCGCAGGTGGGCTTCGTGAACCAGCGCCGTCGGCTGCAACGTGTGCCCGGGACGCTCGGAGGCCATTTTGTGGGCCGCGATGGCGCGCAGTTCGGCGTAAACCGCGTCGTAAAGTTGGTTCAAGGAATTGGTATCTCCCCCGGCCGCGTTCCCCAGGAGCTTTGTCACATCGCTCATGGCGCGTCATGTTAGAGGATTGGAGCCGGAATTCACCTTAAAAAGCTGCATTTCCTACGAGGCGATTTGGCCCGGGGTCCGGCCGCGAGACGGCGGCCGGGAGCCGTGGATCAAGAAAAATGCAAATGAGATGATCGTTTTTCCGGGCGGACTACGCATGTATCACTGACGGCTGATGAAATGAGAATCAATGACAATAAACAGGAACTCCCTTGCTATGAACGGCACGGCCCATTGGACACCAGCGTTTGGCAGCCCATCACGGTCACCGGTCATACCGCAGCCGGCCAAACTATCAAGAATATGAAAAAGAAATTACACGCCCGGTTTCAGTCGCACGGCACTCTTGCCCGCGTCCAACCAACAACCCAAATCCTCTTCCACGCCGTCCGCAGCGGCTTCCGCCGCTGCGGCGGGGCCGGCGCGCTCCTGGTTCTCCTGTGCCTGTTTTTCAGCGCGGCGCGGGTGCTGGCGCAAACCTATGCCCTCGGCACGGCGACCTCGCTCGAAGGCCCGGCGGCGGGGACCGACAGCGTGGTGCTGGCGGTCTCGCCCGCGACTCAAGCCTGGACGGCCACGGCGAATGCTTCCTGGCTGCATCTGAGCGCGGTTAATCAAAGTGGCTCGGGCAGCACGAATGTGGTTTTCACTTTCGATGCCAACCCGGGGGCGACGCGGACGGGTACGCTCACCGTGGCCGGCCAGACCCTCAGCGTCACCCAGGCCGGTTCCACCTACCTCGCCGCAAACCCGATCACCACGCTGATCTCCTGGGTTCCTGGGCCTCGTAACATGGCGGTGGATGGCGCGGGCAATATCTATTTCCCCGACGACTACAACGACGCGGTCCAGAAGTGGACGGCGGCCAACAACACGGTCGCCGCGCTGGTCTCCTCGGGGCTGACCGGACCCGAATGCGTAGTGCTGGACAGCGCAGGCAATGTCTATATCGCTGACTACTGGGGCAACGCGATCAGAAAGTGGACGGCGGCCAACAACACGGTCACCACGCTGGTCTCCTCAGGGCTGAACCAACCCAATACCGTGGCGGTGGACGGCGCGGGCAATGTCTATATCGCCGACTCCGGCAACAACGCGATCAAGAAGTGGACGGCGGCCAACCAAACCGTCACCACGCTGGTCTCCTCGGGGCTGAATACTCCCTACGGGGTGGCGGTGGACAACGCGGGCAATGTCTATATCGCCGACTCCGGCAACAACGCGATGAAGGAACTGCCGCGGGCGTTTGTGGACCCGACGGCAATGACGGAAGGGGCGGGAATCGGCAGTGATGTCCTGCCGTCGGTGTTGCCCGCCTCGGAGAATCTGCTCGCCCCGTTCGCCCCGACCAGCAGCCAATCGTGGCTGACCATCAGCGGCACTGCCAACGGCGTGGTGAGTTTTGACTTCACGGCCAACAACACGGGCACCGCCCGCGCGGCCCAACTCACCGTGCTCGGCCAGAGCATCATCATCAACCAGACCGCTGCGACCCCGCCGGTCATGGGTGCCCCGGTTCGGATGCCGGATGGGAGTTTCCAGCTCAGCTTCACCGGCACAGCGGGGGCTTCCTACTCCGTCCTGTTCAGCACGAATCTGGCGCTGCCGTTGGGTGCCTGGACCGTGGTGGGGACGGCCACGAACACGACTGGCGACCAGTTCCAATTCACGGCGCCGCCTTCGCCGGGGACGCCGGCCGGATTCTTCCTGCTTCGCTCGCCGTAGGCCCAATGAGGCATCCAGCGCCCTCACCCGTTACGGGCGGGACGGATTCACCGGAAACCGTCAGTCGCGCCTCCCACGCTGCAAGTTGGTGTGGGAGGCGCGCAGCGCCGGGATCGTCTCCCCGACTGGGGTCGGGTTCATTATCGTGACGAACATGGGCAGCTCCGCCCTAATCTCCGCACCAAATGGTGCGTTTCCCAGCCGCCCCATCAGGCCAATCATTCATAACGCCCGTCGCGGCAGAACCGGTCACAACGGCCGGCTTCGTCTTGCAACTGCATGCTTCCGGCTAAGGGCTAAAGACGGCGGCCGGAATTGGAGGACCAAAAATAAATGCCAATGGGATGATCGTTTTCCCGGGCGGACTACGCATGTATCTGCAACGGGACATTTCAACTGGCGCACAACGCTCCAACAAGTGAACCGGGAAGTAAAAACAAACAGTCAACCGAGAAAGCAAAGTTATGGAGAATAAATCAAACAGCATCGAAGAATGCCCCGCTCTGATGGGCCAAAAGCAAACACCCAATCAACGAAGCAAAGGAAAGTGGACGAAATTTGCGATGCTGGCGGTCGTCGGGCTTGCGGCAGCCAACTTAACCGGTTGTGTGGGAAGATACACGGGCGGCGGCTCCATCGACTCCATCAATGGTGCGCCGCAGAAGGCCACATTCGGATTCGTCTTAGATGCCCTCGATCCGGATGCAAATGGTTATCCCACCAATGTGACGGGTCAGTTTCAATTCAACGACCACGCAGCCGGGGTGAGCTTTCACGTAAACCAATTTGAGTCGGCAGATAGTTGGGCTCCTGGTCCTAACTTCCTTAATCCCGAGGCGGTTGTTTTCAACTACATCGGAACGTATACGAGCAACCAAGGCACAGGCACCGTGCAGATCGGCGTAGGGTCACACGACCAAGTGAGCCCCCTTGACGGCAGTTTAAATTCCGATGCGGTCTTGGTCGATGTGTTGGACGGTCCCTACACAGGCTATTACAATTTTGGCTTGGTCCAGAACGGCATAATCCAGTTCAAGCCGGCCAAGTCCAATTGAAGTAAACCTCGCGTTCGACCTCAAATCAGGTTCCGCCCGACTGAGCGCAGAGCCGCTCAGCCGGGCTTCTTCACGTCCTTGGTCGTCCCTCCTGCGGGCGGCGCTGGATCAACAGCCTTTTGACCTGGTGGTGCTGGAACGCCTCGCCGAGGTCCTCCGCCAGGAGGGGAAAACGGCCGAAGCCACGAAATACTTGAACGAGCAAAGACGGATCAGCGCACTGCTGGAGCGACAGAAGCAGCTCGAGGGGCAGTATGCGCTGAAGAAGTATCAGCCGGCGGATCTGCTGGAGCTGGCCCGGATTTACGAACAACTAGGGGAATTTGCCCGGGCCGCCAGCACCCTGCGGGCTTACACGCACCGGAAGCCCGCGGACGCCGACGGTCAACGCGAACTGGCCCAAGTCAGCTCGAAACTCAACGACCAGGCCGGCGCTCGCGTTGCCACCGGGCAGGCGGACGCCTTGGTTGCCGCACGCAGACCATAATAATGGCAGCGCAAGGGGCTGGGCACGGAAATGACCAAGCGCCTGATCCAAATCGCCAAGAACGAGAAGCTCGGAAGTCTGGTCGCCTATACCTTGCGCGAGAACAAGGACATGCAACACATGTGCAAGAAGGTCGGCTTCGAGGTCCGCACGCCTGTCGGTGAATCCGAGTGCGTCATCGAGATGAACCTGTAATTGCGGCGCGGGCTGTGAACGGATAGCCACTCCCCGCCGCTATCGTCGTCATACTCGTCCTCGCCGGCTTAGAGCCTGAGTACGCCGGAAATGTGCGATTGCGGGTCGGAACGCCGAGGATTTAAGCCGGCGAGGATGCCCGCCCTTCCGGGCCGGGATAAACTTTGTCGCTGGCCCGGGTCCAGACCACCAGTAGAGCGTACTGTCCAGTTGACCGCATTCGCTCCTGGCATTAGGCGCGCGACTCGCTACTGGCAAACACAGGACACCGCGCTTTCGGCCGAAGTCAGCCGGGTTTCGTTCTCAGGAGGGGCGATGCCGTCCAGACACAGGTTGACCGCCTTGAGCAGCGCGGCGGGTTTGTAAGGCTTGGGCAGGAAGTTGGCTCCCCGTGTCAACAGCAGGTCGGCCTTGATTTCTTCTGGGCTGTAGCCGCTGGTGTAAAGGGTCCGCAGGCGATGGTCTTTGGCTTGAAGCCTCTGGGCCAGCGCACCGCCGCTGAGGCCGTTGGGCATGATCAGGTCCGTCACCAGCAGGTTAATGCGGACGGGACATTGCTCCCAAAGCGCCAGCGCTTGAGGTCCATCGGCAGCCTCAAACACTTGGTAGCCTCCGCGCTCCAACATCACGCGCGCCAGTTCGCGCACGCTGGCCTCGTCTTCCACCAACAGGATCGTCTCCCCGGAGCCGCGCCGGGGGGGCGTGGCCCGCTCCGCGGCTTCACCCGCCCCCTCTGGCTCGGGCGCGCCCTCCCAGACCGGCAGGAAAACCTTGAAGGTCGAGCCGTGGCGAACTTGGCTGTTGACTTCAATCCATCCTTGGTGTTGTTTGACAATGCCATGAACCGTGGACAACCCCAGGCCCGTGCCCTTGCCAATATCCTTGGTCGTGAAGAACGGATCGAACATGCGGCTGAGAATCTCCGGCGCCATGCCGCAACCGCTGTCCGCCACGCTCAGACAGACAAACCGGCCCGCGCGCGCGTCGGGATTCTGGCGCGCGGCCCGTTCGTCGAGCCGCACCTCGTGGGTGCCAAACCGGATCGTGCCGCCCTCGGGCATGGCGTCCCTGGCATTGAGCGTGAGGTTGATGAGGATCTGTTCCATGTTGCCCTCATCCGCGCGGATGGACGGCAAGTTGGCCGCGCAGTCCAGCCGTAATTCGTGACGCTCGCCGATCAATTGGCCGAGCATCTTCTGTGTGCCTGGGACCAGGACGGAGAGGTTGATCGGTGTGAGTTGGAGCGGTTGTTTGCGACTGAACGCCAGCAGTCGGCCCGTGAGCGACGCCGCGCGTTCGCTGGCTTGGATAATCCGCGCCACCCATTCGGCAGGAGGCGTGTTCGCCAAACTGACCCCGAGCAACCCGGCCGTGCCCTGAATCACGGTGAGAATGTTATTGAACTCGTGAGCAATGCCGGCAGCCAAGCGGCCGACGGCTTCCATCTTCTGCGCCTGGCGCAAACGGGTTTCCAGTTTCAACCGGTCAGTTATGTCTTCCAGGATCACCAACCGGCACGGCCCGGAGTCTAGCGTGATGGGCTCGGTCCAAAGCATCGCATCACGAGTTGCTCCATCGCCGCGCCGCAGCGCACACGAGCGATTGCGGACCGGGTCGGCAGACTGCGCGGTGGTGGCCGCGCCATTTTCCCAGAGGCGCAACTCGTCGCTGGTGCGCTGGAGGAGTTGGTCAGCCTTGTAGCCGGTCAGCTTGAGGAAGCTGGGATTGGCGTCCAGGAAGTGACCCTCCCGGCAGCTTTGAATCGCCATGGGCATTGGACTGACCCGAAAGGCAGTCGAAAATCGCTCTTCGGAAATGCGCAACGCCTCCTGGATGCAGGTGGACTCAGCCATTTCCTGCTGGAGTTTCTGATTGGCCGTGACTAGCTCCTGCGTGCGTTCGCGGACCATGCGCTCCAGGTCTTCCAGGCGGAGCCGGGCCTGGCGGGCGAGGGCCCACTTCCGGCTCAGGGCGTGGACGAGTTGGAGCACCTCCATCGGCTCGAACGGTTTCTTGAGGATCAGCAGGTTGTCCGTCTGGCCCAGGCGGCGGGCGATATCGTCCCACGAATAATCCGAATAGGCCGTACAAATGACGGCTTGCAGTTCCGGGCAACATTGCCAGAGGCGTTCGAGCGTCTCCACGCCGTCCCACCCGGGGGGCATCCGCACGTCCACGAACGCCACAACATAGGGATCGCTTTCCGCAAGGGCCTTCTGGACCAGCCCCAGCGCATCCTGCCCCTGAGAAGCCGAATCAATTCGGAAACCGGCCCGCACGACAGGCTCCGCAGACTGCGGTCCGAAGAGCGCCGCTTCGGCTTCGACGAGGCGGCACTGAGTTCCAGCAGGAGTGCACAGGATTTTGCGGAAGTCCTGGTGGATCGTCGGATTGTCGTCAATGACCAGAATCCGGGGCGGGAGGGTTGCGGCCGGCGGGCTCATGGAGAATAAGCGGGTGGGTGGTGGGGCAGCAGAAGGGTGAACGTGGCGCCTCGGTTCGGGCCGTCGCTGTGCGCGTGGAGGGAACCGCCGATCTCCCGGGCGGCCAGCGCGCTGCTGTGCAGACCGAAGCCGTGACCGTTGCGGCGAGTGGTAAAACCGTGGGTGAAGATGCGCGTGAGATTCTCGGGCGGGATGCCCACGCCGTTGTCGGTGACTTGGATTTGCACGTGGCCATCGCCGTTGCCCTCCGCCTTGATCGTGAGCAGTCGGTCCGGCCGGCTGGCCTCGTGCAGCGCATACTTGGCGTTGCGAATCAGGTTCACCAGGATTTGCAGGACCTTGTGTTTCTCGGTGAGAATCGGCGTCGTGGCCGCGAGCGCGCGGCAAACCTCGACGCCATGGCGGCGAAGCGCCGCGGCGTTGATGCTCAACGCGTCTTCCACCAACTCCGGCACAGCCACCGCCTCGACCACGCCGGCGACGTTAGCGTAGCTCTGTTGCATGGTGACGATCTGTTTGATGTGCTCAATGTTGTCGCGGAGTTGTTCCAATTCCTTAAGCACGGCCGCGCGCTCGTCGTCGGCGTATTCCGCCAGCGCGGCGAGGTAATCCGGGACGCTCTTGCCCTGGGGATCGCAGGCGAGGAATTCAGCCAGCCGCGCGCGGTTCTGCTGCAACAAGGTGGTGACCTTGGCCAAGCCGGACAGACGGGAGGCCTTTACCCGGCCCAGGACCAGGGCGCAGGAGACATTGACGCTGTTGAGGACGTTGCCGACGTTGTGCAGCACGTCGGTGGCAACTTCGGCCATGCCGGCCAGGCGCGAGGTTTCGAGCAGGCGCTGGTGCGTAGCTTCGAGTTCGGCCTCCGCTGTCTTTAGAGCGGTGATGTCTTTCGAGATGCCAAACGTGCCGATGATCATGCCATCCTTGTCGCGCCAAGGTATTTTGCTCGTCAGCGCCCAGGTGATTCGACCGTCGGCATGGGTTTCCTTTTCGACTTTAGCGAACATGGGCTGGCCCGTGCGAATGATCGCCTGCTCGTCTTCAAACGCTGGCCGCGCGTGGTCGGGTGCAAAGAAGTCGGCGTCCGTCTTGCCCAGTACCGCTTCGAAATCGGCCTGACCGAAAAGCTGCACCATGGATTTACTACACCGGATGAAGCGTGACTGGAGGTCCTTAAAGTAAATGGCATCGGGGATGTTGTCCAGCAGGGTGCGGAACAATTCGCGCTCGTAAGCCAGTTCCCGTTTCACCTCCTCGCGTCCGGTCTCATCCCAAAAGAGGATTTGCACGCCGGAGATTTCGTTCTCGTGGTCTCGTATCGGCGTCTTCAGCACGTGGACATAGAGGTCCTTTCCTCGGGGCGTGTGATGTTTCTCCACATCTTCAAAAACGCTGCTAGTTTCCATGACCTTCAAGTCGTCCTGCCGGTACTTCTTTGCCAGCTCTTCGGGGAACAGATCGAAATCGGTCTTGCCGAGGATCTGTTCCTGCGCTTTACCCATGCTCTGAAGACAAGGTGTGTTTACGAAAGTGAACTTCCCCCCGCGATCTTTCCGAAGCACGTTAACCGGCAGGTGTTCGACGAGGGAATGGTACAGCAGTTCGGACTCCTTCAACTGCCGTTCCGCGCGCTTGTGCTCCGTGATGTCGCGAGCAATGGCCTGAACGCTGGTCGGCTTCCCGTCCTTGACCATCAGATGCATCGAGGCGTCCACCACGACACGTCGGCCGTCCTTGGCAACGAATTCAACTTCGACTGGGACGACTTCCCGGGTTGGTACTTTCGCGCTGAGCGCGCGGCGCACGTCATTGTGGTATTCCGGCGCGAGCACGTGATAAATCGTGAGTTGCTTTGCCTCATCGGCGCTATAGCCCAAGACCCGACAGGTCGCCGGATTGATGGACGTGAACCGCCCCTCCATGTCGTGCGTGAAGATCATGTCGTTGGCGCCATCGAAGATTTCGCGATACTGCTGCTCCACTGCCGTTTCCCGCTCCAGCCGCTCGCGCATTAGCTGCGTCTGCTTGCGCACTTGGCGGCGCAGCAGCAATACCCAGAGAATGGCGGCCGCCGCGATGAAAGCCGTGATGTTCAGCATGGTCATCATGCGTCGGGTCCTCCCCCAAGGACGTTGCTCCAGCAGTTGGATGTGCTTGACAATGGACTCGCCCAGCCGCCGGCCGAGGACCGCTCCTCGCACGCGCACCCCGGTGTGGCTCTCGCCCTGACGCTCGCCGACGTGAGGAAGGCAATCGGCTGCACGGGAATCAAGCAAGAATCAATCGGCGCCTGGCGCTGAGTGGGAGGGAGTTCCCCAGGATTGCTCGAAACCCGCCCGGTCCCCGAAACCGCGCCGAGCGTGCAAACCCCCGCCGACCACGCCAGTAAACCCAACGTAGCCGCCTGGACCCACTGATTGACGTTTCTTTTCATTGCAGCAAACAGAAACCGTGCCGTCCCTCCCGGCACAACACGCCTACCCGGCGCCGCGTGTAATAGTATCGGGACGGCTCGCCATCCTCGAAAAGCAGGTTTCATACCGCTCTCTTGCTGATTCAATTCTTGAAAAACACTGAATCCGTTGCCTCGCGTGCGCCGTGTCCAATACTCAGGCGGAGTTTCCTCCAGAGCTAAGGTCGGCGCCGGACCAGAGGCCGGCCGGAAGGTCGTAGCCGATCAAGAGCAGACCGTTATTAGCGGTGTTGATGCTGCAACTCCGAATGCGGCGAGGCCGCGGCAGTCAATGTCTTCTTTTGGGACAGAAAAGGGATCTCTCTATGGTACCAGGGTAGGTCCAGAGTGGTACCAGAGCGGTGCCAGTGAAGCACTAGGGTAAGGGGGCGTGGAAGCCGCGTGTTTCATTATTGCAAATGCTTATACTCCGACCGCGGCTGGGGCATGCACTATTAACCGCGATGCAGGCAGGGCGCTCTTTTTTTTGCCTGCCTAATGGGCGGCATCGGGCGCAAAATATGGTGAGGGTTTGCCAAAGCGGGTGAAGTCCCGGGACACTTGGTCAGGCACATTGCAGCATCGTTGGATGAGGATTCGCATTCATCGCGGGGAGATAGCCGTGGCGAGCAGATGCTTTCCGCGAGGGCACAGATGTCTTGAACGATTTAGCGCTCTAGCAAAATGAACAAAACCTATACGACAATTGACGGCAATGAAGCGGTGGCTTACGTGGCTTACCGTTGCAATGAAGTGATGGGGATCTATCCCATCACCCCCTCCTCGAACATGGGCGAGTGGTGCGACCAATGGGCCTCTGAAGGGGTGAAGAATCTCTGGGGCACGGTCCCCTCGGTGGTGGAAATGCAAAGCGAAGGCGGGGCAGCCGGCGCCGTGCACGGGGCGCTCCAGACCGGGGCGTTGACCTGCACCTTTACGGCGTCGCAGGGCCTGCTGCTGAAGGTGCCGAACATGTTGAAGATCGCGGGCGAGTTAACGCCCACCGTCTTCCACATCACCGCGCGCACGCTGGCCACGCATGCGCTGTCCATCTTCGGCGACCACAGCGATGTCATGCTGGCGCGCACGACCGGCTTCGCCATGCTCAGTTCTGCCAGCGTCCAGGAGGCGATGGACTTCGCCCTGATCGCGCAGGCGGCGACGCTCGAGAGCCGGATTCCGTTCCTGCACTTCTTTGACGGATTCCGCACCTCGCACGAGGTCTCGAAGATCGAGCAGGTTACCGAGGACATCATCCGCAAGATGATTAACGAGGAGTTCGTCATTGCGCATCGGCAGCGCGCGATGAATCCCGACCGCCCGGTGCTGCGCGGCTCGGCGCAGAACCCAGACGTGTTCTTCCAGGCGCGCGAGGCCTGCAACCCATTCTACGCCAAGTGCGCCGACATCACGGCCAAGGTGATGGACCAGTTTGCCGCCATCACCGGCCGCCAGTACAAGCCGTTTCAGTACGTTGGCGACCCCAATGCCGAGCGCGTGCTCGTCATCATGGGTTCCGGCGGCGAAACGGCGGATGAAACGGTGGAATACCTCAACGAGCGCGGCGGCAAGGTGGGGGTCCTGAAGGTGCGCCTCTATCGGCCCTTCTGCGTGAAGCGCTTCGTCGAGGCGTTGCCGGCAAGCGTGAAGGCGATCGCCGTGCTCGACCGAACCAAGGAATCCGGCGCTCTGGGCGAGCCGCTTTACCTGGATATCGTGACAGCCCTCAACGAGAGCCTGGCTGCGGGCTTGGGCAAACTAAAGGTCATGCCGAAAGTTGTGGGTGGCCGCTATGGGCTGTCCTCGAAGGATTTCACGCCGGCGATGGTCAAGGCCGTCTTCGACAACCTCCAGGCTGCCAGTCCGAAGAACCACTTCACAGTGGGCATTGAGGACGACGTCTCCCATAACAGCCTGGCGCTCGATCCGGAGTTCTCCACCGAGTCCGACAAGGTCGTCCGCGCGCTGTTCTATGGCCTGGGCTCGGACGGCACGGTCGGCGCCAACAAGAACTCGATCAAGATCATTGGCGAGAACACGGATAATTACGCACAGGGCTATTTCGTCTATGACTCGAAGAAGGCCGGCGCGGTGACCATCTCCCACTTGCGCTTCGGGCCAAAGCCCATTCGCTCGATCTACCTGGTCAGCCGGGCCAACTTCGTCGCCTGCCATCAGCCGATCTTCCTCGACCGCTACGACATGTTGCAGGACCTGGTGCCCGGCGGCACGTTCCTGCTCAATACGCACTACGGCCAAGACGAGATCTGGGATCAGCTTCCCCGGTCGGCCCAGGAAGCCCTGATCAAGAAGAAGATCAGGTTCTACGTGATTGATGCGATCAGCGTTGCCAAGGCCACCGGCATGGGCGCGCGCATCAACACGATCATGCAGACCTGCTTCTTCGCCCTCTCCGGCGTGCTGCCGCGCGAGGAAGCCATCGAGCAGATCAAGTACACCATTAAGAAGACCTACGGCCGCAAGGGCGAGGAGGTCGTGAAGAAGAACATTGCCGCCGTGGACCAAACCCTCGCCAACCTGTTCGAGGTTAAGGTTCCCGCGCAGGTCACCAGCACCAAGGAACTGCCCACGCCGTTCACAGCCGACGCCCCGAAGGAAATCGCCCAGACGCTGGGTGTCATCTACGGCAATCGCGGCGACTCCCTGCCGGTCAGCGCGTTTAGCCCGGACGGTACCTTCCCCACCGGCACGGCCCGCTACGAAAAGCGCAATTTGGCGCTGGAGATCCCGGTTTGGGACGAGAAGACCTGCATCCAGTGCGGCAAGTGCGTGGTGATCTGCCCGCATGCCTGCATCCGCATGAAGGCGTACGACGCGAAGTGTCTGGAAGGCGCGCCCGCGACGTTCAAGAGCACCGACGCCCGCGCCCCGGAATGGAAGGGCCTGAAGTGGACGCTGCAGGTCGCGCCGGAAGATTGTACCGGTTGCTGCCTCTGCGTCGAAGTCTGCCCGGCCAAGAACAAGACCGAGGTCAAGCTCAAGGCCATCAACATGCGCCCGCAACCGCCCATCCGCTTCAGCGAGCGCGAGAACTACAACTTCTTCCTGGCGCTGCCCGAGTTCGACCGCCGCAAGCTGAAGGTCGGCCAGCTCCGCCAGATGCAGGTCATGCAGCCGCTCTTCGAATACAGCGGCGCCTGCGCCGGCTGCGGCGAGACGCCTTACCTGAAGCTCCTGACCCAGCTTTTCGGCGACCGGATCGTGGCGGCCAATGCCACCGGCTGCTCCTCCATCTACGGCGGCAACCTGCCCACCACCCCCTACGCGAAGAACAACGATGGCCGCGGCCCGACTTGGAACAACTCGCTCTTTGAGGACTGCGCCGAGTTCGGCCTGGGCTTCCGCGTCTCGATTGACAAGCAGAAGGAGTTTGCTTGCGAGCTGCTCCGCAAGTTGGCGCCCAAGCTGGGCGATGACCCGGTCAACGCCCTTATTAACGCAGACCAGACCGACGAGGCGGGCATCTACGACCAGCGTGAACGCGTGGCCGCCCTCAAGCAGAAGCTGGGCGGCGACACCAGCAGCGAGGCTAAGATGCTGCTCGCTATCGCGGACAACCTCATCCGGCGCAGCGTGTGGGCGATCGGCGGCGATGGCTGGGCCTATGACATCGGCTACGGCGGCCTCGACCATGTGCTGGCTAGCGGGCGCGACATCAACGTGCTCGTGCTGGACACCGAAGTGTATTCCAACACCGGCGGCCAGTGCTCGAAGTCCACGCCGCGCGGCGCCGTGGCGAAGTTTGCGGCGGGCGGCAAGCCATTGCGGAAGAAGGACCTGGGCCTGATTGCGATGGGCTATGGCTCCGTTTACGTAGCCAGCGTGGCTATGGGCGCCAAGGACGAGCATACGCTCAAGGCGTTCCTCGAAGCGGAGTCGTATCGTGGTCCTTCGATCATCATCGCCTATAGCCATTGCATCGCGCACGGCATTGACCTTGACCGCGGCGCTGGCGCCAAACAGCAGCGCCTGGCGGTGGATTCGGGCCAGTGGCTGCTCTATCGCTTCGACCCGCGGCGCGCTGACAAGGGCGAAAACCCGCTGCAGCTTGATTCCTCGGCCGCCAAAGCCAAGGTGCAGGACTACCTGCTCTCAGAGAACCGGTTCAAGATGCTCACTAAGAGCAAGCCGGACGACGCGAAGCGGTTCTTCGCTCAGGCACAGACTGACGCCGACCGGCGTTGGGCTTATTACCAATACCTGGCGGGGCTTAAGCCCAAGTCCGGCAACGGCGCCCCTGCTCAGCCCACCGCAACCGCCACGGTAGCCGAACAGCCCTGACACGCATCACTCATCACGTTTCACGCATCACGCTCTAACGAAGTAACTCTGGAAAAACATGGACCTTAAGACTACTTACCTCGGATTGAAACTTCGCACGCCGCTGGTTCCCGCGGCCTCGCCGCTGTCAGAAGAGATTGACAGCATCAAACAGATGGAAGACGCCGGCGCATCCGCCGTGGTGCTTTACTCGTTGTTCGAGGAGCAACTGCGCCAGGACCGCGCCGAACTGGATCACCATCTGGAGCACGGCACCGAAAGCTTTGCTGAAGCGCTCACCTACTTCCCCGAGCCGAAAGAGTTTCACCTCGGGCCGGAGGAGTATCTCAAGCACGTTGCCAAGGCCAAGCAAGCGGTGCGCATCCCGGTCATCGCCAGCCTCAACGGCTCCTCGGTAGGCGGCTGGACCGAGTATGCCAAGGCCATTCAGCAGGCCGGAGCCGATGCCCTGGAGCTGAACATCTATTACATCCCGACGGACATGGAACTCAGCTCCGCCCAGATCGAGCAGACCTATCTGGATATTCTCAAGGCGGTCAAGTCGGTGGCCACCATCCCGGTCGCAGTAAAGCTCAGCCCGTTCTTCACCAATTTCGCCAATATGGCCAAGCGGCTCGACCAGGCGGGCGCGAATGGCCTGGTCCTGTTCAACCGCTTCTATCAGCCGGACATTGACTTGGAGGCGCTCGAAGTGAAGCCCAATATCCTGTTGAGCACGCCCATGGCCATGCGCGTCCCGCTGCGTTGGATCGCGCTACTATACGGCAAAGTGCGCCCCAGCCTCGCGGCCACCAGCGGCGTTCACCGCGCCACGGATGTCCTCAAGATGCTTATGGCTGGGGCTGACATCACTATGCTCTGCTCCACTCTCATCCGGCATGGCGTGCGGCAGATCGGCGTCATCGAGCGCGACCTCATTGCCTGGATGGAGGAGCACGAATACGAGTCGGTGGCCCAGCTCAAGGGCAGTTTGAGCCAGAAGAACTGCCCCGATCCGAGCGCCTTCGAGCGCGCCCAATACATGCGCGCCATTTCGCAGTACTCGGCTGCCAATTCCAGGTAGCGCGGGGTGGGGTCTGCCTTGCCCCCGAGGAAGACGGGGCCGCCGCCCGGAATCGAGTCCGCCGCGCTGTCCGGCTTGGAGCAGGAGCCGGGCGGCGTTCAAGCTGCTTGCCAGCTCAGACGGTTCGGGCAAAGATGTCTTCATGACAAGAGAGCAGATTGTGCCCGCCGTAGCGAGCGGCATGCCCTTTACGCTGCGCATGGCAGATGGCCGGGAGTATCCAGTGCAGCACAGCGATTACATTTCGCTCCCGCCAAAGGCCTCTTATGTCATCGTTTATGATGACTCCGGGCATTTCACGGTGCTGCCCCTCGTCACGATGACGGGGCTGGAATCGAAAGCCAGCGAGGCCGGCACCAAACGGAAGTAGGCGCGCCGACCGCTGGTCTGGTCACCTTGCGGCGTGTTCTTCCTTGCCAGAGGTCGTTGACTGCTGGATGACTTGTTTCAGCAAGAACGGTTCGAAGAGACCGTAGGCTACCGTCGAGTAATCGGCACCCGGCGGCGGACCGGGGCTGGGGGCGACGTGAAAACTGGCGGGCCAGGCGGCGCCCAGGGCGGGGTTGCCGTGGTGGGGGCCGAGCGTGTTCTTCAAGGTGCCAATGACCGTGACCTCCACGTCGTTCTGTCCGCGCTTGACCCATTTGGTCACGTCACATTCCCAGGGAGGCGCGTCAACGAAGCCGGCGGGCTTGCCGTTGACGGCCACCTTGGCGACGCTGCCATACCAGTTGGGCAGGGTCACAACGAAGCGGCCCGCGCGGTTTGTGACCTCGAAGCGCTCGCGGTAGGCAACGCTTGCGCTGTAGAAGGGATGGCCTTGGAGGTTCCAGCCGGACGGGCTCAAGACCAGGCCGGCCGCGTTCCCAGCGGTGCCAACGATAACAAAGCCCTTGTCCACGGGCTTGAGCGTGAAGTCGCCCAGCACATAGGCGGGCTCCAATTCGTGGAACATGGTGAAGGGGCTGGCCTTGATGGTGACCACGTTCACCCCGGTTTGTGCCGTTGACGCGAGGTCAAGCCGACCGAACGCCCTATCCAGCCACCAGTCGTTGGGTTTGGCGCTTACCGGGTGGCCGTTGCAGGTGATGGTGTAAAGGTCGGGGCGCTCGATGACGATGGCCAGACCGCTAGGCATGGCGCTTTCGATAGTAAACTTGTAGCTGGCGCTGAAGCCGCTGGCAGCGGGGAACGTCTTGCTGATAAGGTCATCTTTAAACTGGACGGCACTGTCCCAGGGGTCGCGCTCCAAGCCATTCTTCTGCCAGACGAATTGATTGGCCTGGTAGCAGTAAAGGCCGTTGCGGGTTTCGCCGCCGGCAGTGATGTCCACGTAATCGAGGGTCAGCACGTTCGGCCCGAGGCGGCTTATTTGCACGGGTCCGGCGGGGGCGAGGGTGGCGACAGTCTGGCGCGGGCTTTCAGCCGGGACAGGCTTTTTTGACAGGAAAAGCAGGAGGCTGCCGGCAGGGGGCAGGTCGAATTCGGCTGAAAGGCCGATGACCTGTTTGGTCTGGTGTATTCGAGCTATCGCTGCTGCCCCGGGGGCGTAGGCGACTGACATATCCCGTGTGACAGACGAGGGGTATGGCCTGCTCTTGCCGGTGTAGGGGTCCCATTTTTCTACGCCCTCCAGACTGGAGAAGACAACGCCCCGGGAGGGGTGTTCGATGCTGGTGTTGACGAGGAAGAGCAATTGGCCATCGGTCAGTTGACGGCGATGATGGAAGAGGATGCCTTGGTCGCCGGGCGCGCGCTGGATGCCAAAGCCCTGCTTCTCCTGCTCAGCCTGGAGGTTACTTACAAGGGCATCAACCTTGGACATACTACTGACCGACCGCGGGTCAGGCGATTGAACGGCGCTCTTGAGGGCGACGCCGTCCACTCGCGTAGGAAAGGTGCCAGTTGCCACCCACCCGACCTGATCCAGATAAGCCTTGGTCTGGCTGTTGACGTTCTCTATCAGTGGGGGCAGGACCACCTGCCGGTAGGTGCGGTTGCCAATTCTCAACTGCTTGCCTTGTAGCGAGCCGTGGCGGGCGATCACGTCCTCATCGCCGATGTCGTACTCGATTTGCGCCGCCTCCAGGGCCATCAGCAGCTTGAAGAACGAATCGCCGAGCTCCTTAAGCTTCGCCTCGTCGCCCTGGTACATCCAGGCGGTGGTCGTCGGCTCCAGGACCAGCACGGGGTTGACTTGCTCCCCCTGCGACAGGGCCGCCGAGAGGCGCGCGAGGTATTCTGCCGAGACGTGGTAGGCCTCCCACCACGGTTCGTGGTAGGAGAAGGACTGGGGGTGATCGCGCTTGCGGGCGCCGCGAATCGTCACGTAGGAGAGATGCTGGTCGAGCGTGTTGACCCCCAGCACTTCGAGCCAGTCGCCGATGCGCTTCATGTCTTCGAACCGCAAGTCCCAGCCGCCGGCGCCATAGACTTCGCACAGCGTGCGGCGCTGGCCAAGCTGGTTGGCGACGCTGGAGAGTTCTTTGACCATGCGGGTATTGCCAAACTGCGCGTGCGTCTGTTCCGCGTACTGATTCATCAGGCAATCAATCCCGGGCCGCTGAGGCCACGCATACATGGCCATGTTATCCGGCACGCCGACGCAGTCGGGCCATTCGTGGTCCCAATAATGGCCGGTCCACTGGAGTTGGTTGGTCTCGCAGTAATTGTGATAGGGCTTGGACCAGTGCTCAATGAACTGCTCATTGAGGACCTGGAAGTAGTTGTGCCGGATTCTCCGCCAGTCGCCGATGGGACGGGCCAGGCTGGGTAGGTGGTCGAGGAGGTTGTAGCCCCAGCGCCTCTGGAATTCGCGGGCCAGGACCTCGCTCCACGGCCAGGCGCCGGCGGGATGGATGTTCGGCTCGTCGGAGAAGACGCCGGGCACGCGCTGGCCGAATTGCTTCCCGACTTCGCGGCGGTAAGGCTCCAGAGTGACTTCGAGGAATTTCTCTGTCACGCCAGGGGAGAGCAGATTCACATAGCAGTGGTCGCCATTCCAGGGGGAGTCTTTCGCGCGGACTTCCGTGGCGAGGAGGTAGTGCGCCGCCGGGAGAGCGTCGCCGGCCCTGACCGTCGCCGTGACGTTCTCGGAGGCGTCGCCTTCCAGGCGATAGACGCCGATCAGGTCGTCCGACCACTTGGGGGGCGCGGTGGCGTCGCGGAAGGTCAAGCCGCGGCCACGGGATTGGGGCATAAGCTCGGGAACCCAGCCGCCCGCGAAGCCAGAGGGGTAGGAGTTCTCGTCGTAGATCCAAACGTTCATGTCCAGGCGTTTGGCCTCGTCAAGGGCGACTTTCCAGAGGCGAAACCAGTCATCCGAAAGGTAAGGGGTCATCAAGCCGGGGCGCGGGTGGACCCAGACCTGCTTCACTTGCTGGCCGGCCAAGTCGCGCAGCGTGTCGCGGATTTGCTGTTCGGTGAGCAGGTCATTCCATACCCAAAGTGGTCCGGTGCTGTATTCACGCGGTGGATGCTTGAAGAGGGACTTGACGTGTGACGAGGCGACCGACGCGCCGGGGTTGGCCAAGGCGGGCCCGCAGCAGGCAGAGAGCAGCACCCCCAATGACGCGAGAGAGAAGAAGCGAAGAGCATTCATGGCAACGAGTTGCCCAAGCCTGCCACGCCAGCCTGGGGCAGAGCAAGCGCGCAAGGAGGGATCGCCAGCCGCATGGGCGCCGCACGCCGGGGCCTCCCGTGAAGCAAGCCAATGGGTAGCCACACACTCCGGAGGGCATCCGGTGGGTATCCGGTGGGTATATCGCCTTGTCTTAGCCCCGGTCTGGGGCAACCGCTTCCGCGTGACGGCAGCGGTGGCGCGGCGCTGTCTTATATTGACAACGCTACGGGGGCGGCGTGCCGGGGAGATTAGACGGTTGTGGCGGTATTCGCGTTACACTCTGCGGAAGGGTTGCTGCACTGAAATCCGAAGTCCGAAATCCGATGTCCGAAAGAAGGACGAAGCCCGAACGCCGAAGAGAGAAAGAGGCTGGGTGACGAGGGCGTGGCCTTCTGGTAGCATTGCCGGGCACAATGAATCGGACCAAGCGTTTGACGGGCGTCTGCAGCCAGTGCGGCGGGCATATCGAATTCCAGGCAGAACTGGTCGGGACTATGGCCACGTGCCCAAGTTGCCGGAAGCAAACCGAGTTGATGCTGGCGGCCCCGCAGGCGGAGCCAGCCGTGCCGCGCAAGGTGATCGTCTGGACGGTGTTGACGGCTGCGATTCTGGTCGCGGGGCTGATTGGGACCGTGGCGGCGCTGAAGCACTTCGAGAAGCTGGCGGCGCAGCAAAAAGACCGAGCCGCGGCCGTGCCTACGACGGAAGATGGCGCGATACCCGCGGGGTTTGAGGTTTCGACCATCTCGCTGGAGAAGGGAAAAGGCGGCAACGGGCTTTACGCGGTGGCGACGGTGGTGAACAGGTCGGGCCAACCGCGGTCGCAGGTGACGGTGCAATTCGACCTGCTCGACGCTCGGGGCCAGAAAGTGGAGGTCGCCCGGGCGTTCCGGCCAGTGCTAGAGCCTGGGGCGAAGTGGGAGGTCAAGGTGGCGGTGGCGAGCGATTCCAAGGCGGTTTCCGCCAAGCTGGCGTCCATTCGGGAGGAATAATAGCGGCGGTCTCTCACAGCTCGCGCAGCGCGGCGGCGATGGGCAGGCGGGCGCCGCGGATGGCGGGGAAGAGGCCTCCGATCAGCCCGATGAGGACGGCCCACACGATGCCTTGCAAGAGCAGGTTCGGCGTGACGGCGAAGGCGAAGGTGATCTGGCTGAAGCTGTTCCAGTTCATGGTGGAAGTGTGGAGGCCGTTGAAGGTGAGATAGGACAAGACCGCGCCGACGGCGCCGCCGATGAGGGCGAGGGCCAGGGACTCGACCATCACGGAGACTACAACTGCGCCGCTGCCGAATCCGAGCGCGCGCAGGGTGGCGATCTCACGGGTACGCGCGGAAACGGAGCTGTACATGGTGTTGAGCGCGCCGAAGACCGCGCCGATGGCCATGAGCGTGGCGATCAGGTAGCCGAGCGACGTGATCAGTCGGCTCACCGCCGTGGATTGCTCGGCGTAATACTCGCTCTGGCGGAGCACTTTCACGGTCAGGCGGGGGTCGGTCGTCAGGGCGTCTTTGAAGCCCTGGAAGGCTCCGGGCGAGATGAGCTTGACATAGACCGACTGGAAGGTGTTGCCGCGGTTATAGGCGCCCTGGAGCACGGTCGCGTCAGTCCAGATCTCGGATTCTGCGGTGCCGCCGCCGGCAGAGAAGATCCCCACGATCGGCCATTCGCGTCGCCCAACGCGCAGTTTGCTGCCGAGGTCCAGGCCGGCGAAGGCATTGGCGGCGCCGACACCGACGATGACTTCGTTCTTGCCCCACTCGAACATGCGTCCTTCGACCAAGTGCAGCCTATCGCGGACTTTGAGTGCGGCCGGCTCGACGCCGCGCATTGGGACGTTGGCGTCGGTGCCGGTTGAACGTTTGGGGAGGCTGATGATGACAAATAGTTCTGCCGAGGCGAGCGGGCCGTCGGCGTTGTGGACGATGCCAGGCGCGTCAGCGATGACCCGAGTGTTCTCGCGCAGGAAGCCGCTCACCATTTCGCTGTCCGCGCCACTGCGCAGGACGATCGCGGAGTCGGGCGATCCAGAGGCGAGCAGGGTTTTGCGGAATCCGACGCCCATGGAGAGCACGCCGACGAGCACGCCGACCACGCCAGCGATGCCGAAGATGGCAGCCGCCACGGACCCACTCCGCTGCGGGATGCTCAGCAGGCCAAACTTGCTGACAGAGACGACCTGCGAGAGCAAGTTAACGGGACCCGCCATAATGGAAGTCCGAAGGCCGAAGGCGGAAGTCCGAATGAGGAGCGGACATGGTTACATTCTCCTTAGAGCATCAGCCACGCGCAGGCGCATGGCTTGGAGGGCGGGGAAGATGCCGGCTACTACGCCGAGGGCCAAGCTGAATCCGACGCCGGCGAGCACGTCCAGGGTCGGGAAATAGAACAGGGGCAGCATGCCGCCGGTGGGGTCGCCGCGCGCAATCAATGCCAGGGCGATGCCCAGGCCGCCGCCGCCGCCGAGGATGGCCAGGAGGCAGGATTCCGCCAGCACGAGCGCCAGGGCCTGCACGTTGGTGTACCCTAGCGCCTTGAGCACACCCAATTCGCCTATGCGCTCGCGGACCGACTGGCTCATAGTGTTGCCGGTGACCAACAGGATGGTGAAGAACACGGCGCTCAGGATCGTCGCGGTGATCAGGGTGATGTCGCCGATTTGTTTGACCCAAGCCTGCACGAACGCCGCTTCCGGCTGGGTCTTGGTTTCGGCGTCCGAGTTCTCGAATTCCTGGTCTATCAGCTTGGCGACTTCCGGCGCCTGGTTTGGGTCTTTGACGCGCACGAGGTACCAACCCACCTGCCCCTTGTTCCATTGGCGCGCCTCGTCAAAGTAATCATACCGGAAGTAGAGCGGCGTGATGTCCGTGTTCTTGTCTCGACCGTCGAAAATGCCGACGATGTCGAACTCCCACAGGCGGCTGCCGTCGGTCTTGGTCCAGATCGAGGTTTGGAGCGGGATGCGGTCGCCGACTTTAAAATGGAAGCGCTCGGCGGTCTTGCGGCCGACGATGGCGCCGGTGCGGGTATCGAGCCAGGCTTGTTTCTGTTCGGGCGGGAGGATGAGTTCGGGGACCATCTCCAGGAACTCCTCCGGCATGACGGGGATTTGCGGGAACATGTTCTTGGGGTCCTGGTAAACGCCGCCGAACCAGGATTCGTGAGTGGCCAGGGCTACGCCGGGAATGCGCTCGATCCGGGCTTTGTAGGATTGAGGCAAGGACTGGATGATGGAAATCTTGTGGACGACCCAGAGCCGGTTCTGCCCGGCCAGCGCCACGCCGCCCGCGAGCGCCTGTTTGATAGCGGACAAGTAGCCGAAGAGGATGAAGGCCACTACAATGGAAAGCAGGGTCAGGATGGTGCGGAGTTTCTTCCGCTTCAGGTTGCTCCAGATCAGGTGGAGGAACTTCATGGAGGCGCAGAAGCGGTGAGCGCAGCCTGCTGGAGAGCGAGCAGCTCCTGCACACCCGATTTGCCCAAGGCGAGCATATCCGCGAGTTGGGCCTCGCTAAAGGTGGCTTCCTCGCCAGTGCCCTGCAGTTCGATGAATTCGCCTGTGGAGTCCATGACGAGGTTTAGATCCACTTCCGCTGCGGCATCTTCCGTGTAGCACAAATCCAGCAAGGTCTGTTTCTGGACGATGCCGACACTTACGGCGGCCACGGCGCGGCGCAGCGGGTCCGCGGGCAGTTTGCCTTCGGCCACCAGCTTGCGGATTGCCAGGGAGAGCGCCACGTAGCCGCCCGTAATGGCCGCGGTGCGGGTGCCCCCGTCGGCTTGCAGGACATCGCAGTCCACCCAGATGGTACGGGAGCCCAATTTCGCTAAATCGAGGGCGGTGCGCATGGCCCGGCCGATGAGGCGCTGGATTTCCTGGGAGCGTCCGTCAATCTTGCCCTTGGTGATGTCGCGCGGTTTGCGTTGAAGGGTGGAGTAGGGGAGCATGGAGTATTCAGCCGTGATCCAGCCCCCGATGATGCCTTGCTCCTTCATCCAGCGCGGCACGGTTTCCTCGACTGTGACGCCGCAAATCACGCGGGTGTTGCCGCATTCGATGAGGGTTGAGCCCGTGGCGTACGGGGCGACGTGGTTCTGGAAACGCACGGGGCGCAGTTGAGCGGCCGGACGGCCATCGCCCCGCAGGGCGGAATTGACGGGTGCTGATTCAGGCGGCGCCATAAACGCGCGGGAGGGTAGGGGAGCCTGCGTGACGGGGCAACGACCAAAATCGCGCGCGAGGGGAAGGCTTGACTAACCCGAACCACGCGGTACTCTTATAGGCGTGTGCAAGACCAACAACCGGCTTTGCTGCGGGCACGCGGATACGACACCAGGGTTGCGCCCGCCACAGAAGCCGGTGGCTATTGATCATAGAAAGGAAGGCATGAAAACCAAGCTTCTAATAACTGTCCTCTGTGTGCTGGCGTTGTTGCTGGGCACGTCCACGCCGGCTTTCGCATCCGGAGGAGCTGACCCGACGTCAGTTGTAGTTGATGTGGCGGTGGCGCGTCCCGTGACGTTCGCTCTGACTATACTCGGGTCGGCGCTCTTTGTGGTGAGCCTGCCGGTGGCGGCAACCTCCGGCTGCGTGGACAAGGCGGCCAAAACGCTGGTAGCCGCGCCCGCGAGGGACACATTTACTCGGCCATTGGGGGATCTAGAGGACTTCCTGGACTATTGAGCGCTCCGGGGAGGGTAGTGATTGCTGGCGCCGCGTGGGGGCACGCGGCTTACAGATTCTTGTGGGCTGGGCGCCCTCAGGCAGCGGCTCCTGGGTTCAGGAAACGTTCATTTTTGTGACAGGTCAATGGAGGCGAAGATGTCCTCGAGGCTGTTCAAGGGTTCTTCCTTCTTCGGGTTGAGGACCTGGCGGAGGTAGTTGACGGCGTCGGGAATGGTCTTGATCGAACGAGGCAGGGTGGCGCCGCTCGCGTTAGCATGGCCGCCGCCCTGGAGTTTCTCCGCGATTTTCAGCGCCTCGCCATTTCGACTGCGGAGGCTGGCGATGACGACTCCGTTCGCGCGGCGGAAGAGCGTCAGCAGCACGGGGTACTTCGTCGCCTGCTGCTCCAGGAGTTGGTGGACGATCAGGTTATTATTCCCGATAACGGTGTCCACAAAGCCCACCTGGGGGGTTATCTCGGTTACGTTCTCCCTGCTCCAGGCGAAGCCAAGGGGGTCCTCGATGTTGCGTTTGACTTCCATGACCCGGAGCAGCGGGTTATTGAGAAGGTGCTCAATCTCGCCGTTGATGAGCGCGTGAAGGTTCCAGAACTGGTAGATTTTGACCAGGTTGGCGTAGTCACTGGCGAGGATGAAGTCGGGGTCGTCCTCAAGGAACAGATCGCCGACGTTGCTCAGGTGTACGAGCCGGTCCAGCGCAGGCGAGCCGAGGCCTTGTTGTTGGCACAGTTGGTAGCAGAGCAGGCCGGCGGACTTGGAAACGTCGTGGATGAACAGAGCGTTCTTGGGCGGTGTCTCGGTAGCGTGATGGTCAATGATGACCCAGTCCGGCCGGTCCATGCGCGGCTCGAAGGTGAGGTCGGCGATCCAGCCGGATTTCTCGCGCAGCTCGCGCTGGCGCCAGTTGTTGTAGTGATAGGCTTCGAGGCGAACGTCAGCATCGAACAGCTTTCGTGCCAGCCGCTGCAGCAGGACGCCCGACACCAGCCCGTCGAGGTCGCTCTCGTGGGTGATGATTACATCCGGCCGGGGCAAGGATTTCGTCATTACACACATACTAGCCGAGGGCGGCCCCAGTGGCCAGCGAGGAATTCATACGCGAGGGAGGGGGACAAATCCGAAATCCGAAGGCCGAAAGCCGAAAGAAGGCCGAAATCCGAAATCCGAAGAAGCGAGTCCGCGCGTGTGGGATGCGGCTGTCTTGGGAGCCACGACTTGCAGGCCAGGGCGGTCCGGACCAACCATGCGCTATTGTGGGGAGCGGCTTGGTGGTTTCGGCCTTCGGGTTTAGGATTTCCTTCGGATTTCGGGTTTCGGGCTTCGGATTGCGCGGCTGGACAGCACCGGAGACGTCGAGGGCCCTGCAGGCGCGCGCCCGTCACTCGCAAATTATCTGGCGCCTGCCTGCCTTTCCGGTATTCTTCCAGCCGCGTTGCCGGGGCGGCTGGCCTGCGGCGAGTCTTTAGGCGGCGATAGCTCAAAACCCAAGCAGCCTATGAACATACCATTTCGTGTAGATCTCAAGAACCAGGTGGCCGTCGTTACGGGCGGGGGCGGCATCCTGTGCAGCGTGATGGCAGAGGCGCTAGCCCAGTGCGGCACCAAAGTCGCCATCCTCGACCTCAAGCCAGAGATGGCGCAAAGGGCCGCGGACGCGATTGTCAAGGTGGGCGGTGCCGCGAAGGCGTTCGCCTGTAATGTGCTGGAGAAGCCCAGCATCGAGGAGGCGCACCAGCAGGTCAAGGCGGCGTTTGGGCCGGTGGACATTCTGATCAACGGCGCGGGCGGCAACCACCCCAAGGGCACGACCTCGAAGGAGTTTCTCTCCCCCGAAGACCTCATAGCAAAGAGGGAGGGCGTGGTGACGTTTTACGACCTGACGGTTGAGGGCGTGCAGTTCGTGTTCAACCTGAACTTCCTGGGCACGTTCCTGCCCACACAAGTGTTCAGCAAGGACATGGTGCAGAGAGGACACGGCAATATCATCAATGTCTCCTCGATGAACGCATTCAAGCCGCTGACGAAGATACCGGCCTACAGCGCTGCCAAGGCGGGCGTGAGCAACTTTACCCAGTGGCTAGCGGTGCATTTCTCGAAGACCGGGGTGCGCGTCAACGCCATCGCCCCGGGTTTCTTCCTCACCGACCAGAACCGCAGCCTTTTGACGCAGCCCGACGGCTCGTTGACGCCACGCGGCAATACGATCACTTCCCACACGCCGCAAGGGCATTTCGGCAAACCGGAAGACCTGATTGGCACGCTACTATGGCTGTTGAGCGACGAGGGCTCGGGCTTCGTCACCGGGCAGGTTATCGCGGTGGATGGGGGGTTTAGCGCGTTCAGCGGCGTGTGAGGGTGGAAGGGGAATCCGAAGTCCGAAGGCCGAAGTCCGAAGGAAGGCCGAAGGCCGAAAGCCGAACGTCGGCGGGCGACTGGCGCCTGGAGTGTTTCCAGGGTGGAATCCTGGCCGCCCTGAGGCATAGTGTTGACAGGGCCGCCGATCCGGTGCTGCGGCCGGGACGAGAAAGACCAATATGGCGACATACTTTGCGCGCGGGGGAGCGGGCGACGACATCAGCACGGCTGAGAAGCGCGAGGCGCTGGCGCAGGCCCTGAAAGTCATTGGCCGCCCGCTACGCAAGGTGCTGGTGCTGCCGCCCGACCATACCCGGCTCAACTCGGATGCCGGAGAACTGACCCGCCTGCTCTACGAGCTGCTTAGCCCCAAGACCGAGGTGGACATTATGCCGGCCTTGGGCACGCATTCGCCAATGAGCGAGGCCCAGTTGCGGATGATGTTCGGGGACCGCATCCCGCTGGCGCGGTTCAAGGTGCACGATTGGCGGAAGGGCGTCCGGCATGTCGGCGACGTGCCGGGCAGGCTGGTGCGCGAATGGTCGGGGGGGCTGGTGGACTACGACGTGCGCGTTGAGGTGAACCAGCAGTTGTTTGCCGGCCACGACCTGATTCTCTCGGTGGGGCAGAGCGTCCCGCACGAGGTGGTAGGCATCGCGAATTACACCAAGAACGTCGTGGTCGGCTCCGGCGGGGCGGACATGATCAACAAGTCTCACTTTCTGGGCGCGGCGTATGGCATAGAACGCATCATGGGCCGGATCGAGAATCCGGTCCGCCGCTTGTTCAACTATGCCGCGGAGACCTTTCTCCGCGACTTACCCATCGTCTATGTGCTCACGGTGATGGAGAAAAACAAGGTCGCAGGCGGGATGTTCATGCGCGGGCTTTACGTGGGCGATGATATGGAGACCTTCACGCTGGGGGCGCGTCTCTCGCAGAAGGTGAACTTCGACCTGCTTGACCGGCCTCTGCGGAGGGTTCTGGTGTATCTTGACCCGCACGAGTTCAAAAGCACCTGGCTGGGCAACAAGGCTATCTATCGCACCCGCATGGCGATGGCTGATGGCGGCGAACTGATAGTCCTCGGCCCCGGCCTGAAGGAGTTTGGCGAAGACGCAGAGATTGACCGGTTAATCCGCAAGTATGGCTATCGGGGTACCCCCGCGACGTTGGCTGCGGTTCAAGCCAACGCCGAGCTACGCAATAACCTCAGCGCCGCCGCTCACCTTATCCACGGCTCCAGCGAAGGCCGGTTCCGTATTACCTACTGTCCCGGCCCGCATATGAGCCACGATGCGATTCGGTCGGCAGGTTTCGCGGCGGGCGATCTTGATGCAACCCTAAAGCGCTACAATCCCGGCCAGCTCAAAGACGGTTTCAACCGCCTGCCGGACGGTGAGGAGGTCTTCTACATCAGCAACCCCGCTCTTGGGCTGTGGGCACTTAAGAGCCAGTTTGAGGCTGCGCCTCAGCCAGGCGCGGCCGGGTCGCGGGCAGGCAAAGTGAGGGGCGCGAGCAAGCAAGCTGCTCGAGTAACTCGCGTCCGCGAGCAGTGAGGTCTCGGAACTCTCCACCCTGCTGGGCGAGTCGGAGGTTACTGCGCCCGAGGATAGACGCACCCCGGCGGTGCGGGGGAGACGTGCCTCCCATGATTTGCGGGCGTGTTTTCGGGTTGCGTGGGGAGAAGTTCTTGGCCACATTGCGAAGGGTAGACGCAACCGCGCGTTCGAATTATGCTAGCGCAATACCTTGACCTGGCTCTGGAGATGGCTCGTTACGAGATCATCGAGGACGACCACACCTACTGGGGTGAGATCCCTGGTTTTCAGGGGGTGTGGGCGAAGCACGAAACCCTGCCGGGATGCCAGCGCGAACTCCGTGAGGCGTTGAGCGATTGGGTGGCTTTGCGGTTGCGCCTTGGACTCGATATCCCCGAGGTCGGCCACTTGAACCTTAATCGTATAGGTCTGACGGTCCATGCCTAAGCTGCTGCCAGTCTCACGCCGGAAATTCATCCAGCGGCTGCAGCAGTTAGGCTTTGAAGGACCGTATTCCGGTGGGAGGCATCCACAGATGAAACGCGGGAATGTGACCCTGATCATACCCAACGAGCATCAGGCGGATATTGGCCCCGGTTTCCTCCAGCGCCTGCTAAAGCAAGCAGGCGTCTCCCGCGACGAATGGCTGGGGAAGTAATCGAAGAATGAAACGAACGCATCATTGCAACGAACTGCGCCCGGCGCACATCGGCCAGACGGTGACCCTGGAAGGCTGGGTCCACTCGCGGCGAGATCTGGGCGGGTTGATCTTCATTGACGTGCGTGACCGCGAGGGGCGCACGCAGACGGTGTTTGACCCTTCCGACCTGCCTAAGGACCTTTTCGAGCGGGCCGCTTCGCTGCGGAGCGAATGCGTCGTCCGCATCAGCGGCACCGTCCGGGAGCGCCCCGACGGCACCAATAACCCGAAGATTCCGACGGGCGAGGTCGAGGTCATGGCCAAGGAGCTTGAGCTCTTGAACTTCGCGGAGGTGCTGCCGTTCCCGGTGGACGACCCGGAAGTGGCCAGCAAGGTGAATGAGGAGTTGCGGCTCAAGTATCGCTACCTGGATTTGCGCCGGCCAGAGATGGCCCGCAATCTGCGGCTGCGGAGCAAGGTGGCGACGGCCACCCGCATGTTCATGGACGAGCAGGGCTTCCTGGAGGTCGAGACGCCTATCCTCTTCAAGAGCACACCAGAGGGGGCGCGCGAGTTTCTCGTGCCGAACCGCCGGGAGCCGGGGACGTTTTACGCGCTGCCCCAATCGCCGCAGCAGTTCAAGCAGATCCTCATGGTCGGCGGCGTCGAGCGCTATTACCAGATCGCCCGCTGTTTCCGCGATGAGGACCAGCGTGCGGACCGGCAGCTTGAGTTCACGCAGATTGACATCGAGATGTCGTTCATCGAGCGCGAGGACATCTACAACCTGGTGGAAGGCTTGCTAAAACGCATCTGGAAGACGGCCCTGAACGTTGAGGTGGCCACGCCGTTCAAGCGGCTTTCTTACGGGGAAGCGATCAACGGGTACGGCATTGACAAGCCGGACACGCGCTTCGGCATGGAACTGGTGGATTTCACCGAGGAGTTCCGCGGCAGCAAGTTCAAGATTTTCAGCGCCACGGTTGCCAACCAGGGTGTGGTGAAGGCGATCAACGCGAAGGGGCTGGCTTGTGCCACCCAAGGCCAGATGGACACCATGACCGAATACGCCAAGAGCTTCGGGGCCAAGGGGCTGGCCTACATCAAGGTCGAAGGCGGCGAGTGGAAGTCGCCGATCGTGCGGTTCTTCAGCGAGGCGGAGCAGGCGGCGCTTAGCAGCAAGCTGGCGATCGAGGAAGGGGACTTGATCCTGTTCGCCGCTGACCAGTGGCTGACGGCGTGCGAAATCCTCGGCAAGATCCGCCTTTATTGCGCCGAGGTGCTGAAAGGGCAGGGGAAGCTGGTCATCCCCGTCGATCGGTTCGACTTCCTCTGGGTGGTGGATTTTCCGCTGCTGAGTTTCGATCGGGAGCAGAACCGGTGGTATTCGAGCCATCATCCTTTTACCGCGCCGGTCGCGGAGGACATCCCGATGCTTAAGTCGGATCCGAAGAAGGTGCGCGGACAGCACTACGACGTGGTGGTGAACGGTGTGGAGCTGGGGGGAGGCTCAATTCGTATCCATCAGCCGGAGGTGCAGAAGACGGTATTTGAGGAGGTGCTGCAGATTCCGCCGGAGGAAACCAAGCTGCGGTTCGGCTACATGCTGGAGGCGTTCAGGTTTGGCGCGCCGCCACACGGCGGGATAGCCCTTGGGTTCGACCGGCTGAACGCGATTCTGTGCGGCACGCCGAGCATCCGGGACGTGATTGCCTTCCCCAAGACCGCCAAGGGTGTCTGCCTCATGACCGAGTCGCCTTCCCCGGTTTCGGCGCGCCAGTTGCGCGACTTGCACCTTGAGGTCAAGGCGGCCAAGAAGGAATAGCGGGCTCAGCGAGGTTGCACGGGCCAGGAGCCGCGAGACAGGTTCGGGCGCGCTATTCGCCAGGCACAAGCGCGGTGGGCTGGTGATGCCTGCGAGGAGGTCCGTTGTTGTTCCGTTGTACTTCGGTTGTATTTCGGTTCTATTTCGGTTGCACCTCGGTTATACGCCGGTTGTTCGCCGGTTGTACATGGTTGATGTCTTGGTGTCGGGTTCTTTGGGTGGCCGTGGCGGTTTCACGAGCCCCAAGGTGTCGCCACCGAGCCAGCGCTTCCCATAGACTGCACTTGTTGGGTTGCTATTCAGACCACTTTGGGCGGTCACACGGCTTACCAGCTAGCGAGGCGGCCTCAGACTGAATAGCCAATCGCCAATCGCCGATAGCTGAAGGCAAATGGCAAACGCCCGGGCTGTCGTTCACGCGGCGAAACTTGACCTGATTGCAACGAGATTTAAAGCTCAAGGACTCTGGCGTGCTTTCCGTGCCGGCAGGGCGATGATTTGCCAGGGTCTTTTCTTGTCATTCGCAAGGGCAAACGGGCAAGTGCAAACGAGTTGTAACCGGAAGCGCCCATTTCGCGTATCCTTTATTGAAGGGCGACCCCGGCGTGGGCCGCGTCCGACAAGCAACCGAAACGACAACACAGATGAATATGAACTTCTTAAGACCCGCCTTATGTGCGTGCGGCCTCGTCGCCGCGACAGTGACCGCCTCGGCCGCGCCGTTGCAGCGAGCCGACGTGGCAGCCGAACCGACCTGGGTGTTACACCTGGACTGCGACGCGCTGCGCCCGACTCCGATTGGCCAATACCTGTTGTCGGAGATGGAGAAGCCGGAAGCGGAGGCCAACTTAGCCGGTTTGCAGAGCATGTTCAACTTCGACCCGCGCAAGCAATTGCACGGGCTCACGCTTTACAGCACCGGCAAGACTCCGGAAGAGGGGGTTTTGCTGGTTTATGGGGACTTCGACGCAGACCGGCTGCTCACACTGGCCAAGCAGGCGGCGGATTATCAGAGCACCACGCACAAGCAGCACGCCATCCACAACTGGGTTGATGAGAAGAAGAAAGCCAGGAACGGTGTCAAACCGCGGGTTTATGCGGCAATTCAGGGCAGCCACATCCTGATTTTCAGCCAACAGGAGGCGCGGGTGGCGCAGGCGCTGGATGTGCTGGACCGGGCGGCACCGAGCCTGGCGAGCAGCGGCGTGTTCCCGCAACTGGGCAACGGCGGCAGCAGCTTCCTGCAGGCGGCAGCCCGCAAACTGGACCTTCCCGAATCCACCCCCAACGCGGCCCTGCTCCGGTTGGCCAAGTCAGCGCGACTGGAAATTGGCGAGGCGCAGGGGCAGTTGCGGGCGACCTTGAATCTGG
>Ga0326728_10001763_pt1 | contig 74763 bp, 60 predicted proteins | sample MB3enrmetagenome_FD_207602 | JGI IMG/M metagenome (GOLD analysis project Ga0326728, IMG submission 207602) | Lab enriched peat soil microbial communities from McLean, Ithaca, NY, United States - MB31MN | ecosystem: Environmental > Terrestrial > Soil > Wetlands > Peat | place: USA: New York...
TTTTATCCAAGACATTACCCATGTCAACCGAGGCTAAATTCCCCGGTTGCAGTTCATGTCTCAGGTCTTTCTCTATGGCCGGTTTTGAGCTGACCCTCTATGGCCGGATTTGGGTGTCCCCCAAGGATACAACGTGTTGAGGAGCTTTCTCATTGGGACCGGTCCTCATCTTGAAGGGCTTGGCTGGAAGACAATTGTTTGAGATTGGCTTCCACTGCGCGGGTCAGATAACGGGATGCGCTGGCGGATTCAGTGATGGAGGGCAAACAAACGGGTTTCATGGAGCAACCTTCGCATTTTTTCGCATAAACGGCTGGTGGCGTTTTTCCAGACTGAAGAATCTGGTGCATGCGGGCGGCGAGGTGTTCGACCGCTTGACGGAGTGGCTCGTCGAAGATCACCACTTCGCGACGCTTTGCCTTGCCATCGAAGACGGCTCCAACTGGAATTGGCACGTGGAGCATCTCTTCGAGGCAAAGCGCCTGTGCACAAAGCTGAATTCGATAGGCCAGGCTGCCGTGTTGGTCGCGAGTCCGCTTGTACTCCACCGGATACGGCTTCCAGAGTCCTTTACGGCGCGGCATGGGAACACCGGGCTCCAAAGCTTCGCACGGCAGAAACTCGACAATATCGGCTTGCCCAGAGATGCCAAGGCGAAAGGACCGCAGCGGAAGAGTTCGCCGGACCAGAACCTCGGGACGGGATTCAATTTCGGCCGAGTGTGCCTTCTCGTGGAGAAGTTTGCCTTCAGCAGTGAAGAGGTTCTCCTCCCACTGCTGCTCCAGATGAATCAGCGCCCAGCGCCGTTCGCAGAAGGCGAGATGCTGGAGACCGGAGAGCGGGAGGAGATCCTCTTCTGAGTACATTCTGTTCCCCTTGGATCGGACGGGCTTAAGCCAGACCGTCGATGAGGGTGATGCCTTCCGGAAGTGAGCCTGAATCGGGAGGCGCAATGATGTAATCCGTGAAGGCACGCGGGCTTTCAACGTCCGGCTTCTTCTCGACCTTGATCGACTCGAAGAGCCGCTGCGCTTGTGCATTGCCGAGCTTGCTCTCGTGCTTGAAGATGTAAAGCCCGCGCGCGGCCATCGTGCCCCGCGCGGCGGAACGGTCCATCTCAAACAGATTGGCGAGCGCCTTCCACAAGAGCTTGAGATCGTCGTCGCTGAATCCGGTCTTCGCGGCAAAGACCGGGTTGATGTAGCCGTGTGCGAGATAGAGGCCGTAAGGGATGGTGTGCTTGCGGCCCAGTGTTCCAGTCCCGGATTTAATGTCCTTCTCGCCGGTAAATGCTTGGCGTGAGATGGTGTGTTCAGTGGGAAGAATCCGGTCGATCGAACGCGCGAACGTGATCTGCACTGGGCCGCGCACCTGTCCGCAATTGAATTCGGTTGTGCTCATCACGGCACCGAAGGCACGCACATCGAAAAAGTTCTTGCACATCCACTGACGGGCCTTCTCAATGTCTATCGGCTTGGTGTCCTTGCCTTTGGCCTCCGGTTTATCCTCGCCTTCCCATTTCTCGAAGGGGTCCCGCTGACGGCTTTCGAGCGTATTGCCGCTCTGTACAAAGATACGGTTATCCTGCTCTTTAACCGAGCCGGTGCTAATGGAGCACAGCACGTAATCCCGAATCTTGCGCTTCAAGCAAACGTCGGAGACGAGTCCCTGAAACGTCTCAGGATCGAAGCGTGGGCTATTGTCGGAGTCCGGATCCCCATTTGGGTTGCCATCCTGGCAGTCAAACAGAAAGACGAAGTCGTAGCGGTTCTCAATCGTACTCATCATTAGCTCTCCTGTTCAGTGGATTCGTTGAAGGATTCGTTGGCAGCGTCGTTGGCTTGCTTGCGATCCTGCGCCTGAGTGCGGGAACGGACTTTTTGGTGGTAATAGCCAAGGGCAAACAGGCCCTGGCCGTCGAGCCCGAGCTTGCCAGGAAAAGCGCCTGCATCGGTTGGATGTAGAAGGAGGTGTAACTCTTGAAGCCGTGCATCAATGGCATAGGCGGCACTTGGCTTATCTCTTCGGAGCTTGCGGAGATGCTTTTGTGCAAGGTTCTCAATCTTCGGGAAAGCGACTGCTGGATACGTCGATGCCAAGGCAAAGTAACGATCCAGAACCGACGAGTTCACATTGCTCTCGCTTGATGAGCGTTGCAGGTTTTCAAACTCTGCCATCATTCTGCCGCAGACATAAGCGGGAATTGTGCAGGTTGGGTCTAGTCCTTCGCTCACGTGTTTTTCTCCTTCCTGTTGTCGAAACAAATCGTTGATGCACATACGAATCAGGCCAATAGGCACTCGCAGTCGGGCCAGAGACATCGGGTCGATCTTTTTGTCCCCAGCCTTATCTTTTGAGTCGCTTCCACCGGGATGGCGCAGATGTGCAAGCGCCGTCGAAAGCACTGGGTAGCCGAGAGGAAGGCCTTCAATGCCTCGGCGCAGCAGAGCCAGCACAGTATGGTCACCCGGCTTGCCTTCGCGATCCAGAGCATAGAGCAGTTGCCAGAGACGAACTGGGGCCGGTTCTTCTCCGGCATATCGCGGGTACTCTACCTTCAATTGCTGGTGCCATTGCTTAAGGTTCTCCTTCACCTGTGTAAGTTCAACGTCTGCCCAGTGATGTACACGCAATCGTCCACCATTACCGGAGACAGCGACCATATAGAAACGGTTTGTGTCTGGATCTTCCCGTGGGTCAAAGCTGAACAGTTTCCTCACCTGCTCTGGATCAGCCACGTCCATCACGTCTATTACGTCGAGGTCCGCTGGGTTTTTGAGCCAGTAGAGGAATCCAATACCAGCAATGTCCTTGCGTCCCTTGCCTGGCTTCTTGTCCTGCTTCAGCAGGTCGTTGAACGCAAGCACGTAGGCCAGCGCGCGATCCGGAGAGACGGGGCTGTTGCGGTTCTGTTCCCACCCGTATGAGCGGAATGCCTCTTTATCGAAGGACATCAGCGCTACGCCCGATGCCTGTCCACCAAGGCTCGATACGCCCTTGATTTTTTCGTGCGTAGGAGCAATGGGGCCGAGCTTGCCGGAGATCATGCACTCGCCGTCGCTGCCTTCCATGCGCCCAGAAAACTCGCGCTGATAATGATCGCGCCAGAACTGCTGGACAAGCGGGCGCTCCACCAGCGGCTCGCCCACGGAAAGAGCAACGAGCGTGCCGGGCTTTGCTTCTCGCAAGGCATTACGCGCCTTTTCCACCTCTTCTGGATTGGCGTAAAAGTGGACACAAGAAGCAAGAGCAGCGTCTCCAGTATCCGCAGCAGCTTTGCCGATGAGAGAGACAAAGGCTTCGTGGTGTTTATCAGCTTTTTCTTTGTCGGCTTTCTTGTCGGGCGTCCACGGACCAACGCCGAGAACGTAGGCAATGTCATCGGTTCCCAGTAAAGGATGCTCCCCACTGTTCCGGTTCACCGGCGAACGCGACACGCTCATCTGCACGGGAACCTGCACCTGCTTCTTTCCACGCGTTTCCGTCTTCGTGCGTGGGGTGGCATTCAGAAACTTGCTCTGTCTGGAGATTTCCAGCAGCCACGGCACGGGTTTCATCTCCCATGCCGCGTCGTTTAGCTCATCGGCCAAATAGTGATCCGCGTATTCGGCTAGCGCCTGTACGAGCATTCGAGCACCTCCTGCCGCCGGCCAGCGTCGGCCAGAACCATCTCCGGCGCAGTCTCCATCACGCCGTTTTCCAGGCGCGCCTCGAAGAACGCCGCACGATTGCCCTCAGGAAGAAAGGCAATGTCGTAGAGCATTCGCCCAATCTCCATCGAGTCTTCAATGGGTTGGTCGTCCTCGCTTGGAGGGCCGAACTCGGCGGCAAACTCGCGGCAACCAAGATACGGCCGTTGGAAGCATTGCCCCTTTTCGACGCGCCTCCGCATCATCTCGACGTACTTCACTGGCGTATTGTCGCCAGATGTGTCAAAGACTTGCGGATGCGCGTCGATCCAGTAGGCGACGTCGCGCAGCAACGTAGTATTGCGCGGCGTACCGTCGGTGCCGTTGCCCGCTCCGGCGATGAGCGGCTCGAAAGTCGAGCCATCGCGCATCCATTTCTTGATTGCCACGGGCGATACCTTGCTCTGGACTTCATTGCGCAGAACGCTCATCAGGCGGATTGGCTTCAGCACGGTAATGCTGGTAACGATCCAGCGCATCTGCGGACGCCAGCAGATGGCGTCCAGAATGTTGCGCGCTGCTGACGGCGTCATCACCGGGTAGGAGTATCGTTCAACCTTGGCCTCCGGCCGCGTGAAGCACGCAAACTGCCCGGAGACCCGGACGCGAACACTTGGAATGGACATCGATCAAACCTCCATTTCCATTCATGTGAAGAAATCCCCTTCGTTTCCGTAGAAAAGGATTATGCTGATTTAAATTGGCCGGGAGGAGGATAGCACGCGTTCTCAGACACAAATCGCTTTCCCCTTCCAGGGTTGCCTGACTAGTAACGGGTCGTTGCAGAGACCCGCCACCGGGTTATGGCTGCCTATCGGTCAGATTCGATGTGGCAGCTACACTACATTTTCAGTCGTACCAACGTAACGCTTGATTTCATGATTTGATGTTGCACCTCGTCGGAGAATCTGTCAGGGTGATGGTGCGGAGATTTTTCGTCTCTACTTCGCAGGGCTTCGGTTTTGTGGAAGGAAGGTGTTTCATTCCCTTCTCAAATCCGTGGATTGAAACACGTTAGTACGACTGACAGGTAAGAGAAGGGCGGGATTTCTATTGTAATTTCGTCCCTTCTACCTGCCTGAAACAATATAGTTTTCCGGCCCAGGGTCAAAAATCAATCCCAATTGCTGATTGTAGGAAGTGGCCACCCAAATCTCATCCCCACTTGCCGTTGCCACCCGCTCGATTACGTTCTTTGCCTTCTCGAACTCCGAGGGACTCAGCCCAACGATGTGACGTTGCAAGTCACGCCGCAATGCCGGTGTGAGCTCTCCAACGAAACGCAGCCGCTCAATTGCCTTCCGCGCTTCTTCATCGTCCGGGACAAAAACGTCCCGCGTCCGGTTTGAGATCATCTCGAACTCCTGGGCGAGTGAGGCAAAACTTAATTTATTGCGCAAGTCCAGCAGGTTCTCTCCGAGGACCGTTCCACTTCCCCCATAATAACGCTCGAAGTAAAGCCGAATGGCTTCGGCTGAATCCACCTGAACACTTTTGCCGTCTTCCAACTCCTGTTTTGCAATTACTTCCGTGATTCCAGCCGCCTCTTTATACTCATTTGGCGGCAGCTTATGATCCTCGGGAAGAAAGACCACGACCTTTCCACCAGGATTGCCCAGCTTCGCCGTGAGTTTTCCTTCGCGGTCCGCGCGTCCGGCGGCTTGGACGATGGAATCGAGCGGGGCCAGCGCGCGCAGCACCAGCGGAAAGTCTACATCCACACCTGCCTCGACGAGTTGCGTTGAGACCACGTGGCACGAGGCGCCCGCCTTCAAACGCTTGCGAATCTCCTCCAGCACGCGAAGCCGATGCGCCGCGCTCATGCGCGTGGAGAGATGAAAGACTCCGCAGGTGTCCTCGCCATCTTGCTTCGCAATCCGCAGCACCTCTTGATAAAGCTGGCTGGCGTGGTCGCGCAGATTCACGATAGCAAGGCACTGCCGCTCGGCCATCGTGCGCTCGGCAACAGCCGGCCAGCCCACAGCCTGCTCCGGTTGAATCTCCCAGCAAATCTCAACGCGCTTGAGCGCCTTATGCAACGAAGCCGGGTCGTGAATGATTTCGGTAAGTGTTTCAGCACTCCAGCGCAGATCGTGCTTGCATTGTGGCCGCTCGAACGCCGGCTGCGTCGCTGTCGAAAAGACAAAGTTCGTATCCCAGTCCTCGGCCAGTTCCTTCATCATGTCGAGTAGCGGACCCAGGAGTCTTCGCGGGAGTGTCTGCACCTCGTCAAGAATCACGATGGAACGCGTGATGTTGTGCACGCGCCGCAGGTCGGCAGGGCGGTTTGAGAACAGACTCTCGAAGAACCGAACCGATGTAGTTACAATCAGCGGTGCATCCCAGTTTTCGGTCTCAGGACGCAACCCGGTTTCCTGGAAATTCTTCTCCTCTTGGTCGGTCGTGTCGGATGCGGGTATGAAGTGGTCCTCGTCGTTTTCAACATGCTTTATTACAAGCTTCTGAACGCTGCCTGAATGATGCTCCAGCACGGCGTCTTGCCCAAAGACATCGGCGTAAACCTGCGCGTTCTGCTCGATGATCGAAAGGTAGGGAATGACCACGATCACGCGCCGGAACCGCTCTGGATGGAGCACCGCTCGTCGCAGCGCAAAGGCCATCGCCGCCAGCGTCTTGCCACCGCCCGTCGGCACCGAAAGCGAGAAGAGCCTCTGCGGGGAGGAGGCCGCGTTCAGGCAGTCCTCCAGTACACTCGCGCGCATCTGCTTGACTCGTCCTTCCGGCGAATCTCTCTGCAACTCGGCGACGTGTTTCAGCAATGTTTGAAGCCGCTCATCGGCGCGTAAGTCGTCCTGCAGCGGAGTACGTCCTCCAGAGTTCAACCGGTCAGCGTCCACCAGGCAACTGAAGATCACGCGAATGAACAGATCCAGCTTAGCCTTCGTTGCGCCCGGGAAAGCATCCTGTTGATTACTCAATACAGAGACGAGACTCTCAAATTCCTTGCAGTCTACCGAAGCCCGCGCACGAATCTCCTCAGTCTGACGGCGATATATCTGTTCATTGAGCTTCTTGGAGTAGTCGCTCCAATCCGCAAGTCCGGCATGATGGCCTGCAATGGCTGCCATTACAGTGTTCAGTCCAGGCTTTCGCGCTGCGCCCTCTGGTCCAAAGTAGGCGAGCATCGCTCCGTGGATAGCATGTTGACAGCGTCCTTGGCCAGTTCGCAACATCTGCTGGAAACAGTCCTGATACTTGCCAAAGTCATGTAGTAGTCCGGAGATACCGGCGAGATTGGCAAGGTTGCCGTCGAGCGGTCGGGCGGCTGAAGCCAGTTCGCGCGCAATCCTTGCTACAGCTTCAAGATGAATAGACAGTAGCTGCCACCCAACTCTCGAATTTGAATCGGTCGTCGAGTTCTGCGCAGAATGCGCCCAGTAAGAAGCTAGTGCCATATGCAGACCATTCTATACTTCTGCACTTTACGATCCTGGGAATGCAATGTTGAACCCAGTGTATTTATTGATACTTCGGAGTCCCGGCGTCCGGGTCGTGACCGATCGGAACGCGCACGAGCCAAGTGCGGGTTCCGCGCGCAATGAGCTGCCAGCTTTTCCTGAACAAAATCACGACCATCTACAAAAAACGCTATACCTTCACCTTACAAACGCGGGAAAGGTCGCTGCCTGCATCGTCTGCTGAAACTCTTTCCAGTCGCAGGAAGAGTTTGCACGGCCGCAGCCGCGAATGAAGACGGGAACGCGCTCGGGAGGACTTTGGAGGCTGAGCGGCGTCGAGTTGCGCATCTGGTCCAGGGTCTGCGCCGTGTAGTAGGCGCGCACCGAATAGGCTTCCGCACCGGGCGCCTTCCACAACTCGAAGGTCAGCGCACCGCCCGGCGGAGTGTCGTCGCGGCGACCGTCAATGAGCCAGTTGAGGCCCAGCGCGCCGGCGATGTTGGCGAGGTTGGTGTCGTGGCCGACGAGGACAAGCAGCCGGTCGCCGGGCTTGCTGAGAGCGCCGGGGATGGGCTGTGCGCTAGCTGCCTGGCGCATGGATTGAAGAATGTGATAGAGCAGATTGGAAGATTGCGCGCGGGCAATATAGCCGGTGCGGCCGGAGATCTCCTCGCCAGCGGTGTGAAGCTGTAAGAGTTCGCGGAGCTTTTGAAGGTCCACTCGGCCCCAGCCCACCTTCGCCGCATCCATGCCCTCGGTGTATTCGAGCAGCAGATCTTCCGCCATCGTGGAGGCGAGGCCGAGCGGCGAGTGTAGTTCGACGAGATGATCGCCCTTCCCTGGCGCAAGCGAGGATAAAATGTCGAAGAGCGATTGCGGCGGAGCGCCCGCGCAATTCGCGCCGGGATTGCAACCGCGCAGAACCTCTTCCAGCGCTTCGAGCTGCGGGCGGTAGGCTTCAGCCAGTCCTTGCGGATTTGCGCCTATGCGGCCTGAAATCGCCGCTGTCGCCAGCAGCTTGTCTGCCTCTCCGACTCCGGCTCCCAACGAATGAAAGAGCGGATCGGCGGTTCCCTCGGGAAGGGCGCTCAATTCAATCGAACAGCCCGGAGCAAGGCCCGCGACCAGAGCCTTGCCGGTCTCGCGCGTGCGCTGGTCGGAGTCAGCGACAATCCTGATCTGCGGCGCATCCGCGCAGCCGCTGGGTGCAAGCAGTCCCTGCGCGGCCAGTTGCTCGCGGTCATAGGCGCCGACAAGCGTCATCAGATGCGCGCCATGTTCGGTCAGGTAGCCGGGGGGAACGCTCCACGCCGGCCACGGCTCAGCTGAGTATTGATTCAGTTGGTCAAGCTTACCGGTAGGTGAGCGCACGCCGTGGCGGCTGACGATGACCACGAACTTCAGCTCACCGTCCTTTGCGGCGGCGCTCGCAGCCGTAGGCGCACCAGCAGCTTGAGTTTGAGCCGTCGAGTAGACGCGAATCTCCGCCGGATCAGTGCCCGCGCCCGGCACGCCAACATACAGCAGATTCTGCGCGGGAACAAACAAGGCCGTCTTGGCTCCCGCGGCAGTATGTAGCGCTTGGAGCGGATGCAGATTCCTCGCCTTGTCCACCTGATAAGCATCAACCTCACCAGAGCCCGCTATGACATAGACGCGACGAAGCGCGGGGTCGTAGAAGAGATCGTCGGCCCCATCGGCGGCTGGCTGGCTCGAAATCTCCTCGCCGGTCGCGGCGTCCAGGGCAATTACCTTTCCCGGAGTGCGGCAGGCGACATAAAGAGTCCGATGCTCGGCGTCGAAGGCCATCGGCACATTGTCCGCGGCCCTGCTCAGCCTCCAGTGCGCGGCGATGGTCTTCGTGGCCGCGCCGATGACTGCAACTTCATTCGCATCGGCAATGTTGGCGAAGACGCGCCCGCCTTCAGCATCGATATCGAGCGCCTCGGGATGCGCCGCCACGGAGAGACTAGCCGCCAGGCTGAAGCTCTTCGTATCGACAACGGCGACCTTAGCCGGGTTGCCCGCCCCGCTGCCGCCATGACCGACAAAGAGCAGGTGATCGGCCTCGTCATAGACCATGTCGTCGGCATCGTCGGAGAGCTTGATCTTTCCAGACAGAGCCAGCGGCTTACCCGTATAGACCCGGAGTTCGCCCAGCGCGCCATCGGCGACGTAAAGGCTACCGGTCTCCGCAACCCAGGCCAGGCCATGCGGCTTGCCCAACCCGGTAATGCGCTGTTCAACCTTGTCCGCCGCCAGATTAATGACTTCGATGGAGTGATTGCCGGTGGCGGCGATGAAGAGCCGATTGCCCGCCGTGTCGATGGCCAGGTGGTCAAACTTGCCGGTGACTCCTGGCAGAGGGATGGTCTGTTGTAGCGTCAGGGGCGCCGTCGGCTGTGCGCTCGACGAGAATGTGCATAGCGAAAGGCACGCAAGAGCAATTGCACTTTTCTTCATTGAATCTCTCTCGGCATGCCGCGCGCCGGAGCGTGCGGAAGCCATTTTAGGACTGTTTGAGAATGAAGCTTGTTCAAGGCAGTCAAGATTGTGGGCGTAACGAAGCGGAGCCACGAGTTGGGTGGCCTATCTCCGATTATTCATGGTGTTGAGCCCAGCGGAGGCCGCCCGAATATGTCGGCTTGTAATACTCGCGCTGCACCATGTACTGCGGACTACCATTGTAGAAGCCGAAGACCGCGTTGTTCATGTTCTCTCCTATAGCCTCCGCCGTAAACCCCTTGCCGAGATAGTAGGTCGCCTTGGCATCTACTTGGGTGTGCGAATAGAAGTAATTGTCGCCAAAGGGCCCGGTTGTTTCGTAAATAGCAGCGGCACCACCCGGAGCCTGAGCACCCGGACCGGTACTTTGGAACTGATACGCATAGATATTCGCGCCGTTGTGCGAGACGCCCATTGTTACCACGGCGCGCTTGGTGGCATAGGAGGGCCCAATGTTCCAGGACAATGGCGCCTGACCCACCAGAGCGGGGCTGTCCGTTCGGTTGAGGAGGTGATAGTTCCTGGATTCCGTATAGGTCATGTTCGCATCGATCCTGGCGTCTCTTAAAACTCCCGGCAGATAAGTCATGTGTTGCTGATATGCGAATTCGACGCCCTGCACATGCGCATGGTCGCCGTTGACCTCCTGCAAGACAAGGTCGGTTGCATACGCTTGAGACAGCGGCGATCCGGTCGCGGGAATGATCGACTGCTCGCTGTAGATAGGGCGCGTGATCTGCTTGTAAAAGTAGCCCCCCGCGATCATGCCGACCGAGGGCAGATACTTCTCATAAAGGATGTCGTAGTCGTTGGCGTGCTCCGCTACCAAAGCGGTGTTTCCGATGTTGATCGTATAGGGTGCTGTCGACTGATTCTCGGTGATATAGGGAACCAGCTGATACGGGTCCGGCCGCGAAATCCCCCGCCCATAGACGGCGCGAATATCCGCATTGCCGTTGAACGTATAGCGAAGCTGCACGCTCGGCAATGGATTCATATAGGATCCGCTTCCCTTCTGTGGTGTTGTGGACACGTAGTTGCCATTCGTGTCATCAATGACCAGGTATCCTGTGTCCGAAGTGTTCGTGGCCTCGATACGCAGCCCTGTTTGCAGATGGAGGCGAGAGCTGAGATCCAGCGTATTCATGATGTAACCGGCCGAGACCCTCTCCTGAAGGTTGTAGTTGGAGGCGTCGGAACCCAGATGTGTTGCAGGCTCATCCAGGAGAAGAACTCCCGGATTTGCATTCAGCCAGCCAGTGATATTTGCAAAACTCGTAACAGGTCCCAGGTGGTAGCTTCCGTCATAAAAGCTTGAATTGGTAAATGTTCCAAGGAATTGGCTCATCAGTGGGGCATTAGCCCCATTGGCGAAGTTGTCGTACACCGGAGAATACGCATCCTGTCCCTTGTGCTCATTGCGAATTTGTCCTCCAAATTCCAGAGTCGAGGTGTGCGACCCGAGATGGTAGTTGATTCCCATGGCGCCGCTGGCCTGAAGATTGAGCTGCGTTGCTTGTCCCGATGTCAAGTCGATTTCGGTAAGTGGATACTGAGTTGGATCGAAGATCGGGTCGCCTGCTACGTCGCAGGTGTATTGCGGGCGGTACTCGCTCGGGCCAGGTTCATACGTACAGTCATTCACTTTACTCTTGAAGGCCGCGCCGGGGTTGCCGGCGGCTCCTCCGAAGCGCGAGTGGGCCGCGGCGATCTGATACCTGAGGTAGGAACGATTGAAGAGGTGGTTACCGCCCATAGCCAGGTCGGCGATCTGCAGGTTCGGCCGGCGAACGCTGGTATGGTACTTGGCTTTTCCGCCTTCCGTTAATTGATAGGCGAACTTCTGCCCATAGTCTCTGAAGTTGGAGAACAGGCCGTGAATATATAGATCGGAGCCCTCATTCAACTTATAATCGAGCGCGCCTGCCATTCCATAACGAGTTCGGTCGTATAGATACTGCTGAATATAGAGCTGGTCGAAGGTAAAGGAGGTGTTCGGTCCGTCGTAATTTGGGACGGGTTCCACATCGTCGATCCCGCGGCCGTTGTAGTCATAGCTGTAGCCCAGCATAAGGCCCCAGCGCTTGTCTGAGCCAAAGCGCATTCCAGCCGAGGAGTCGATCAGAAACACCTTCCGTCCATTGTCGATCGGCGTATATCCATCCTGGCCTTCAAAAGTGAGGGTCGGCCGGCCCGAGGTCGCCTGCTTGATCCGCAGGTCCACCGAGCCGCCGATTGCGTCGCCGTCCTGATTCGCTGAGAGTGTCTTGTTGATGGCCACCGATCCGACCAGATCTGCCGGAATCGTATCGAGGTCTACCTGCCGGACATCCGGGTCGGGTCCCGGAACGACCACCCCATCTATGGTCGTGTTGCTTAATCTCGGCTCGGTTCCGCGAATCTGCACATACTGTCCCTCGCCTTCGTTACGCTGTATCGTCACGCCGGGCATCCGGCCGAGCGCGTCCGCGATATTCGCATTCGGCAGGCTCTGAATCTGCACATCGGTTTGAACATTCAGAATGTTCTCTGACACCCGCTGCTCGTTGATCGCGGCGACATCGCCCTCCAGGGTGGCGCTTACTATAACCTGCTGATTCGTCGAGCCAACGGAGAGCGTTGCATCGAGCAACGTTGACTTGCCGGCAGTGACTGCAATGCTCGTGTAGAAGGTGGTGAACCCAACATAGGAGACCGTCACCGTGTACGGGCCCGGCTTGACATTCGGAATGACAAAGTTGCCTTGCGCATCCGACGACACGATTCTCGTCGCCGGCTCCAGGTCAATCCGCGCACCCTGCAGCACGGCGCCGGATGCGTCCTTGACAGTCCCAATTACGCCGCCATTGGCTTCGGCGGAGTTCTTCTCGGCTGTCGCGGCACCCGCTGGGGTGCTTGTTGAGGCGCCTATCTTAAGCGAGAAAAATGACATAGCGAGTAGGAACGGCAAAATAAGTGCCTTGTTTGACATGGTGCTCCTTGGATAACGCGGTTGAAATCTGCGAAACTCCAGCACCGCGGACGGTGTGGCATCACTTGACGCCAGCCTGCGCCGAGGCAGTGAAGCGCTGTTTACAGATGGATGAATTCTTCCTAAGGTTGGATCTCGTCCTTGCAGGTTAGATCTCGTCCTTGCGCGAATGTGAATCTGTGATGAATTCGATCCTGCTACGGTGCCTTTTCTCCGCACTTCGCGATTACGCTAAGGGATACGGCACAAATGCGAATCCTTATCGTCGAAGACGAGCCTCGTATGCTGGAATTGTTGCGCAAGGGACTCTATGAGCATGGCTTTGCCATTATGACCGCCATCGATGGCGAGACGGGGCTGGAGATTGCCACGGCGTATGAGTTCGACGCGATCGTGCTGGATATCGGGCTGCCGAAGATGGATGGGTACGCGCTAGTGTGGGCACTGCGGGCAAGGTCGCGCTCGACGCCCGTGCTGATGCTGACCGCGCGCGACACGGAAGATGAGATCATTCGCGGCCTCGATGTGGGCGCGGACGACTATCTCACCAAACCCTTCTCATTTCCCGAGCTGGTTGCGCGGCTGCAATCCATCACGCGGTATTACCACGAAAAAGGCGACGGGACGATTCGCGCCGGCGATGTGGTGATCGATCCGGTTCGGCGCTCGGTGACGCGCAATCTCGAGAGTATCGACCTTACGCGCCTCGAGTTTCTGCTATTGATGTGCCTGGTGCGTTGGGCCGGGGAGTGCGTGCCGCGGAAGACGCTGATGGAGTTCATCTGGGGTGCGGAGCATCCGGTCGGACCGAGTTCTCTCGATGTTCTGGTGAACGCCTTGCGCGCCAAGATCGACGCACCCTATCGCAAAAAGCTGATCGGCACCGTGCGCGGCTCAGGCTATATCTTCAAGTGCGACACAGTTGCGGGAAAGGAAATGCGATGATGCTTCTACCCATCCGGATCCGGCTCACACTCTGGTACTTTGCCATGTTCGCCTCGGCCGTGATGGTGCTGTGCCTGGCCAGTTTGTGGATGCTCAAGCGCAGCATGGATGCGGCCGAATACCGCGAGTTGCAGGAGCGCGCCGAGGATGTGCAACTGGTCCTGAGCCACGAAGCCCCAGGCCTGAGTCTCCAGCAAATCCGCGAAGAATTCACCTCGATCTACGAGTTCAAGGACGATGGCAAGTACTTGCAGGTGCGGGATGAGGAGGGCAACTGGCTCTTCCGATCTAGACGCTTGGTGGCAGAGAATCCGGACTTGCTCGCTCCCGGCCTGTTGCCCAAGACCGGTGTGATTGCGGAGTTCCATCAGGGAACGCGCTTTGTGAGGATACTTGCCTATCCGGTCGTGGTGCGGGGGAGGCGCTACTCGGTGCAGACTGGCGTCGCAATGAATAAGTCAATGGCTCTTCTGGCCAGCTTCCGTACAGATCTGCTGCTGCTGACGCCGCTCGTGATTCTGTTGGCTGCGGCCGGCGGGCACCTGATGAGCCGCAAGGCGCTCCGTCCCGTGGCTGCTCTGGCCGCCGAGGCGCGCCGCATCAACGATCGCAATCTCGACATCCGGCTGCCCGTGCCCATCGCAAAGGACGAAATCTCCGATCTCTCCCAAACGTTGAACCAGATGCTGGAACGCATCGACAAGGCATTCACCAGCGTGCGCTCCTTCACCGGCAACGCCTCGCATGAATTGCGCACGCCAATTTCGCTGCTGCGCACCGAGATTGAAGTGGCCCTCTATCGTCCGCGCGAGGCCGGGGAATATCGCGAAACCCTGATGCGGCTCAATGAGGAGGCTGTGCGTATGACCAATCTGGTGGAAGATCTGTTGTCGCTGGCTCGCGCCGACGGCGGCGCTGAAACCATGAGCCTAGTTCCCATCGAGTTACGCAGTCTCTTCCAAAGCGTTGAGCGAACCTGGACCATCGCAATGGAACGCGCTATGCTCGACTTTCGCGTCGAGATCCACGGCGATGCCATGATTCTGCTGGGCGATGCCAATGGTGTCCAGCGGTTGTTGGATATCCTCTTGGAAAATGCCACAAAATACACCCCGCCGGGCGGATTAGTTATCTTGAATGCCAAGCGCATCGATGCCCGCATTATTCTCTCCGTCAGCGACACCGGCCTCGGCATTTCCGTCCAAGAGATGCCGCGCATCTTTGATCGCTTCTACCGTGGAATGCAGACTGACTCCCTGGCTCCACGCGGCTCAGGCCTGGGCTTGGCATTGGCGAAATGGATTGCTGAACGGCACGGAACAGAATTGATCGTCGAGAGCCAGCCCGGAAAGGGCAGTTGCTTTTCCTTCTCGCTCGAGAGAGCCGCTCCTGCATCTTTAGCCCACGACCCATCCAGCGCTTTTTACGACTCTTCGGCAACAGAGTCGATATTGCCTTCGCCTCGCGCTGTGACTCGCATCGTGACCGGCGAAGCTCACTGACTTACCCCACAGCACAGTTGCGGCGTCCGCAGCGGTGTCAATGGGCAAGGATTCCTGAATTTGCCTTGCCGGTATATGGATTCGTACCGGCAGAACGATTGCGCCAGGAAAATGGTTGAGCGGTATTTCGAGTGTTGTGGTAAGTACCGGGACGGTCGAAGGTGTTTCACAACCCACACTTTATGGAACGGCCGGATCGGCGCAATCCGGCCATTGATTTTGCTGGAGTTAGGAGGGGCGTTTCTGGAGGGCTTTTGAAACAGTGACGACGTGCTTGTGGATGTCGTTGATTTCGCCGCGCAGCCGTTTGAGTTCCTGGCAGAACGGCTCTTCGCCGGGATGGGCGTTCTCGAGTTGATCGCGGAGATCCTCATTGGTCTGCTCAAGACACTTGCGATGACGGAAGTTGTCGCCGCAGGCCGCGCCGACGATGAAGCCGAAGGCGGCCGATAGCAGCATCCAAAAGGGCAAGAAGTCTGCTGAATTTTCGATCATGCAACTTGCTCCGTAGAAGTTGGTGTGTGTGCGTGGAGCACACGGTGGACGGTGGCGCGGGAGATGCGGTGAGCGCGAGCGATCTGTCCCAGGCTCATGCCATGCTGGTGATCCCGCAGGATGGCATCGAGGTCCAGGTCGAGCGCCAGGCGGGCGCGCCTCATGCCGGCACGAACCCGCTCGACGATCAGGTTGCGTTCCAGTTCCGCGATGGCGCCGATGATGACCACTATGGCGCGGCCCAGTGGTCCGCCGGTATCGATCTGTTCGCGGAAGCTGACGAACTCGATGTTGAGCCGATTTAGCTCATCGAGTACTTCGAGGAAATGCTTCGTCGACCTGGCGATTCTGTCTGACGCCTAGACCAGCAAGACGTCGAAGCGGCCGCGGCGGGCATCAACTCGTCGAGGCCGGGCCGGCGGGCCTTGACTCCACTGATTCGATCCGTATATTCCTGCACGATCTGGTAACCGCGCTGGGCAGCCATCTGGCGGAGGTCGTAGAGCTGCGTTTCCGGGTGCTGGTCGACGGTCGAGACTCGCAGGTAGAGGGCGGCGCGCTTCATGGCAGGTTCTAATGATAACGCACATATCTGAGATATGTACGACTGTCGCCGATGCCCTTCCCTCCCGATATAGAACACGGCTTCACGGGCTATACCGACCCCCTCCGCAGCTTCATCCAGCCGGAAGGATACACGCCCCAGGTCAACGAAATACCCAACACCATGCCTTCCTGGATGCCCGGTGAAGACTACCTGATCAACTTCCGCAAGGGAGATCCCTACATCAAGGTCGACGAGGGATATGCCCGCCTGCCTGGCAAGGGCTACGAGGCCCTTCATCCGGAGTTGGAAGGACTCAACCCGGAAGACTATCCGGACATCGCCAGGATGCGCATCCTCGGCGATGTGGCGCCCTACAGCAGGGAGTACGACTCGGTCATGGGCGACTGGCTTTTCAGCTATGACACGCTCAGGGGCAACACGCATGGCAAGGTCTCCTCATCATAGGATGATCCTTGTCGCTTACGTGTTGCTATTTGTGACGCACTACACTAGCAACCTCGCTATTTTGACTCGAATATTCGCGGGGAGACCGCTCCAAGTCATCCGGTATATCCACCGCAACCCGGTGAAGCGCGAATTGGTTGCTTCTCCCGGCGACTACCAGTGGAACAGCTTCAACCACTATGCGACCGGCGTTCGAGGAGCGGTTGAAATCGAGTCAGAGTGAACGGCAAGACTTCGCGGCCCACTCATCGCGATAATGCTGCGATGAATGGGGCACAGACTTACCTATTTGCGAAGCTCAGGCGGGTGGCTGGATAGGTGAGTGGTCCACCTGCCTACTGTACTAAGGCAGCTACCCCACTATCCTGAATTATTGCCGGACCAAGGTGAAACTGAGAGTGGTAGAGGCGGTCAACGGCAATATCAAAGCCCTGCTGCGACGAAAAATTCGGCTAACGCAACCTCAACTACCTGCTGCTAAAAGCACAACGGCTGGCCGCCACGAGAACCAAATTCGTCGCTTTTTAAAAAGCCGCGTAAAACGCACACTTTTCCAGTTTGTTGGATAGAGACGGATTTCGCAGCATCATCCCATCCTTGCGGCGTTCATGCTTCTGCCGCAAGGATGGGATAACTCAGCCTATGGTTTTACTCCACAGTGATGGTAAACGTCTCTGTGCTCTTCACCGCTGCGGCATTGGTGTATGTCGCTACAAACACGTTGGCGCCGGTGCTCAACGGAATGTCGTTGATCTGGCGCGCGGTGGAAGTGTAGCCCTTGGGTCCGGTCCAGCTCCAGGTTCCGCCGGTGATCGGCTGCGGGCCGAGATCGACCGTGGCCCCGGCGGCTACGGTTGCGGCATCGGTCTCTTGCCAGGCAGCTCCGTTCACCTGAACGTAGGGCGTGATCGCGGTGCCGGTGCCGCCGCTGACGGTGATGGTGAAGGCCTGTGTGCTCTTGCAGCCGGCTGCATTGGTGTAAGTTGCCGTGTAGACGTTGGCGCCTGCGCTTAGAGCGATGGCGTTGATCTGCCGCGTGGCTGCGGTGAATCCGTTGGGTCCAGCCCAAGCCCAAGTTCCTGTCAGAGGTTGCGGGCCAAGGTTCACCACGGTGGTGGTGGAAGTTACGGTTGCAACGTTGGTCTGCTGCCAGGCCGCGGTACCCACTTCGAGATAGGGGGTAATGGCGGTCGGCGTGCAACCGATGGGGGTCACGGTGACCGCGATTACGGTGCTGGCGGTCGATGTGCCGGAAGTTCCGGTCACGGTAACCGTCGAGGCCGCTGCCTTAGCCGTGGCGCTGGCGGTAACTGTCAGTACGCCGCCGGTTACTGTCGCGGTAACTCCCGCGCCGGTCGATGTTGCAGCATAAGTTACAGCTTCCGTGGCTCCGTTGGCCGTGATGGCATCCTTAACGCTCGAGCCCTGAACAACCGTCACTGCGGCCGCCGCGGGTGTCAGCGTCAAGGGGGTGCTCGGCTGCGCCGGGAGGTAAACCAGTTCGATGCCATCCCCGGTGCCCAGGTTACGGCTGTATTGCTTACTCGTGCTGTTGTTCCAGTGTTCTTCCACACCCAGACTGCCCACATAGGCGCTACTGCCGGCATCCGCCTGGTACATGTAGCCCGACAGTTTCTTGCCGCTGGAGTCAGGAATCGAGGCGGCTTCGTGGATGTAGTAGTCCGTGTTCTGCGGCAAGTTGTATTCGGCGTTCAGGAAGTCGAATCCCACCGAGTCGATGGCGCACGGATCCTGCGACAAAAAAACGCTGGCCGGCCAACCGCCATTAAAGGGACTCATGCTCCACTTCGTGGGAGCCGCGTTGGGGGAAGGCGCTCCGTAAAGACCGTCAACCATAAACAACATGACCTTCTGGCCTAAGTTACTGCTGCCCATCAGTGGAATCAAGTTGGAGTAGTAAGTGGGTGTGCCGTTGCCATATAACGTGCCGTGGCGCTGGCCGGAGACCGCGCCGTAGAAATTCTTGAAGGTGAGCGTCGGACCGTCCCCATGAGACTTCAAGAGCGCCATGTCGATGAGGAAGCCCGCGTCCAGAATCTGCTGCGCGATTCGCATGCCGCTCGAGGTGTTTTCGCCGCTGAAGCTATTGTTATAGTTGATCTGATTTGTGGATGGCCAAGTCGCTAGTTCGCGGCCGTTCATACCCACGCCGTCCACGAATTGGACCCCGGAATAGCTGGCATGCACGTAGTCGTAAATATTGTCGCCGATGGTGCGGGGGCCTCCCCATCCTCGGTTTTCGCCCGTGGGATCGGTGATGATGATGTTTGACTGCGCCACCCCAGCCGCCACCAATTGCTTAACCAAGGATAGAATCAGGTGCGGGCTGCCGGTGATGGTGTATTCGTTACCTTCAGTGCCTGAATCGCCGTCGACACCGTTTTTCGCGTAGTAGTTTTTGTTGTCCTGGTTGGTGGGGTTCTGGTTAATCTTGATGACAATGAGTTGGTTCGGCGACTCTTGGTAGCTAATATTGCCGTTACCGCGCCGCTCGTTGAAGCTGCGGAACAGCGCGTCCCAGGCGGCGGCATCGCTCGTGGTGCTGGTAAGACTCTGCAGCCCTGCGGACAGCATAGCATCGACTCGCGACTGATCCGTCTCGGTGGGATCCCACCAGTGTGTTCCGTCTGCGTTGCCGCTCCACAAGGTAGCCAAGGGATCGTAACTCCATGTCACGCGCCCAGGATTAATACCCCGCGCAGTGCCGATGGGAGCATTGGGCGTTTCTCCCGAACTCGCCCTGGCAATAGGTTGGGTCCGCTGCAGCACCAACGCTCCGCACAGTAATCCAACGATCAAGCAGGCACCCGCCAGAAGGTAGCGGTTACGTCGGAAAAACATCTTGGCGTGACGAAGGGCGGGAAACACAGCGAGAATGCTCAGCCAATAAGCTACGCTGCTCAATGCCAGTGTCCCGGCCACTCGCTGGCACGGATAGGCTGCACGCGAAGGCTTGGGTAGCACTCTCACCAGATACCAGATCAAAGCTAGAAGTCCCGTGATTGGAAACAGCCATTTCGCCCACCGGTTTTTGAAGTTGAGGCCGACGATCCGTCCGGTCTTCCCACAAAGGCGAAAGATACCACGTATGCTGTTATTACCCGCATGGTCATTCATTGGTTTCTCCGTCGTGTACAAAAGATAGATCAAAACATCACTCAGCCTGCTGAATGCAGCCAGGATAAACATGCTGACTGGATACATTCTGACTTCGCGCAAAATTTTAATTCAAAAGACGTGAACTTGTCAATCGGCGGGTGCCCCTCAAGGTAGGCCCGTCTCAGGGTCGCATAGGATGAAAACGAATCCTTCCGTCCCGTAGGGCTCGACCTGCACCAGGCGGCCCGGATCAGTTCAGCCCTCGCCTTAGCGTGAGAATTGGGTGAACCGCCCACCAGTTCTTGAAGTTGGGCGACCGTCCGCGTCAGTTCTCTGGTGCTGTGACGCGCAGACTCGTGGCACAGGGCCACGTACACCTTCGCGGCGATAACCAACAGACGTTTCATCTTTCCGTCCTGTAGGCTCTCCTGAGGAAGGCCAAAGAATCTGGGAAACATGACGGTCATCGGCGGCGGGTGGCCCTCGATGATTTTTCTACACCACGCCGAGGGTGCCCCCGGTCCCTCGCTGTCAAGTGCCGGGACATGGGTTACATTTTGTCTCCGGACATCCTTTCCAGTTTTCCGATGCCGGGTTTCCGATGCCGGGATGAAAATCAATTCGGGGCTGGGGCGCACTCTGAGGGACTTTGCTGAAAGGGATTCCAGTGGGCGTGCGATCTCTACCAAAGGGTTAGAAACCCAAAAGTGGGCGATGGATTCCGTACCGATAAGCAAAACGACCTGAATCCTGGTAGGGGCCTGCAGAGGAAGCGAGGAGAGTAACTTGAAGGAAACTGGCGCAGCAAATAGTGGACAACGGGCCACCAACAGGTCCAGGCCGGGGCTCTTCGTGTCTGGCGCACCAACTGACTGGCCGTTCCGGCAAATCAGTTGGAATTCTGGTGTCAGTTTGAATCGTAACTTTGTGCAAGGGAGTGCAGCTCAGCGCAAACTTATGACTACTTGTACTTTATTAAATATAGGCATGTTATAAGGAATATTGCAGCATTGTGCACCTTTGGTCATTGCCGTGCAATACGGGCCAAAAACGGACTTCGAGTCAGGTGAATTCAACCAGGCTCTGCCATCTCTCCGTGCATTTACTCCCTGTCGTTCGCCATCAGGAGCACTGAACTTGTGCGCTTTGCCCTGATATACGGCTGGGAGCCAGTTGCATCTTTATGCCTCGATCAACCGCAAAACCGGAATTCAAAAACAGATTTGCGGCTATATACAGCGAATGCAACCAGCCTTGCATCAGATTAACGGTAAATGTGCAAAGCTTGCAATGGCAGCGCGAAACGGCAGTGCTGTGTTCGCTGAGTGTGGCTGTGGGCTGATTCAGCAAACCCATCTGCGCAGCAGGACCGCACAAAAGGGATGTGCGTAATGCTCGACACCTGGGCAAATAGAAGGTCCGCTCGCCATCAGCGAGGAAGAGGCAAGGGAAGCAGTTCTTCAAGATGCCTCATGTCCGGGAAGATTCTTCTTGAGGCAATAACATACTTGCCTGACCTTTCTATATAGTGTCACTAACAGTGTAAATAAAGGACTTTGCTACACTTATGGCATGACGAGATGGCAGATGGAGATGATTCACGAGATACATTTGAGGTCGGTCACCGATGCCGATGTAAGAAGGCTTTTAGAGCTAGATCAACGGCGTCTCCGCTCTCTAAAGCTTCCAGGAGACGGCGATAGTGTCGCTCGATCTTCTTTCGCGCCTCCGGTAGCTTGTCAGAAACCTGCCTTGCAAATTCAAAAGCGGCCTCTGCGTCAGTATTCCCCGGCTCGGTGAGAACCATTACCTCCGCTTGCCTCTTCACCTGAATCTCAAACATTTGCTGTACTAACACCTTGAGATCGACCAACCCTACTTCGACTTTTCGCGGTTCTCCCATTTTGATCGTCCTTCTCGCTTAGCGGTTATCCTGTTCCCATCGCTCAATTGCAGATTCCATTGCTTGTTCCAGCGTTAGGTTTGCGGACTTTTTCTGCTCAAATTCAATCAGAGAATCGACCAGGGATTCGTTACCCAAGACTTTGACCAGCAGGTTACGGCGCAATTGAACCAAGCGTCGAGAATGAGCGGCCTTTGTTTGGGCTCGGCGCCAAATGTCCTTGCCGACAGAGGCAAGCAGAATTAGTACCGCAATCGAGACCAGAACCACTTTCATTAGAGGCTTCCTTTAGGCTTTACTTCGTTGCTCGGCGTTTGGGTATATTCCATGCCTTCCATGCATGAGCATCTCGATGAACATCGAATATGTTTGTGGAATCGCGCCAATCCTCCCCTATGTCTAGGCGCAGAAGTTCCTCATGCCACTCTTGTTTCTCAGACTGCAATTTGTGACTTATTCCCCAGGCAAAAAGATCCGCAAGCTGAAGGGCTGGAACACAAATCATCTTGGCTTGAGTGTGGGAAGAAATCATCGACAAAGCTAGGGCTTCACTCTTCGCTTTCTTGCTTTCTAAAAGATTGCAAAGATAGCCGTAGAATGGTTCCCCTCTGTCAAAAACCATTTGGTATTCATCAGCGCCGGCCTGATCTCTTCCCCAAAGGAGCGATGCGGTGAGAGCCATCCTAAAAATCGGTTCATTCGCATTAATTGGCATATCGGGGCAAACGGACCGAGCGTCCATGTAATCCTTAAGAACGACCGAAGCGACATAGGGAAACAGACCAAACTGAGCAATGTTACCGTGCCTGTCTGATCGGATCAGATGTTTCTGCGCAACTCCTACACAGTCGCGCAAGAAGTCTTTAATTTTGGTATCTGTCCATCCCTCGTAAATGCCGTTTCCTGTAACCGCGTCGGTGACATGAAGATAATTGGCATGGTGAGCGTCGAGAACTTTTACCCAATCGACCTCGAACGGCTCCCATTCTAACTGTGTCCCGCAAACGGCTGCCAAACAGAGATGATCATATTGTTTGCTGTCATCTTTATTTCCTGCGTCAAAATAGGTTTTAAGAACCATGAACGAATACCCCTCTGGGATGCTCCTGTTGTTGGGGAAGAATTCCGACAATGACATTTGGCGCGAGTGAACCATACTCCCTCTCCGCCGCGTGATACACTGCGGCTAGAGAGAGAACCTATGGCGAGTACATCGACCCCTTCGGCCAAGAATGAGACAGATGAATTCGACCGGTTCAAAGATTTTCTCGGAAGGCTTGTAGCCGTCCCCCATTCTGAAATCAAAGCCCAACTAGATGCCGAGAAAGCGGCGAAGCGAAAGGCTAAGAACCGTTCCGCTTCCCGCGTCTCTGGCGCTTCTTCCAAAAAGCCGACTTAGCATCCCGCCTCTGCCTCCTTCCCGGTCAGCGCAGCATAGGTCAACCGTTTGCCAGCAATCTGCGATAGAGCAAGCATAAACCTATCCGAGTCCTGTAGAGGATTATCTTTCGTTGCCCGGTTGTTGTACCGGAACACTTGCTCTGTAACGTAGCGGTCAAGATGGAAGGGCTCAACCGCAACGTAGGTGCCTGTCAGGCCGCGCTTCAACAGGCTCCAGAAGTTCTCGATCCCCTGAGTATGGACTTCCCCCCGCACATACTCTTCAATGTGATTCACGGTCTCGTGGATATAGTCCTGAGCTGCTAGGTCATCATACGATGAGTAGCCGTCTGTGTAGACAGTCGAACCTTTCTCGATCTCGCTCAAGATGGCGGTTTGAAGAGTCTCGCGCTTGACGTTCGGAACCACCTTTGCCCGAACCTGCCGGCTATCCCGATCCAGCATTCCCATCACGATGGTCTTGCTATCTGTTCCAGCACCTTTCATTGCGGTCTTCAGCTTCAGCCGACGCTTACGGTGCATCTTCTGAGGCTTCGGTCCGACCCAGGTCTCATCTATCTCAACAGGACCCCCCTCTGGCCCTCCCAGCTTGACGAATGAGTGAGCAGCCATTGCCTTGCGAATCCTGTGGAGCATGAACCACGCGCTCTTTTGGGTTACGCCGATAGAGCGCGCAATCTCGTAGCTGCTAATCCCGTTCTTTGCGTTGGCCAAGAGCCAGACGACCGGCAGCCACTTGTCCAAGCCGATGGGAGAATCCTCAAACACAGTTCCCACCTTTAATGAGAACTTGGCGCGATCATGCCGACCGTAGCATTTGTACAGGTTCGCAGTCTCCAGAAACGTGACTTTCTCGGAGCCGCAAGTGGGGCATTTAATTACACCATCGGGCCAGCGAACGGCAATCATGTGCTCACGGCAATGGGCTGGATCGCTATAGAACTTCACAGCCTCTAGGAGTGTCTTCGGAATGGGTAAGTGTTCCATAGGTGCAATAATACATAAGTTAACTCGGTCAGTCAAGTATATTTATGCCCTTCTTGACAATACATATCTCCGGCGTTATAAATGACCGATGGTCAATATAGCCCAACAGTCGAATATGGACCAAGGTCAGATGCATCGCTCCGACACGATCATCCAGGCTCTGGCTGCTGACGGCCCGTCCCATCCGCCAGGCGCCGGTCGCCGCCAGCGCCGTGCAGCCGAAACGCGCCTACGGCTCTTTCGGAGCGCGTTGCAGCTTTTTGCCGAACGCGGTTTTTCGAACGTAACGGTGGAAGACATTACTGAAGCCGCTGATGTGGGTAAAGGGACTTTTTTTAACTATTTCGAGAGCAAGGATCACGTGCTCAGCGTGATGGCCGAGATTCAGCTGGGCAAGGCCGCGGAAGCCCTGGCGCGGGCGGCGGACAGCAAGCAGACAATTCACTCTGTCTTGCACCGCCTCTTCTTGCGTTTGGCGGAGGAGCCGGGAAGGAGCCCGGAGCTTGCCCGTACCATCATCTCTTCGTTTCTCGCGAGCAAAGGTGTGCGCCAGCTTATCGCTTGCAACATGCAAAAAGGCCGCAAAATGGGTGCGGAGATTGTAGCGGCTGGGCAAGAGCGCGGGGAGATCGACCCGCAGTTGCAGAAAGACAAGGTAGCAATGCAGATGATGCAGATGATCATGGGCACAGTCCTGTTCTGGTCCTTGCACGAGGAACCTGCGCTCAACGTGTGGATGGAAGACAGCTTTCAGCACTTCTGGAGAGCAATCGCCGTCTCCGGTAAAGAGTAGGCATCATGAAATCCGATTTTCGCAATGTGATTTTTCTTTCACTGGTGGGCCTTATTCCGGGGTTATTTGCAAGCGTGCCAGGGAAGGCGCAGCAACCGGCGCCTTACCGGCTCACGCTGCAGGATGCGATCCAAAAGGCGTTACAGTCTAACCTGAGCGTGGTGTCTGCAGGCGCGAGGGTTGAAGAGGCGGAAGGTACCCGCATGCGCCGCTTATCGGCCGCGCTGCTTCCGCGCGTAAACGCTCAGACTTACGCCAACGTGCAGAACCGCGACCTGCGCGCCTTCGGGATATCTTTGCCTGGAATGCCGGAAGTTGTCGGACCGTTTTCCAACTACGATTTCCGAGTCTATGCGCAGCAGAACGTGGTCGATCTGGAAAGCTATCGTGGCCTAAAAGCCAGTGAACGGGCTCTCGATGCCAGCAAGATGGATGAACGGGATGCACGCGACCTGATCGTGCGCGCCATTGCCGCGCTCTACCTGAATGCGCAGTCGGCTTCCGCGCGCGTCGAAGCCGCTCAATCGCGTGTGATGGATTCCAGTACCTTGTTGAAGCTGGCCAGGGACAAACACGATGCTGGAACCGCAACCGGCGTGGACGTGCTTCGCGCCCAGGTGCAACTGGCCAACGACCGCCAGGCTCTTCTGGTCGTGCAGAACCAATATAAGCAATCGTTGTTGACATTGGCACGCAATATGGGCATGAACCCAGGTACGCTGTTGGAACTTGCCGAACCGCTCAACTATCGTCCCTTGAGCCAACCAGAGATCGAGACCCTTGCGCCTGCGGCGCTCGTCGCACGCGCTGATTACCTCTCGCTTTTGAGTCAGCGTCAGGCACTGGTTGAGCAACAGCGAGCAAACCGGGCCCGCTCTCTTCCCAGGCTAAGCATGAACGGAAACTTCGGCGAGATTGGGCGCAGTATCGGCGGCGTCCAGGGCACGGGCCTGCTGCAAGGCCAGATCGACTTTGCCCTCTTTGACCGCGATCGCAATGGAGAAGCGCAAGAACTGGCGAGCCGCGTAAAGCGCATCGACGATCAGATTGCTGATCTGCGCAGGGGCATTGAGGAGGATATTCGCGAGGCGCTCCTGAATCTGGATTCCGCGGCCGAACAAGTGACTGTGGCGCGTGAAGGCCAGCAACTGGCGCATCGCGAGCTGGAATTGGCGCAGGATCGTTTTCAGCAGGGAACCGCCAACAATGTCGAAGTGGTTACGGCGCAGGACGAGCTAGCGCGTGCCGAGGAGAATTACATTCTTGCCGTTTCCAGTCATGTAGATGCAAAGTTTGCCCTTGCCCGTTCCATGGGCGACACGGAGAAGAACATTGTCGAGTTCATGGAAAATTGAGATGCGGTTCCAACCAACCACTTTGTGTCAGGGCACGACAATAGTTGTGCCGAATGCAGCCAATAAACAAAAGGCTTTAGGCCCTGAGGTTTGAAGCGATGAAACGAGTAATTCCTGTCTTGATTCTGCTGGCCGCGGCCGTCGCCGCAGGCGTGTACTTCTACCCGCGCCTGACCAAAAAGGAGATGCCGACAAATCAACTCACACTCTCCGGCAACATTGAAGCGCATGAGAGCCTGGTCAGCTTCAAGGTGCAGGGGCGCATTGTTGAGCTGCCAGTCGAGGAGGGCCAGCAGGTGGAGCAGGGCTTGCTGCTGGCGCGGCTCGACGACGCCGATTACCAGCAACGAGTCCGAGTCGACCAGGCTACGGTCGGCGTGCGCGAATCAAATCTGGCGCTCATGCTGGCTGGGACACGCCATCAGGAGGTGAAGGCTGCGCAGCAGACCATGATCGATGCGCAGGCCGATCTGGAGCAAAAAAAACTCGACAACGAGCGTGCCCAGAAGCTCTTCGCCAAGGATGAGGTTTCGGCGCAGGATCGCGATCAGGCGGCAACCGCACTAAAGCGCGCCGAAGCGATTTTCAATGCCGCTCAACAGCGTTACAACGAGGCCGTCGAAGGCAGCCGCAAGGAAGACATTGCCATCGCGCGCGCCAATCTGAACGAAGCAAACGCAAACCTCGGAGTATCGCAGGTGAATCTGAGTTACACCGTTCTGCGCGCTCCTTCTGCCGGTGTTGTTACAGTGCGCCAGGCGGAGTTGGGAGAGGTGGTCTCGCCTGGCTCTCCTGTCGTTACTCTGTCGGACCTTGACCACATCTGGCTGCGCGCTTACATCGCGGAGACCGATCTGGGCCGCATAGCCTGGGGCCAGGAAGCAACCGTCACTACTGACACTTATCCCGGCAAGCAGTACCACGGACGCATATCCTTCATCTCATCGACTGCTGAATTTACTCCCAAGAGCGTGCAAACATACAAGGAGAGGGTCACACTCGTCTACCGGATCAAGATCGACATCGACAATCCGAATCACGAACTCAAGCCGGGCATGCCCGCCGATGCTCGCCTGGAACTAGCCCCTGCCAGGCAAGCCGGGCAACCATCGGGAGCAGCGCCCGTCAAACAATGACAGGCCCATTTCAATCCGCGATTGTGGTCGAGGGCTTGACGAAGAGCTTTCCCGGCGTGCGCGCGGTCGATGCCCTCAGCTTTGATGTGCGCGCCGGCGAGATCTTCGGCCTCGTCGGTCCCGATGGGGCAGGGAAGACAACTACGCTGCGCATGTTGGCGGGCATTATGCCGCCCGACGCCGGTAAGGCCACGGTAGCCGGCTTCGATGTTGCCCGTGATCCGGAGGGCGCCAAGCACGCTCTCAGTTACATGCCGCAGCGCTTCGGATTGTACGAAGACCTGACCGTGGATGAGAACATCCGCTTCTATGCGGACCTCTTCGGAGTGCGAAAATCCGAAAGGGATCTCCGCTCAATGCAATTGCTCGAGGCTGCGGGCATGAGTGAATTCCGCAAACGTCTGGCCGGCAAACTTTCCGGCGGCATGAAACAGAAGCTTGGCCTGGTTTGCGCTTTGATCCATCGCCCGAAAGTGATTCTGCTCGATGAGCCAACCACCGGAGTCGATCCTGTTTCGCGGCGCGACTTCTGGCGCATCCTCTACGAACTGGTTGCGGAGGGCGTGGCGATTCTTACCTCGACGGCGTACCTCGACGAGGCCGAGCGCTGCCATCGCGTCGCCCTGCTTCACCAGGGCAAGTTGTTGTTCTACGATACGCCGGCAAATCTGAAGGCAGATTTCGGCAAAGGCGTCTTGTCGATCACCGCGCCGGACCCGCGCAGATTGCGCAGCGAGTTGGAACGCTCGGAGGGAATATCGAGTCTTTTGCTGACTGGTGACGGACTGCATGTCGTTGTGGACGACGCGGCTAGGCGCATTCCAGAGTTCGAAGCCAAACTCAAGAGCGCCAACATCTCCTTCGATGCCATTCTCGAAGTCGCTCCATCCATCGAGGATCTTTTTGTCGATGCGGTCAGTGCGGGAGTCGCTCATGTCTGACATTGGCAGTTCGGTTGTGGTCGAGAAGCTCGTCAAGCGCTTCGGCAGCTTTGTCGCTGTGGACCGGATCGATCTCGAAGTCGGCATAGGCGAGGTCTTTGGCTTTCTTGGACCGAACGGTGCGGGAAAATCTACAACGATTCGCATGCTCTGCGGCCTGCTCAAACCCACCTCAGGCCGCGCTCGGGTGGCAGGGTACGACGTGAGCAGAAAGCCGGAAATGGTGCGCCAGAACATCGGTTACATGTCGCAGAAGTTCTCTCTCTACAACGACCTTAAAGTGGTTGAGAATATTCGATTGTTCGCCGGACTTTATAGTGTGCCGTCCAACAATTTAAAAGAGCGGATTGACTGGGTGCTCGAGATGGCGAACCTCAAGGGCCAGGAAAACCTCATCACCGGCACGCTGCCGGGCGGGTGGAAGCAGCGTCTGGCGCTGGGCTGCGCCGTCCTGCACAAGCCGCCCGTTCTCTTTCTTGATGAGCCGACCTCCGGCGTCGATCCCATCACGCGGCGTCAGTTCTGGGACCTGATTCATCAGATGGCCGAAGAGGGAGTCACGGTTTTTGTGACGACGCATTACATGGAAGAAGCCGAGTACTGTAACCGTCTTGCGCTGATCTTTCGCGGAAAGATCGTCGCGCTGGGCACACCGTCGGAGTTGAAGCGGAATTCGATGAAAGGCGAGCTTCTCTTCGTAGAATGCGCGCCATTAGGCGATGCGGTGGAAGCGTTGCAGGCAGCGCCTGGCGTTATGGATGCAGCGGTCTTCGGCAACGCCCTGCACCTGGTGGTCGAGGATGCGGCGGTTGCCGCGCCGCATCTTGAGAAGTATCTTGCCGAACGCGGCATCGCAGTGAGCCGCATGGAAAAGATTCGCCCCAGCCTGGAAGATGTCTTCGTCTCGCTCACGACGGGCCGCGAAGCGGAAGAGGAGCGGAAGCCATGAGCCTGACTCGCCTGCTGGCCGTTGCCCGGAAAGAGGTCGTGCAGATTCTCCGCGATGCGCGCAGCCTGATTATTGTGGTCCTCATGCCCGCGGTTCTTGTGTTGCTCTTCGGTTACGGCGTCAATCTCGATCTCAAAGGACTGCCCGTCTTTGTCTACGACCAGGACGGCAGCCAGCAGAGCCAGGACCTGCTCAAGCACTTCCAAAACAGCGAATACTTTCATATTGCTCGCGTCGTTGGAGGGTATCCGGAGCTGACACGCGCTCTCGACGACGGCCACGCCAAGATGGGGATCGTGATTCCGTGGGACTTTTCGCAGCGCCTGCGCGATGGGCGTCCTGTGCAGGTTCAGGCGCTCGTCGACGGCTCGGACGACAATACGGCTAACGTGCTCATCGGCTACTCCGAGGCTGTGGTGCAGGGCTACTCGTCCCAAATTCAGATCGACTGGCTGCGCAGGCGTGGCCTTGCGGTCCAGCCCGCCGCAATAGGCGTAGAAACCCGGACCTGGTACAACGAGGACCTGGAGAGCAGCGCCTTCATCATTCCCGGCGTGTTGGCGCTGGTGATGTCGGTTATCGGCGCATTCCTCACCTCGCTGACCATAGCGCGCGAGTGGGAGCGGGGCACGATGGAGCAACTCATCTCCACGCCTGTAAGCGCGATGGAGATCATGCTCGGCAAACTGGCGCCGTATTTTGTGCTGGGAATGGTCGACACTGCCATCAGCGCCTTGATCGCAATCTACTGGTTCCACGTGCCTTTTCGCGGCTCGTATCTTACTCTGGCGGTCGCATCGGCGATGTTTATGGTGGTGGTGCTCTCGCTGGGCTTCTTCATCTCCGTGCTCGCCAAGAATCAGTTTGCGGCGAGTCAGATTGCGCTGCTGATTACCTTTCTTCCGGCGTTTCTGCTTTCGGGATTCCTGTTTTCCATTGAGCAGATGCCCGTTGTGCTGCAGTGGATCACGCGCATTCTGCCAGCGCGCTACTACGTCTCGGTTCTGAAGAATATCTTTCTGAAGGGAACGCCCGCATCCATGCTGTATGCGGACCTGGTTCCTCTGGCTGTTTTCACGTTCGTACTGGCGCTGCTGGCCACCCATAGTTTTCACAAGAGGCTGGAGTAAAGGAGAGAAGAGTGTTTGGGCGCCTGAAGCAGATGATCGTCAAGGAATTCATTCAGGTCTTCCGCGACAAGCGGACGCGCTTCATCCTGATTGGTCCGCCGATCATTCAGATGATGGTCTTTGGATACGCGGCGACCTATGAGATCCGTCATGTGCCGACCGTCGTGCTCGATCTGGACCACAGCCAGGAGAGCCGCGAACTGGTATCGCGCTTTACTTCGAGCCCCTACTTCGATGTGCAGTGCCAGCTCACGGATTCGCGCCAGCTTGGCGATCTGATCGAGCAGGGAAAGGCAACCGTTGGGCTGGAGATCGATGCCGGTTTTGCGCAGAAGCTGCGCGCCGGTCAGACCGCGCCGCTGCAGGTGATCGTGGACGCGACCAACTCGAACACCGCGCTAATCGCTTCGGGGTACATCTCGCAGATCGCACTTGGATTTGCGCAGGAATACCAGAAGGACCGCATCTTCCGCATTGCGCCGCAGTTGACGGAGGTGATGCCGTCGGTGGAGCTTGCGCCGCGGCCGTGGTACAACCCCGACCTCAGGAGCCGCTGGTTTTTTGTGCCTGGAATCATCGGTAGCCTGACGGTTGTGCTCGTGATCACGCTGACTGCCTTTGCCGTGGTGCGCGAGCGCGAGATCGGCACGCTCGAACAGATCATGGTCACGCCCATTCGTCCGGCTGAATTTATTCTCGGCAAGACGCTGCCGTTCTTCCTGATTGGCGTCTTCGATGTCACCCTGATTGCCGTGGTCGGGTCGCTCTGGTTTCAGGTGCCCTTTCGCGGCCATGTTTACGTGCTGGCGACGGGCGCCGTGCTTTTTATCCTGTGCATGCTGGGGGTGGGCCTGCTGATCTCCACTGTCTCCTCCACTCAACAACAGGCGATGGTGACGGCGTTCTTTTTTATCATGCCGACCATCACGTTTTCCGGGTTCGGATTTCCCATCAGCACCATGCCGCGGTGGATGCAGGATTTCAGCTATGCCATTCCCCTCCGCTACTTCCTGATCGTGATTCGCGGCACCTATTTGAAGGGCGTTGGGATGGAGATTCTGTGGCCGCAGATGGCGGCCATGGCCGGCCTCGGGATCGCCCTTCTCACGGCCGCCATTCTCCGTTTCCATAAGGCGTTGGACTGAAGATCCGGTGTTTCCTCACGGGGGCCGGAAGCAGAGGATGCCTGCCGGACGGCTTGCGGCCAACCATGCCGGAGGCGGGATAGAATCAATACTTCCAACACTGTTGACCTCTTTGATGTACCTTTAGCTGTTGGCTTTGTTTGTGCCAAATGGATGAGAGGAACCGGCGGACGGGACCGCATCCTTGGTCGTATCCTGTGTTTGGCCTGCAGGAAGAGTTTGGGAGTTCGGTTTCTTATGATGGAATTCCATATTTCCCGGAATGCGCGTGAACGGTACCAGTTCGCGGAGTCGTTGTTCTCCTACTCAGGGAACGTGGTTTTTGCCAATGTGGCCGCCTGCCGCGAATTTGCCCACCGGATGAACAAGGTTCGCGACGTTGAAAAGCACCCCGAACAGGCGGTTCATGCCGGCCAACTCTACGCGATGGGCCTGATCGACGAGGCCAGCCACGTCTTGATGGCGCGCTACCGCGAGCAGTTTGACCCCCAGGTAATGACCGGCGCCCTGGAATGGTTTTCCGCAAAGTTCGGTACTGAGGCGCTGGGAAAGATGCTGTTGACCTTTGTCGAGCAGTTCCCTGGCGTTTCGGTGATGCGCGGCGAGATGACGCCAGTGCAATGGCTGGCTGGGCAGACCGAGGGAACGTCGCACTGGGCCGTCGCGCTGGAAGAACTGCTACTGCTGTGGACCGCCAACCGCAATGAAGCCTTTCATCCCTTCGAGGAGCTTTTTGAAGAGAAATCACTGGCCGAAAAGACCGTCTACCGTCAGGTCACCGAGCAACTCCCCGATTACTTTGCCACCCGCCCGCTGATTCCGCTGCCCGGATCCAAACCGATGAATCTGCTGGAGTTGCTGCGCGCCCCGGCTCAAGGAGCGCCTCGCTCCCTGAGCGACCAGCTTGCCCTCATCCGCAAGCTTTGGAAGCCGATGCTGGGCGAGAGCCTGGAGCGCTTTCTGCTCATCGCCGGTGAAATATTGCATGAAGAAGAACTGGCCATCTGGATGCAGTTCAACCCTCCTTCCGCTGCCGCCGAGGCCGCAGAACGCCACCGCCGCATGACCGGCCAGCAACAGTGGCCTTCGATTGTCAGTACCGCCGAGGTGCCGGTATTTGGCGACCCAGCCCATGAATACGAGAAGTTTTCACCCGACACTGCTTGGATGCCTACGGCCGTGCTGGTGGCCAAGAGCACCTACGTGTGGCTGGCGCAGATGAGCAAGCAATACGGCCGCACGATTTCAAGGCTGGACGAGATTCCCGACGAGGAACTTGCAACACTGGCTCGCCGCGGGCTTAATTCGCTGTGGCTGATTGGTGTCTGGGAGCGCAGCCGCGCTTCGAAAACCATCAAGCTCCTTTGCGGCAACTCGGACGCCGTGGCTTCGGCCTATTCGCTCTTCGACTACCAGATTGCCGAGGATCTGGGCGGTGAGGCGGCTTACATCAACCTTCGCGACCGCGCTTATCGACACGGCCTTCGCCTGGCCAGCGACATGGTGCCCAACCATATGGGCATCGACTCGCCCTGGGTCGTGGAGCACCCCGAGTGGTTCATCTCCCGTCCGGAGTCGCCCTATCCGGCCTATACCTTTAATGGGCCCGATCTCTCGCAGGACGGGCGCGTCGAGATAAAAATCGAAGATCACTACTTTGAGCAGTCCGACGCTGCCGTGGTTTTCCGCCGCCGTGACCGTTCGAGTGGCGAGACCCGCTACATCTACCACGGCAACGACGGCACCAGCTTTCCCTGGAACGATACGGCGCAGCTCGACTACCTGAATCCGGCTGTCCGCGAGCAGGTCATCCAGACAATTCTGCACGTTGCGCGTCTATTCCCGGTCATCCGCTTCGATGCCGCCATGACCCTGGCCAAGCGCCACTTCCACCGGTTGTGGTTTCCGGGGCCTGGATCGAGCGGCGCCATTCCTTCACGCGCCGAATCCGGCATGAGCCAGGAGGAATTCGACAAGTACATGCCGTATGAGTTCTGGCGAGAGGTCGTCGATCGCGTGGCCACCGAGGTTCCCGGCACGCTCTTGCTGGCAGAGGCCTTCTGGCTCATGGAGGGCTACTTCGTCCGCACTCTGGGCATGCACCGTGTGTACAACAGCGCCTTCATGGTGATGCTGCGCGACGAGGACAATGCCAAGTATCGCTCGGTCATCAAAAACACGCTGGAGTTCGATCCGGATATCATGAAGCGCTACGTCAACTTCATGAGCAATCCCGACGAGCGCACAGCCATCGATCAGTTCGGCAAAGGCGACAAGTGCTTCGGCGTTGCCGCAATGATGGCCACCTTGCCGGGCCTGCCTATGTTTGGCCACGGCCAGATCGAGGGATTTACTGAAAAATATGGCATGGAGTACAAGCGGCCCCGCTACGACGAGACTCCCGACCCCTGGATGGTCGAGCGCCACGAACGCGAGATTGCGCCCCTCCTGCAGCACCGGCAGCTCTTTGCCGAGAGCGGCAACTTTCTGCTCTACGACTTCTTCCTGGACACAGGCAAGGTTGACGAGAACGTTTTTGCCTACTCGAACCGCAATGGGGCCGAGCGCGCCTTGGTGGTCTTTAACAACCGCTATGGCCAGACACACGGAACCATTGACTTCTCTGCGGCTTATGCCGACAAGTGCGCCAACCAACTGCGCCAGCAGAGGATTAGTGAGGGACTGGGCTTTACCGGCAGCCCCAACGCCATCCTGGCTTGGCGCGACTCGTTCACGGGCCTCGAATACCTGCGCCGGTCGAGCGATATGTCAGAGCGCGGAATCACTCTCGACCTGCGCGCCTACCAGTGCCACGTCTTTCTCGATTGGCGCGAACTCCATGCCACCGCGGAGCAGCCCTGGGACCGGCTCTGCGACCAGCTTAACGGGCACGGCGTGGCGAATCTTGAAGATGCGCTGGCCAATCTGGAGTTGCAGCCGGTGCACGACGCGCTGCGCGCCCAGTTGGAATCCGGCATCGTGCGCCAGTTCGCCGATTTCGCTGTGCATCCGCGCGCCTTTGCCGCCAAAATCAACACAGAGATGGAAGCGGCGCGCACGGAGTACTTCCAGGAGGCCTGGGTGCGCTGCGAAAGTTTCCTGCGCCTGGCCCAGAAAGCTTACCTCGCGCGCGCCGGCAGCGAGACTGCCGGCGCGCGGCCAGCCAACCCCGGATTGCTGGCCAAAGCATTCCGTGGGCGCATGCAGGCCGCCATGCGCATCCCTGCTGTTGAAGCGCTCTTCCCAGCTCCGTGGACCGTGGCTGCCCGCAGCATATTGCCAAGCCCCAGCCCGCAGTTGACGGCGACGGCAATCTGGGGGCCGGTGCTCGGCTGGTGCGTGCTGGAGTTGCTGGCAGAATCCATTGACGCGGAGAACCCGGAGCGCATCGCGCTGGACCTGTTTGACCGCCTCCGCCTGCGGGAGCCGTTCGCCCAGGCCTTTACGGCGCTCGGATACGAGGGCGAGGAGGGCTGGCGTGTTGCCGCGCGCATCAAAGTTGTGCTGCTCACCGGCGCCGGCGTCGGCAGGCCGGAAGAAAAGCCCTCCGCATCCGTAGCGGAAGCGACGACGGCAGAATCTCAGCCGCTGGCAGCGCCTGAACCGGTAGTGGCTCTGGATGAACGAGTGGCGCTCACGCCAGCCTTGTGGTCAGACCCGGATGTTCGCTGGTTGACCGGTGTCCACCATGCAAAGGGGCACGCCTACCTGGTGCGCGAACTCTACGAGGAACTGCTCTGGTGGCTGTTGATGCCGTCGCTATTGCGCTTGGCGGACGAGGCTGCTCCCAGCCGAGCGGTGGTTGAGGCCATGAGTAAGACCATTGAAGAGGCTCTGGGAACCGCCGAGGCTGCGGGTTTTCGTGTGGATTTGCTGCTGGAGCCCGCCACAGCCGAAGACGCAGAGGAAGAGCAAGTATCCGAAGCTCATTCCGGCACTGAACCTGAAGCCGAAGCTGAAGCTGAAGCCGCTGTTGAACCTGAGGGAGAATCCGAAGCCGAATCTGAAGCGTTGGCAGATACGCCGTCTTTGCCTGCTGAGGACCGGGAATCAGCAGCATCGGAGATTGAACCCGTTGTTGAATCTACCGGTACCTTCGAAGGGCCAGCGGAGCCACAACCGTTGCTTGCAGAGCAATCGGAGCCGGTAGAGCCAGAGATTGAGCCGGCTGCTGAGCCCGAGGCCGAATCCGAAGCGTCAACAGAAGCGCAGCCTTTGCCTGCAGAACAGTCGGAACCGGCAGAGCCAGAGATAGACCCCGAACCTGAAGTAGCTGCTGAACCCGCAGTCGAACTGGAGGCTTCAGCAGAGCCCCAGCTTTTGCCAACAGAGGACCGGGAACCGGCAATATCGGAGATCGATCCCGCTGTCGACTATGAGACCGAATCCGAAGTTGAGCGCGAGGCAGGACCCGAAGCGTCAACAGAAGCGCAGGCATTGCCTGCGGAACAGTTGGAGCCGGTCGAGCCAGAAATTGTGCCTGCTGAATCCGAGGCCGAATCCGAAGCGTTGGCAGAAGCGCCGCCTTTGCCTGCTGAGGATCAGGTGCCGGCAGCATCGGAGATTGAACCCGTTGTTGAATCTGCTGCTGAATCCACCAGTCCCACCGAAGAGCCAGCAGAGCCGCAAACTCTGCAGACAGCGCAATTGAAACTGACAGAGCCGGAGATTGAACCTGAATCTGATGCCGCTGTTGAACCAACGGTCGAACCCGAAGCACAGGCGTTGCCCGAGGAGGACCGGGAACCGGCAATATCGGAGATCGATCCCGCTGTCAACTATGAGACCGAATCCGAAATTGAGCGCGAGGCAGGACCCGAAGCGTCAACAGAAGCGCAGCCATTGCCTGCGGAACAGTTGGAGCTGGTCGAGCCAGAAATTGTGCCTGCTGAATCCGAAGCGTTGGCAGAAGCGCCGTCTTTGTCTGCGGAGGACACGGAACCGGCAGAGCCAGGGATTGAACCCGTTGTTGAATCTGCGGCTGAGCCCACCGGTGCCATCGAAGAGCCAGCGGAGCCGCAAACTCTGCCGACAGCGCAATTGGAACTGACAGAGCCGGAGATTGAACCTGAATCTGATGTCGCTGTTGAACCAACGGTCGAACCCGAAGCACAGACGTTGCCCGAGGAGGACCGGGAACCGGCAATATCGGAGATCGACCCCGCTGTCGATTACGATACCGAATCCGAGGTTGAACGCGAGGTTGAACCCGAAGCGTCAACAGAAGCGCAACCATTCCCTGCGGAGCAATTGGATCCGGCAGAGCCAGAGGATGAAACCGAATCTGGAGCTGCTGCAGAGCTCTCCGCCGAACCCGAAGTGCAGACACAAGCGCAACCTTCGCGCGTTGAGGATTGGGAAAAGGCGGTGGCGGAGATCGGATACTCTGTTGAACCTGCTCTGAAGCCCATGGTTGAACCCGAGGTCCAGGCAGAGCCGCAATCTTCGCTAACGGAGCATTTGCAGCCGGCGTCGCCGGAGATCGAAGCTGAGGCTAACACCGCCGCGAAACCCAAGGCTGAATTGGAAAAGTCAGCTCAGGAACAACCTTCGCCTGCCGAGCGTTGGGAGCCGGCAGCGCCGGAGATCGAATTCGGAGCCAAACCTGCTACGGAACCCAGGACAATGGTGCAAACGCTGCGTTCGTTCATCAAGCTGTGGGAGCCGGCAACGCCGAAGATCGAATTCGTGGCCGAACCCGCTACCGAACCCAAGGCGGTGGCACAAACGCTACCTTCGTTTGTCGGGCCTTGGGAGCCACTAGCGCCGAAGATCGAATTTGCAGCCAAACCTGCTGCGGAACCCGAGGCCGAACCCGAGCCGTCAGCAGAGAAGCCTCCCTCGCTTACTCCGGCATCGGAGCCTCAAGAACAGAAGGTTGAACCCGAGGCCGGACCTGAGGACGATCCAACTGAGCCGGTTTGACCGCCGCGGGCAGAGCGTCCTGACGCTGGTCCATGAGAGCGAAATCGCGGCCCCTTCGTTGAAACTGTGGCCTTTAGTAGACGGTGTGGAGTCGAGCATCACAATTCGATGTGATGTGAGTCACATCCCAATGTGCCCTCGCCATGTCAACGTCGCGGACAGACGGTCTTCGGGAGAAAGTTTCTGCGGATCGCGCTGAATCATTGAGCGCGGTGTCTTTTTTATTGGGCACGCAGGGCTTCTTAGGCGAACGCTCTTTTTCTATCTCCTTTTTCTCCCGGGATGTGGTCCAGAAGTGAGCAGGGTTCGGCCCATGTCGCCCTCTCCATCCCGTCCCCCCACAATGTCTACGCGGAAAGTGTGCGCTGTTTTTCAAGCGGCAGCGGCGGAGTTGTGCCGCGCGGATGCCGTTCCCAAACTCATGAAAGAGCCGCCGCAGCGGGTGCGCGCATCCCAAGCGGCCAAGAACGTGCCTGCGCCGATCATCGAGCCTGCTGGCCAGGTTGCCGGTCAAGTCTGCTTAGAAGCGGAGGAATCATGCACAGTGTAGCCAATGGCGCCTTGAGCGCTCATGAAAGACTGCTGATTGACCAGGCGGTTGCGGAATACGACGGCCAACCCGGCGCCCTGCTGGGAATTCTGGAAGCGGTCCAGGCCGCCAACGCGCATAAGTTTCTTCCGATGGAGTCGTTGCGTTACATTGCGGACCGGACCGGGGTCCCCCCATCCTCGATTTACAGCATGGTGACCTTCTACGCGCTGTTCAATCTCGATCCGCAGGGCGATAACGTGATCTGCGTTTGTCGCGGCACCGCATGCCACACCCGCGGCTCGCGCGACCTGCTGGAGAAGGTTTGCCTGGACATGGGGCTAAGCGAGCACGATCCGGGCGAGGCCAGAGAGACCGACAAACTGGCGCTCACCACGCCCGACTGCAAGTTCACGGTTCGCACGGTTGCCTGCTTTGGACAGTGCGCGCTGGCTCCGGTCGTCGAGGTGAATCATCACATTCTCGGCCACGTCAATGAGCGCACGCTTCAGCGGGCTGTGAAGGCGTTGACTAAAGGGGGAAAATGATGCCGCGAATTCTGGATATTGGGGTCTTCAACGCCGTTCGTGAATCCGGGCTTGCCAAGCTGTTGCCGGCCACTCCGCGCATTACGGTTGGGATGGGAACCTGCGGCCAGGGCAATGGCGCTGAAGAGGTATATCACGCTCTGAACGAGGCTATCCAGAACAGCGGCTTGGATGTGATGCTGACCGGCGTGGGCTGCTTCGGCTCCTGCTTTCAGGAGCCGCTTGTGAGCGTCCGGTTGCCGGGATTTCCTCTGGTGGTGCTGCGCCGCGTGGAAACCAGCGACGCTCCCCGCGTCCTGGAGGCTGTCTCCACCGGTGTAATGCCGGCTGATCTGGTCTACTGCAAGATCGAGGAGTGGAATCACGTGACTGCTCACGTGCGCTACGGCCAGGGCTATCCGGATATTCCTCTATGGGATGCGATTCCTTTCTTCAAGGGACAGAAGAAGATCGTTCTGCGCGACTGTGGGCTTATCAATCCCTCCGATATCGAGGAATATATAGCGGTGGGCGGCTACCAGGCCCTTTATAAAGTCCTGATTGACGGGCGCGCGGAGAGCGTCGTCGAGCAGATCAAGGCCTCCCGGTTGCGCGGACGTGGCGGCGCCGGTTTTCTCACCGGTAATAAGTGGGACTTCCTGGCCAAGGCCAAGGGAGATACCAAGTACATCATCTGCAACGCCGACGAGGGCGACCCGGGCGCCTTCATGAACCGCAACGAGATTGAGGGCGATCCTCATTCCCTGCTGGAAGGGATGATCATCGGCGCTTATGCGATGGGCGCAACCGAGGGCATCATCTACGTGCGCGCCGAGTACCCGCTGGCAGTGAGCCGCCTCAACCGCGCCATTGAACAGGCGCACGAGTACGGTCTGCTGGGCGCCAACATTCTCGGCCGCGGCTTCAACTTCGACATCAAGATGGTGCAGGGCGCTGGCGCATTTGTCTGCGGCGAGGAGACGGCCATGATCGCCTCCCTCGAGGGCCGCGCCGGCCGGCCGCATCCCCGTCCGCCTTTTCCCGCGCAGAAAGGCCTGTGGGGCAAGCCGACCAACATCAACAACGTCGAGACCTGGTGCAACGTTGCCCCCATCATCACTCGCGGCGCAGCCTGGTTTGCTGAGACGGGCAGCGTGAAGAGCCCAGGGACCAAAGTTTTTTCCCTGGTGGGCAAGATTCGCAACACCGGGCTCGTCGAGATGCCGCTCGGTACTCCGCTGAAGAACTTTATCTACGACGTAGGAGAAGGCCCGGTGAACGGACGCCGCATCAAGTCCGTGCAGACCGGCGGACCTTCGGGTGGCTGCATCCCCATGGAGATGCTCGATACGCCTGTGGATTACGAAAGCTTGGCGCACATCGGCGCCATCATGGGCTCGGGTGGCATGGTTGTCATGGACGAAGACAACTGCATGGTCGATGTGGCCCGTTACTTCATCGAGTTCACGCATTCGGAGTCTTGCGGAAAATGCGTGCCCTGCCGTGTGGGCTTGAACAAGGCCCTGCGCATCCTCAACGCGATTACCAAAGGCCACGGAACCCCGGAGCTGATGCGCCTGCTCGATGAACTGGCCCGGATGATCCGCGAGAGTTCGCTCTGCGGCCTCGGCCAGACGGCGCCCAATCCCGTGCTCACCACGCTCCGCCACTTCCGCGAGGAGTACGAAGATCACATAGTGGCTCACCGCTGTCGCGCCGGCGTCTGCCAGGAACTGACCCTCTCGCCGTGCGAGAACAGTTGCCCGTTGCACATGAACATCCCGCGCTTTCTTGAGCTTTACCAGGAGGGCCGGCTGGAAGATGCCTTCGAGTCAGTCGTACTCGATAATCCCTTGCCCTGCTCTACGGGCAGAGTCTGTCAGCATCCCTGCGACAACCGCTGCCGGCGGCAGTCCTTCGACGAGGCCTTGAATATGCGCGAAGTGCACCGCTCGATCGCGGACCAGATCTATCTGTCCGATCGCTTCGAGCCGATGCTCAAGCGGATTCAGGCGCGCAAACTGCCGCCTACGGGCCGCAAGGTGGCCGTGGCTGGCGCTGGCCCCACCGGCCTCACAGCCGCTTTCTATCTGGCCATGCTGGGCCACGACGTAACGATATTTGAAGAGCGCGGCGAAGCCGGCGGAATGCTGCGCTTCGCCATTCCCGAGTACCGGCTGCCGAAGTCGGTTTTGCGGCGTGAACTGGACCTGATTGAAGGTGTCGGCGTCAAGATGGCCTTCAACAGCAGAGTCGGATTCGACCTGCCGCTAAACGAACTGGCCAGCCGCTTCGACGCAGTGTTCCTCTCTATCGGAACCTGGAAGGAGTCCTGGCTCTATCTTCCCGGAACGGAGTTGAAGAACGTCCATCCCGCGCTGCCCGTCCTGGAGTTGGTGGCCAGGCACGAGAAGATTCCCATCGGCTCCAGCGTGGCCATCATCGGCGGCGGCAACGCGGCCATCGATTCAGCGCGCACAGTCCTGCGCACGGGCGCCAAGGCCACTATCTTTTACCGCCGTGAGCGCCAGGACATGCCGGCCATCGACGAAGAGATCCAGGCCGCCGAGGACGAGGGAGTGCGCTTTGTCTTTCTGGCCGCGCCGCACCGCATCGTGGGCGATGCAACCGGCAAGGTCAAAGCCATCGAAATCGTCAAGACGCACCTCGGCGAGTATGACAAGTCCGGGCGCAAGAGGCCCATCCCCACCGACGAAGTGCAGCGCTTCGAGTGCGACAGCGTCATACTGGCAGTGGGCGAAACCTTCGACCAGGACTTCTGCCGCGCCTCTGGATTGGCGCTCAAGGAGCAGGGCACGATCATCGTGGACCGCTTCACGTTCGAAACCAGCCGTCCAAATTTCTACGCAGGCGGCGATGTCATCACAGGCGCCTCCAACGTCTCCAACGCGATGGCCGGCGGCAAACAGGCGGCGCGCAATATCGACGAGCGCCTGATGGGCGAACGGCGCTGGGAGAAGCTCTTCCCCGTCTTTGAGGTCAACCAGGTTGCGCCGGGAGAGCCCCGTCTCAGCCGCCGCCACATCTCGCGCGCCTTGGCCGCTGAGGTTCGTGTTCGTTCCCAGCAGGAAGTGGTTACCGGTCTCGACCCAAACGAGGCGCTGGAGGAGTGCCGCCGATGCCTTCATTGCGATTTGCGGCCCACTGTGGGTGTCAATTGAGAAAGGAGCGCCGCCTTGCCGACCAAAACGATTTCCGTTCGAATTGATGGCGAATTGATCTCCGCCAGGGAAGGTCAGACCATTCTGGAAGTGGCCCGCGCCAACGAGAAGGAGATTCCCACCCTTTGTTACCTGAAGGGGCTGAGCGCAGTGGGAGCCTGCCGCGTGTGCGTGGTGGAACTTGTGGGGACTGACCGTCTGCTGCCGGCCTGTACCACGCCTATCCAGGAGGGCATGTCGATCCAGACCACCTCGGCCAGGCTGACTCTCTACCGGAAGATGGCCGTCGAGTTGATGCTCGTGGAGCGGAACCACATTTGCTCGGCCTGCGTCTCCAATGGCCATTGCGAACTTCAGGCGCTGGCCCGTTCGCTCGGGATTACTCACGTCCGCTATGCCTATAACAATCCGCGGTTGACCGTGGATATGACGCATCCCCGCTTCGTCCTCGATCAGAACCGCTGCATCCTCTGCACCCGTTGCGTCCGGGTGTGCGAGGAGGTGGAGGGAGCGCATGTGTGGGAGGTGGCCTTGCGCGGCATTCACTCGCGCATTGTCAGCGACCTGAGGGATGACTGGGGACAGGCGAAAAACTGCACCAGTTGCGGCAAGTGCGTCCAGGCCTGTCCTACTGGCGCGCTCGCGGAGAAGGGCTTCTCTGTGATGGAAATGGTCAAGGAAAGCGAAGTGGTCAGTCGGCTTGCCAGGCAGAAGGCCAGTTCCATGAACAACGGAGTGCATTAGAGCGGTTCTCCAATTACGCCGCCTTTCCAACACCACGGGTGACTCCATCCGGTGCAAGCGTGATCTCCAGCGCTTGTGAGCGCCTTACGGCCAATTCCGGCTCTTATATAAATCACCTGCTCGAGCCGGGGCGGAGCAGGTTCCGTCCAGGCGGACTTTCTGCTGCCTGGGCGGGTTAGATTTGTCGCAACCGCTCCAGCCCCGTAAAATCAGCACAGGCGGACGATGCGCCAATCTTGAGCGGCACCAGGAACCGATGAGCGAACAGGAAACAGGGACTTCCATCGAGACGCAGGCGGCATCGCCCGCGTGGATCAGGATCGAGCGAGCGCGTCATCCCCAGCGGCCCTATCCCATGGACTTCATCGAGCGAATCTTCACAGATTTCAGCGAGATTCACGGCGATCGCGCCTTTGGCGACGACGAGGCCGTGGCCTGCGGCATGGCTCGGCTGGCCGGCGAAGAGGTGATGGTCATCGGCAACCGCAAGGGCGGCTCAACCAAAGAGCGGGTGCGGCGCAACTTCGGCATGCCCCACCCCGAGGGCTATCGCAAGGCGCTGCGGGCCATGAAGATTGCCGAGAAATTCGGGCGGCCGGTCATCAGCTTCATCGATCTGCCCGGCGCCTATCCGGGCCTCGGAGCCGAGGAGCGGGGCCAGGCCGAGGCCATTGCTCGAAATCTTCTCGAAATGTCCCGGTTGCGCGTTCCCACTATCTCGGTCATCAGCGGTGAGGGCGGATCTGGCGGCGCGCTTGCCCTGGCCGTTGCAGACCGTGTTCTGATTCTGGAAAATGCGCTCTATTTTGTGATTACCCCGGAGTCCTGCGCGGCCATCATGTGGCACGACGCGGCCCAGAAGCAATTGGCCGCTGAAGCCATGCGCATCTCCGCCCCTGAGGTCTCTGCTTTGGGCTGTGTTGACGAGATCATCCAGGAGCCGCCGGAGGGCATTCAAGCGGATCGCGTAACGGGCACGGGGATTCTGGGAGCCGTGCTCAAGAAGCATTTGGACGAACTCAAGGCGATGCCGGTCGACGCCCTGGTGGCAGCGCGGCAGGCCAAGTTCCGCAACATTGCTCAGTTCTATACGGAAGGTTGACACTGGTGGCGCAAAGGCGGAGGCACGGATTTGGCGGTTTCGGCTCCCGGTTGGAAGAGCGCGCCCCGGTGCGTGAGAGCAGCCGCGGAACTGCCGCAGCCGGGGGATGCCGATGAGTACACCCCAGGGCGGCAACGGCCGGTTGCGAGCTTATATCCAGTTTCTTGCTGCGGTGGTCTACTTCTTTCTGGCGCGGGCTCTGGCTCAGAGCGGAGCGGTGGGCCTGGCGAATGAGCAGTGGGCGCCGCTGGCCGAGCAGGCGATGCTTGCTTTCCTGCTCTTGCTTGGCTATGCAGGAATGGGCTTTGCGCTCGACCGTCAGCAGCATCCGGTGAGCGAGCAGGGGCTTCCGAGGCGGCCGGGTTGGCCGGGCGAGGCGGGGATGGGCCTGGCCGTAGGTTGGGCGCTGGCCGTGGCCTGCGTACTTCCCATGGTTGTGGGCGGCGGCATCGCCATAGTGCTTGTCCTTGGACCCTCGGCCTGGGGATGGCTGCTGGCCGACGCCGCGTTCTTCGCGCTGTTCGCGCTGGCTGAAGAGATTGCCTTTCGCGGTTACGGATTTCAACGCTTTGCCCACGCAGTGGGCCCGCTTGGCGCGGCGCTGGGCTATGCGGCCTTCTATGCCATTGTGCAGGCTCTTCTGCCTGGGTCGAGCCACGCCAGCGTCGCCGTTTCCGTGGCGCTCAGCCTGCTGCTTTCCACCGCTTACCTGCGCTGTCGCGCACTGTGGGTGAGCTGGGGAATCAACTTCGGCTGGAAGGCCAGCCGGGCACTGCTTTTCGGGCTTGCCGTGTGCGGCGTCAGCGGCCATTCACCAGTGGTGCAGGGCAACCCCATGGGGCCGTTCTGGCTTACTGGCGGCGGATATGGCCTTGACGGCAGTTGGGTGGCGTTCGTTGTCCTGATCATTGCGCTGCCGGTGGTTTACCGCCTCACACGCGAGCTGGACTACCGCTACAACGCGCCGGAGATTGTGCCGGGAGGCTTTCCTGTGGACCTGGACGCGGCGGCGCGGCAGCAGCATGAGGCCGCCATGGGGTCTGCCGAGTCCGCAAGCGCCCCGCTCGTACAGATTCTGCCAGCATCGCCTCTACCGGCGAATCAGGAGCAACTGGACGCCCCGGACAAGCCGCTGCCACAATAACTACTCCGGATCGACGTTCATCTTGCCGCTGATTTCCTCGATGTGTATCTCCACCACGGCACAACTGGCGGCGTCTTTCTCCTCAACTGGCTGAAAAGGCATGCCTGCCGCATATCTTCCCACCAGCACATTGAGCAAGGCTGTCTTTTCGGCGTTGCCGGAGATGATCCGCGCAGTGCCAAACGCCAGTACGGAGCTATAGCGCGTGGCGCAGGCGCATGGACGGCCATCGGAGATCGTGATCTTCGCCACTTCGCTTGCTTCAAAGCAGACCCGGTTGTTCTCGGCAATGTTGTCGAGCTTCCGGCCGGCCAGCTTGCAGTGGAAATATAGTTTTCCCTCGAAATATACGTAATTGAGCGGGGTAATGTAGGGCTGTCCGGCTTTGCTGCAGGTAGCCAGACGGCCCTCCGTCTTATCTGCAAGAAAACGGCGGGCGTCTTCTTCGCTCATCCAGCGAGTAGGCATGGGGATCAGTCCTCCGAATTTGAAGTCTATCAGGCGGCCAGGAGAGTGGATTTGCTTTTTCTGCTTGAACGGGGCTATCTTTTGCTCGAACGTTGTTCGCTTGCATGGGAGGTTCCCATGACCTGGCCATCTCTGCTCCAGGGGACGCGGCCAGCTCCCCAATCGTGCCTTGGCGTCCGCCGCGGGAACGGCTTCCTGCGCTGGTTGTCTTGGTGCGCCGTAGGGATGCTTCTGGCCGGCGGCATGGCCGCGGCTCAGGTCATTACCGTCGATACGCGCACCGGCGCCACGACCATCGGTTCCACCGGCCAGGGCGCAACGGTGGACCGGCGTTATCAACAGATTGAGCCAACCCAGGTTCCACTGCCTAAATCCGAGTTGGACGCCAAGACGCGCCTGGAACTCATTCGCCTGTTGCAGTCGGAACAGGGCTTTGCCATGCGCCCATTTCCGCGCGGCCACAAGGGCCTGACGCTCACGGCCAACGGCAAGCTCAACCCGGCAGGGGAAGACTACTTGAACATGGTTACCAGCGAGGGGCTTTCCGCCAAGCCCGGCGATCGCCTGGTGCTCAGCGACATCAAGTTCGACCACGCGAAGATCGTCTTTGACCTGAATGGCGGGCCAGACAGGAAGCACCGCTTTCTGCGTCACATCCAGATAGGTGTGGGGCCAAACCTGAACCCCGTGGTCCCGGAGGATGACAAGGAGCCGACGGGAGCGCGTCTCACCCTTGCCTTTGACGGTCAACTCCCGGCACTGAGCGGCGCTCAGGTGAAGGCGCTACTGGCGCCGCTCATCTCTTTCGACGTGAAGACTCCCATCCAGGCCTTCACTGACACCCTGCCCGCCAAGCTGAAAGAGGCCATCCTCAACCACCACGTTCTGGTGGGCATGAGCACGGATATGGTGCTGTTTGCCAGGGGGCAGCCGGAGCGCAAGTCTCGCGAGATGGACGGGCAGGTACCCTTCGAGGAGTGGATCTATGGCCGGCCGCCTCAGGAGGTGGACTTTGTCCGCATCAACGGCAATCGCGTGATTCGTGTGGAAGTGGCAAAAATGGGCGAGACACTGGTCATTTTTACCAAGGATGAGGTGGAAGGACTGATGCGCACCGACGGGACGCCGCTGACTCCCAGCCAGCCCGGCACGCGCACTGTGGGGATGGGAGACGCCGAGCGCAACCCCGATACCCAGGCTCCCGCCGCTCCGCCCAGCCTGCGTAAACCCGGCGAAGAGCTGCCCACGGACAAAAAGAATACTGAGGTAATGAAGCCGGTCGAGTTTCCCAAGCCAAAGCCCGACACGCAGCCCGGCGACAATTCCGGCGGTGCACAATCGCAACCTGCGCCGGACGCCTCGCAGCCAGCCAAGCCTGCTAATTCCGATGCTTCAAAGCCTGATCCGGACAAGCCGCAGGCACCGGACGGCAGCCAGCCGCAGTGAGGCGGCGCAGGCAGCCTTGATGTAGACTGAAGAGAGCGAGTCCCGCCGCCTCAAGACAACCCGAGGCTGCAAACGACCGCGACGTTGAAGCCGCGCGCAATTCTTTCGCGCGTGTGTGCAGAGACACCCCCAAGAAGGAGAAACACCCGACCGATGGCCAAGATTGCAAAAACAGGTGACCGCAAGAAAGTAATGGACACGACGAAGTCGACTGACTGTCCCAGGTGCAGCAAGCCGACGCGCATCGTCAAGCGCGTGAAGGACCGCGAGCGCGGCATCCCCGGCGGCGTCTACATCTCGTGTTCCGCGTGCGATTTCTACGAGAAGCTTTAAGCGCTGGTTTGAAATTGGCGTACAGAAGAAGCCCGGCTGATGCCGGGCTTCTTCTGTTTGTGCGCCCAGCATGGGCGCACTCTTACGGGTGCAAGTCCCGTCACAAGCTGGTCACAGCGAGTGAAGTGAAGCGCAACTGCATGAGGGCGACCGAGTGTGGGGAGGAAGCGCGGATCGAAGCTGCGGGCCGATGAACAAGAACCGGATAGAAGGCGGTGCCGAGCAGGGCGAGCGGGCAAATGGCCGCGAAGCTCTTGTGACCAAGGTTTGGTGGCGTAGATCCGGCGGTCGTGCAGTGAAGAAGTGCGTTCTTACCTGGGGAGATCTCGCCTTGATCCTGAAAGGGTAACGGAGTCAATCCGGAGCGAGAAGTCAGCCGAGGCCGTAGTAGGTCGCCGTGGCGACCGAAGGGCCGAACGAGAAGGAGTGGAATCCTTTATGACGATGCGAAGGGCACTGCGTCAGATGTCCGCGCCAGCGGAGCGGTCCGGCAAGGGACAGGGTGAAGCCCTGCCCGTGCCGTGCAGCGACGAAGCCCCGCTGGGTATCCCGACGGTGACGGATCGTCTGATCCAGCAGGTCCTGTTGCAGGTGCTGCAACCTCTGCTTGATCCCACCTTCAGCCAGCATAGCTAGCCAACAAGGCAATGGCGACGTTCAAGCAGCGGGTGAGGCAACTGACCCGGCGCTCAGGCGGACGCAGCCTCGAACAGGTGGCGGAACGGCTACGCAGCTATGTAATGGGGTGGAAGGCATATTTTCGACTGGCGGATACGCCGAAGGTCTGGAAGGAACTGGACCAATGGATACGCCACCGGATGCGAGCCATCCAACTCAAACAATGGCGGCGCGGCAGGACTGCATATCGAGAACTTCTGGCACGAGGGGCAAGTCCAGACGTTGCGTGCATGGTGGCGGGAAATTACCGCTGTCTGTGGCGGAATAGTGGACAGGCGCTGAATGCGGCTCTCGATCTAAGCTGGGCCGATCAGGTGGGAATCCCCCGTCTCTGCTGACCTCAACTTCTCGAACCGCCGGATGCGGACCCGCTTGTCCGGTGGTGTGGCAGGGGAGAGCGGTTTACCGCTCCCCCTATGCCGATATGCGCTACCGTGACCGGAACTCACCAGCTTCATTTTGGGAGAAATCGGCGGAAAGCGCTCCTCCGGGGATCAATGGATGGACGACTGGCACGATCTACGCTTCGAGTGCTTCGGCCATCTCCTTGAGGATTGCTTCGGCGGCTTCGGCTGGGTCGGGAGCCTGGGTGATGGGGCGGCCTACGACCAGGTAGCTGGCGCCTTGGCGCAGGGCTTCGGCGGGGGTGGCGATGCGCTTCTGGTCGCCGATTGCGGCTCCTGCCGGACGGATGCCGGGAATGACCAGTACGCCTTCGGGGCCGGTGAGCGCGCGCAAGGCTGAAACTTCTTGCGGGGAGCAGACGAAGCCGCGGATTCCAGCTTCCAATCCCATCCGGGCGAGCAATTCGACCTGTCCGGCGGGCGAGCGGTCGAGGCCGACGCCGTTGAGCTGGGCCTGGTCCATGCTGGTGAGCACGGTGACGGCCAGCAGCTCCGGCGGATTGGCGATCCCGTCCAGCGCGGCACGGGCGGCGGACAGCATGGCCGGGCCTCCGGCGGCGTGGAGGGTCATCATCTTTACCCCGAGCGCGGCGGCTGAGCGCACGGCCCCGGCGACGGTGTTGGGAATGTCGTGGAGCTTCAGGTCCAGAAAGACGGAGTGGCCGCGCGCCACCAGCGGCTCGATCACGGCAGGCCCGGCGGCGACAAACAGCTCAAGCCCCACCTTGAACCACTGGCAGGTGTTTTCTAATTGGTCCACCAGCTTGAATGCGGAGTCTGCGCCGGGCACGTCGAGAGCCACGATCAGGCGCTTGCGGGCCTCTTCAATCTGGTCAACTACGGTCGGGCGGACAGAGACGAAGCTTGGGTTCAGTCGATCAGGGATGGGCATAGCTCCATTTTAGTGGCCTGGATGCCGGGATTGCGGCTGCTTGAGAGGTTATGGAGAGCAAGTTGGAATGGATTGAGAAATTTGTGGATAAATGCAGAAAGTCAGCCCCTGCTTTGCGGGGATAGCAAGTTTGTGGGATTTTGCGAGGGACAGGGAATCGCGGATTCCCATCCTTGAGAGACAAGAACGACGAGGGCATCTCCAGAAAGCCTGGGCGTATTCTGTGGATGGCGAGGGGAATTGGGATTGAAGAAGCTTTCGAGATGGATGCGTGCCTGCGGGTGCGGATTTATGCTGTTGGCGGCGGCCATCCTGGGCTGGGCTTCCGAGGTGCATACAAACCCGCTGAACCGCGACCCGCTGGTGCGCGAGGCGTATGAACACTTCTACAACCTGGACTATCCGGGAGCCGTGGAGCGCTTTGAGCGCTTTCATGCCGCGCATCCTGGCGATCCGCAGTGCTCTGTGCTGCTGCTGGAAGCAGAGGTCTTCCAGGAACTCTACCGCCTGGACCTGCTGGACACGACCTTCTACGCCAACGACGGGTTTTTGACCGGACGGCACGCCACGGAGGAAGATCCCAAGACCCGCGACCGCATCCTGGCGCTGGCCGACGAGGCTGTTCACGAGGCCGACTGGCGGATCGGCAAGAATCCCAACGATGTGGATGCCCTTTATGCGCGGGGCTGGGCGCGCGCCTTGAAGTGCACTTATATCGCCATGGTCGAGCGGAGTTATGGCGCGGGCTTCCGGCTGGCCATGAAGGCCAAGGACGACGATGTGCGCGTTCTGGAACTGGACCCGAACTATGTGGACGCCAAGCTTGTGGCGGGTGTCTACGAGTACGTGGTGGGTGCGCTGCCCTTGCCGTTCAAGTTCTTGATCGGCTTTGCCGGGATTACCGGTTCGAAGACCAGGGGCCTGGAGATGCTGAACGATGCCGGCAGACGCGGCGCGATTACCAGCGTCGAAGCGCGTACCGTGATTGCCCTGTTCCTGCGCCGGGAAGCCAGGTACAAGGAAGCGATCCAGGTGGTTCGCAACCTGAAGAGCCAGTATCCTCACGACTACCTTTTCTGCCTGGAAGAGGCCAATCTGCGCAAGGATGCGGGCGAGGGCATGGCCGCGGTGACGGCTTACAAAGACGTTGTGGCAAGCAGCGCCAAGGCTGGCTACTTTGCCGAAGCGAGGCTGGAACTGGCCTACTTTGGCCTGGGCGACGCACTGCGCGGGCAGCGACACTTCGGCGAGGCTGCGCGCGCTTACGAGCAGGCCGCATGGACCAGGAATGTTGGCCAGGAACTCAAGATCCGGTCTCTGCTGGCGGCGGGCGAGTGCCACGACATGAACGGCGAACGGCAACTGGCGGTGAAGGACTACCAGTGGGCTATCGACGCCGGTCCCAACACCTCGCGCGCCGATACCGCGCGCAAGCGCCTCCGGAATCCGTATCGGGGTTCGTGACGGCCTGTCAGGCCTTTGCGCAAGGCCGGTAGATGGAACCGCCGGCGTCCCGCTGCCGTATCTTCAAACTGATTGGGGTTTTCTGAGGAGGCATCGGCAATGGCAGTCTTCTGTCAAAGGTGTGGGGCTGGATTGCCCGTGAGCGCGCGGTTCTGTTCCAACTGTGGTGCGGTTGTTCCCGCTGCGCCGTATATTCCCGGCAAGCCGCTGGTTCGCCCCATTGTGGGCCGCCGAATTGCTGGGGTTTGCATCGGCGTGGCACAGGCTTATGGCTGGGATGTTGCGCTGGTCCGCATCTTCACGGCCCTGGGATTAGTCTTTTCAGGTGGCCTGGTGGCGGTGGCCTATCTGGCCGGCTGGATCGGCATTCCCGAAGAGCCGGTGGCGCTGCCGTGAGCGTATCCTTGGTAGGTATGAAAGCAACTTGCCAATCAGATGGGGCGATGCTGGCCTTTCGCGATAGTGGGGCGGGTTTGCCCGTGGTGTTTCTTCATCCCACGCCGCTCGATGGGCAGTATTGGCTGCCGCTCACTGAAGAGCTTGCAGGGGTGCGCGCCATCGTTCCCGACCTGCGCGGTCACGGCGGTTCGGCGCTAGGGAACCTGCCTGCGGGCGGTTTTGCCGCTGTTCCCGATGCTCCTGTGCTGACCATGGCGCAGTTGGCAGCAGACGTTCTTGCCCTTCTCGATCATCTTCAAGTTCCAACAGCCGTTTTCGCCGGTTGCTCCATCGGGGGCTATGTGCTGCTGGAACTCTGGCGTCAGGCTCCCGAGCGGGTGCGCGGGCTGGCTTTTATCTGCTCCAAGCCGCAGCCGGACGCAGCGGCGAATAACTCGCGGCGGGCAGCCACCATCGCCCAGGCGCGAGCCGGAAAGAGCGGGGAACTCTTTGACGGCATGGCCCAGACGCTGATTGGGGCGACGGCTCGTGAACGCCATCCGGAGATTGTGGCTCAGTTGCGTGCCCAAATGACGCTCACGCCGGAGGCGCTGATAGCCGTGCAGGCCGGCTTGGCCACGCGGCCTGACTCCTTGCCCACGGTGGCCACCATCCAGGTTCCCGTTCTGGCCATTGCCGGCGGCGAGGATTCAGGAGTCGCCCCCGCCGAGATGGAGGCCTTTCACGCCGCGCCTGGCGGCTGTGAGTTCCACCTGTTGCCTGACGCTGGGCACTTTGCCGCCTACGAACAGCCGCAGAAGGTGGCCGCGCTGCTGGCCGAGTGGCTGCGGCAGCTTGAAGGCTGAGCACCCACGACCTTACGCTATCGATGAAAGTGCATTGGTGCGGAGTTACATTTCCGTGGCGGGTTCGTCCTGTTGAGAGATGCAGCGGAAGGGCGGTTTCGGCGGATGGCCGTCTTCAAGCAGCGATAGACACCAGGTGAGGAATTCGCTGCGTTTCTGTGCCAGGGCGGTCGCCCACATGAGCTGGTCCCGCGTGACTTCGCTGACCAGCTTACTGCCCAGAACCAGGTCCTCGTTTTGTTGTCCGCCGATAGACTCCGAGATTTCTTTCGCCCATCGGACAGCTTGCTCATCCTGCGGAGTGAGATAGCCTCGGCTGATGGCCTCTGCCAGACAGCGAACGAAGTATTGCCGGGCCGCATCCCTGGCTACGGAAATCAGTTCCCCCGCCGCCAGTTCATCGCCTTGAAGAGCCTTTTGCGGCGCCACAACCAGTTCATGCGCGATCGCGAAGTCGCCCTTTAATAGCTGTCCTATGAGAGGCAGATGAAAGTCGATCCTCAGCACCCACCGCAGCAGCCGGAGCGGTTCAATCTGCATGGCCATCTGATTGATTCTGGTCCAGTCCCAGTGGCCATCGGGCATCATGATTACTTCCCGGTCGGGTGGCGCCATCCGTTCCCAGATTCCGAGAGACTTGAGCAGTTCCAGGTGAGTGCGCCTTGAGATGACTTCGACCCCCTCAGGCAGTTCCTTCTCCTTCAGAAACCGCTCGCTTCCTGCCCGGTCCACTATGACTGCATAGATTAGCGCCGACTGGGCTAAATACAAGTGCAGGGAACTCCGCTCCTCAACGGCCGGCTCGCAAGGGAGAGGCTCTGGTGTGGGAGCAATGTTCAATGGTGCAAACTCCCGTTTGGCGCTCCGGTTGATCCACCAGATGACGGGAATCACGAAAGGTATGAAAAGCCAGGCGCCGGTGCCAATGAGAAGCACAAGATAGGCAACGCAGACGACCGGAACGAGTATCAAGAAGCAGACGAGCAAGAAGAGGCCCAGAAGATGCTTTCGTGCACGCTTGTCCTTGTGCGCGCGCTTCAGGCTTGACCATGCCTCAAGCCACGTGGCCCTGCGCAGCAGCATGCGGACGATACCACTTCGAAAAAGACGGATAAAAGGCGAGTGCATACCTGTGCAGATGGTAAACGATGAATGGCAGCGCACAATGCTGTAGGCTTGAGAAAGAGACTCTTTCTCTGGAAGCTGACCTTGACTCTAACACTGACTCCCTCATCGCGTCCGTTCCATTATCCCCGGCAAGGCGGTGCCCTGCACTGCGGCAAGGTATCGCTGGAAACTCTCGCCCGGCGCCATGGAACTCCACTTTATGTCTATTCCGCCGATCAGATTGTGGAGCGGCTGGCGATGTTTCAAGAGGCGTTCGAAGGCCGGGAGCATCTGGTCTGTTACGCGGTAAAGGCCAACTCGGCGCTGGTCATTCTGAAGCTGCTGGCCGGCTGCGGGGCGGGCTTCGACATCGTCTCTGGCGGGGAACTGGAGCGGGTACTGGCCGCCGCGCCCGAAGCTGTAGGCCGGGTTGTCTTTTCCGGCGCGGGCAAGACGTCGGCAGAGATCGATAGAGCGCTCACGCTGGGTATTCTCGAGTTCAACGTGGAGAGCGCGGCGGAACTGGAACTGCTGGCCGCGCGCGCGGCGAAGCTCAAAAAGAAGGCGCGCTTTGCCTTGCGGGTAAACCCCGACGTCTTTGCCGAGACGCATCCTTACATCTCAACCGGTTTGCGGGAGCACAAGTTCGGCGTCGATATCCGGCAGGCGCTGGCAATCTACAAAAGCGCTGCCGGCAATCGGTGGCTTGAGGCTAACAGCGTCAGCCTTCACATCGGTTCGCAGATTCGCTCGGCAGCCCCCTTTGGTGCGGCGATGGAGAGGGTGAGCAAGTTGCTGCGGCAACTACGGCGCGCGGGCATCGAACTGGGGGCCGTAGATGCCGGCGGAGGCCTTGGCATCGATTATCACGGCGACAAATTCGACGCCGCGGCCAAAGTTCGCGAATACTCTGCCGCGATTGAAAGCGCCCTCGGCGCCTTCAACGGCCGTCTGCTCATCGAGCCGGGCCGCTTCCTTGTTGCGCAGGCCGGCGCACTTGTCGCGCGCGTGCTTCAGGTCAAGCGCAACGGCAAGAAGACCTTCGTGATAACCGACGCCGCCATGAACGACCTGATCCGTCCCTCGCTCTACCAGGCTTATCACGAGATTGTGCCCGTGGCCCCAAGGGAAGGGAAGGCGCGCGTCGTGGATGTGGTGGGACCGATCTGCGAGTCGGGTGACTTTTTTGCTCACGACCGCAAGCTCGCGCCTGTGGAGCCGGGAGACCTGATAGCGATACTCGACGCCGGAGCTTACGGCATGGCGCAAAGCTCGAACTACAACACCCGTCTGCGTCCCGCTGAAGTGCTGGTGGAGGGCGCGAAGGCCAGGCTGATTCGACGGCGGGAGACAATCGAGGACCTGCTGAGGCCGGAGATGGTTGCTATTGAAGAATGAACAGCATCCGCAAGCCTGATTGAGCCATCAAACCTTCAGAATAAGGCGCACGGACAGAATCGGTAACCTATCTGGATCTTCGGCGCATGGAGAATGAAGGAATGAAGAATCGAGGCCTCGCATGGCGAAAGTGACACTGGTCTTTGCGGTTCTTATGATTGCCCTGGGCCTGGCTGGCTTTCTGGGCACGGGTAGCGCGCACCCCACAGCGCTGATTCCAGCCTGGATCGGCTTGGCGCTGGGCCTGTTTGGCGTGCTGGCTATCAGCCCTGATGAAGGCCGGCGCAAGCTCTTCATGCACATCAACGTAACCATCGGTCTGCTCGGCTTTTTAGGCGGCGCCGCTGAGGCAGTGCGCGGCTACGTGCACGCCACATCGGCCGGCCTTGCGCCAGATATGGTTGCCCTGGCTTCCAAGCTCACAATGGCCGGGTTGATGCTGATTTATGTCATTCTCTGCGTGCGGTCATTCATCGCCGCGCGGCGCTCGGGGAAGGTCTAACGCATGGGTGCCATGCGGGGTGGCGTGTTGGGCATGGGCGGAGCGCGCTCAGAGCGCTCGCCACGCGGCGGCGGGGCGCGTGCGAATCAGGCCGATCTGCCCAAGCGCAAGCCCAGCCTGAAAAAGTTGTGGCCGCAGATAAGGACATTGGTGGCTCCGCGCCTGGGACTGCTGCTTGCCGGCATGGGGCTGATGGCCATCAACCGTGTTGCAGGGCTGGTGTTGCCTTTTACCTCCAAGCCGCTGCTCGACAAGGTGCTCAATCAGTCCCATCCCCGGCCCGACCTGCTGCCCATGTACATTGCTCTGGTCTTCTCGGCCATGGTGGTGCAGGCCATTACTTCGTTTTCGCTCACGCAACTGCTTTCCAAGGCCGGCCAGCGGCTGATTGCCGAAATGCGCCGCCAGGTGCAGCGTCACGTAGGGCTTCTTTCCGTTTCCTATTACGACGAGAATCGCACGGGCACGCTGGTGGCGCGCATCATGACAGACGTGGAAGGAGTGCGCAACCTCGTCGGTACGGGCTTGGTTGAATTCGTGGGCGGCTTGCTGACCGCCGTGCTGGCATTTCTCTATCTGCTGCATCGCAGCGTAACAGTCACGCTCACGGTCTTTGCCGTGATGGGCGCATTCATCTTTGTCTTGCAGTACGGCTTCAGAATCATCCGCCCCATCTTTCGCGAGCGAGCCAAAATCAACGCGGAGGTTACCGGCCGGCTCACTGAGTCGCTGGGCGGCGTGCGGGTCATCAAGGGCTATCACGCAGAAGAGCGTGAGGCCAGTGTCTTTTCGGCCGGTGTCGAGCGCCTGCTGGCCAACGTGATGAAGTCGTTGACCATGACCAGTTCGCTCTCTGCCGCCTCGACCACCGTCCTGGGCCTGGTGTCTGCGCTGGTCATGTGGCTGGGCGGCCACCGTGTGCTAGACAGCACGTGGACCGTCGGCGACTACTTCAGCTACAACATGTTTCTCGCCTTCATGATCGCTCCGGTCTTCCAGATCGTGAACATTGGCACGCAACTCGCTGAGGCCTTTGCCGGCCTGGACCGCACAGGCGAGATCATGGCCGAACTGGAAGAGAACCGGAGCCCCGGCCGCATTCTGAAGATGCCGCCCATTCAAGGCACGGTGCGCTTTGAGGATGTGGAGTTTGCTTACGATCCTGAAAAGCCCGTGCTGCACGGAATCGGTTTTGTGGCGGAGCAGGGAACGGTGACCGCGCTGGTCGGCTCCTCAGGGTCGGGCAAATCCACCATCATCAGCCTGCTGTGCGCCTTCCACACGCCGTCCAAGGGGCGCGTGCTGGTGGACGATGTGGACCTTGCCCAGGTGGATCTCAACACCTTTCGCTCGCAGTTGGGTGTGGTGCTGCAAGACTCGTTTCTCTTCGACGGGACGATTCGCGAGAACATTTTGTTTTCTAGGCCCAACTCAACCGAAGAGCAGTTTCTCTTTGCCTGCCGCACGGCCCGGGTGGACGAGTTTGCCGAGCGCTTCCCTGATGCCTATGACACCATCGTCGGCGAGCGCGGCGTGAAACTGTCGGGAGGGCAGCGGCAGCGGCTGTCGATTGCTCGTGCTCTGCTGGCCGAGCCGCGCATACTGATTCTCGATGAAGCCACAAGCTCTCTGGATTCCGAGTCCGAAGCCATGATCCAGGCCGGGTTGAACCAACTGATGCAGGGGCGCACGACCTTCGTCATCGCCCATCGTCTGTCGACCATCCGCCGCGCCGATCAGATTCTCGTGGTCGAACAGGGGCGCATCGTCGAGCGCGGCAACCACGCGGAGCTATTTGCCCTCGGTGGCCGCTACTATGACCTCTACACTCGCCAACACGGACTGGAAGCGAATCTGTTCCTTGCGCCGGGTGAGGGGGGTGACGAGGATGAATCGTCAAGCGAGAGCGCTGATCAATAAAGCTTCAGTTTCCGGAGTTACGAAGAAGCACCCTGCCATCCCTAGGTGCAGATGCGGCAGGGTGCTTCAAAAATGGCTCAAAGAATTTGGGTCGTCATCCTTAAGGGGCTAAAAAATCGCCGGCCTCTCTCAGAGGTTCCCTGGCGTTCCGTTCGCCTCACCCTATCCGGCTGCACTCCTCGACTGGAATCGCCACCTGCTCAACGATCTCAAGGCCGAATCCCTCCAGGGCCGGAATGTGCATGGGCGTATTCGACAGCAGGCGGATACGACGGATGCCCAGATCCGACAGAATCTGGCCGCCCAGGCCGATGGCGCGCAGAATCCGTCCGCTGCGAGCCTGCGAGCCTTCGCGTTCCCGCAGCTCCCGGTGCAAAACAAGCCGGCCGGTCTCTGAATCGGACGTTGCATCCGAAGTAGCCGTTCCGCCGGGCTGAAAAGCGCTTGACGGCGACGGTGCGCGGTCGATCTCAAAGCCGCGCGAGGTGTTGTGCAGGTAGAGCACCACGCCGCAACCTTCCTCCGCGATCATGCGCATGGACTGGTCCAGGGTCTCGCGGCAGCGGCAGTCGGCGGCAAACAGGTCGCCTGCCGTGCAGCGGGTGTGAACGCGCACCAACACGGCGCGCTCGCACGGCGCCGGCGAGTCCACCTGGGCAGACGTCGCCACACCCACATCTCCTGGCAAGCTGGCGGCGGCAGGGCCGTCGTGGAAGGCTGGGCAGCCGGCGCAAAGATCGCCGCGCACCAGAGCGATGTGGCTTTCACCGCCGTTCACCTCGCTCTCGTAAGCGATCATGCGGAACTCGCCATAGCGCGTCTGGATGCGGGTTTCGCCGGCGCGGACGATATAGCGTTCGTGGCGCCGCCGGTAGCGGATCAACTCCGCGACGGTAAGAATCCGCAGCCCGTGTTCTTTGCAGAAGGGGATCAGGTCCGGGATGCGGGCCATCGTGCCGTCGTCCTTCATGATCTCGCAGAGTACGCCGGAGGGGTTCAGCCCAGCCATCCGCGCTAGATCAACAGATGCCTCGGTTTGCCCGGCGCGCACCAGCACGCCGCCCGCGCGGGCGCGCAGAGGAAAGATGTGGCCGGGGCGGGCCAGATCGGCCGCAGTCGAGTGGAGATCAATCGCCGTCCGGATGGTGTGCGCGCGGTCAAATGCCGAGATGCCGGTGGTTACGCCTTCGCGCGCCTCGATCGACTCGGTAAATGCCGTGCCGAAGCGCGAGGTGTTCTGCTGGGTCATGGGGAAGAGCCGCAGATAGTCCGCGCGTTCCTCGGTCAGCGTCAAGCAGATCAGTCCACGCCCAAACTTGGCCATGAAGTTGATGATTTCCGGTGTGACAAACTCGGCGGCCAGTGTCAGGTCGCCCTCGTTTTCCCGGTCTTCGTCGTCGACAACGACGATCATACGGCCGGCGCGAATCTCGTCCAAGGCGCCGGGAACATCGATAAAAGGAGCTTCGAAGGTGCGTGTGATTTCTGGCATGTCAACATTCCTATTCTCGCCCATGGCAGCCGCAATCAGCAAAAGTACCGGATCATACGCCAGCGTTCCGGTCCCTGAAGTCCGACTGACAAATGAAAGTCCGGCTACAAACGAACTGTCATCCTGAGCAACCGCGGCGAGTCGGGGTCCCCAGCGACAGGTCCTTGTCGCCTGGGTGTAAGAGAGGGGGGCAACCCCCGCATAAAGCCTAAAGAATCAACGCGGTCTTCAGCCCCAGAGGGACGCTTTCCGCCAATTTCACTCAATATCCCGCAGCCTATAGGGAACCTCTTTTTCTTGAGGAAAAGGCCACTTGGAGGCATGGGATTCGGTGTGCAGCAAGAGAAGAACCGCTATAGCCCCTCAACCTCGCCTGGCTAGCTGTCTAAGCGTGACGCGGCAAGAACCTGCTCTACCCGCGCAGCTTTGCGAGCAGATCCTGGGGGTGGACGGGCTTGGACAGAATCTCAAACTCGTAGCCCTGGGCACGCGCATTTTCGAGCAGATCGGCGGTCGCGGCTTGTCCTGAGAACAGCAGAATCTTGACTTGGGGAAGCAGAGTGCGAATCCGGATTGCGGTGTCGATGCCGTTCAGACCTGCCATGATGACGTCTGAAATCAGCATGTCCGGCTTGAAGACCGAGGCCAGTTCAATGGCCGTCTCACCCGAGTAAGCGGCACGCGCATCGAAGCCGCTCTGGTTAAGAATCTTGGCCAGAGTATCGGCGATCACTCGTTCGTCGTCGGCAACCAGGACCTTGCGTTTGGCAGCAGTTTCCGGCATATCTCACCTGGACTCAAATTGAATTTGCGATTGCATGGCGGTATTTTGCCTGCCATCCGAATTACACGCGCCCCGGCGTCGATCTGGAAGAATCAATTCCCTGGAAAGATGCTTTTCAGCAATGATACGCTCAGTCAGAGTACTTTTCGCAAGCAGCTTTCCAAATCCAGCCGGTATGATGTACCGGCAGACGACCGCAATTCGGCCCCAGGGACGCAATGTGCGGCAGCAAAAGCTGATTTCATCCCGTTGAAACCGGGGAGAATTACACTCAAAAAACAACCACCTGCCGCGGCTCCTGGCCTGCGGACCCCAACCGGAGAACGAGCCATGCAGGAAACGGGCATTCCCAGCGAAGGCCAGACCACGGCCACGGTCGCCGGCGCCATCATTCGCGCCGAGAAGATCGAGAAGTACTACGCACAGCCGAGCCAGAACCGCATCCAGGTCATCTCCGCCACCGATCTTGCCATCGTCCCCGGCGAGATCGTTGCCCTGCTCGGCCCTTCTGGTTCGGGTAAGTCCACCATGCTGCGCATGTTGACCGGGCTGTCCACGCCCACGGCCGGTCAGGTCTACTGGCATGAGAAGCCCATCGCCGACGCCGAGATCAACGTATCGATTGTCTTTCAGAGCTTTGCCCTTTTTCCCTGGCTGACGGTGCTGGAAAACGTCGAAGCTCCACTCCAGGCACGAGGTGTTCCCGCGGATGTACGCCGCGACCGCAGTATGAAGATGCTGGACACGGTGGGCCTCGACGGCTTTGAGGCCGCCTATCCGAAGGAACTGTCCGGCGGCATGAAGCAGCGCGTTGGTTTTGCCCGTGCGCTCGTTGTCGAACCTGAAGTCCTCTTCATGGACGAACCCTTCTCCGCGCTCGACGTGCTCACTGCCGAGAACCTGCGCAGCGAATTGCTGGAACTCTGGGCCAAGAAAACCATGCCGACCAAGGCCGTCTTTCTGGTCACACACAACATCGAGGAAGCGGTGCTGCTGGCCGACCGCATCATCGTACTGGGCCGCAACCCTGGCCACATCCGTACTGACTTCCGTGTGCAATTGGCCCAACCTCGCGACCGCAAGTCAGAGCCGTTCACGCAGTTGGTGGACTACATCTACAAGGTTCTTACCAAGCCCGACATAGCTCCCGCCGAGGCGCCTGATCAACAGGTCCGCGTGCGCGACCAGCGCCAGATGCACTACCAGATGTTGCCCCATGCACGGCCGGGCGGCATGGCCGGCCTGCTCGAGCTCCTTCTCGACAAGGGCGGACGCGACGACATCTACCGCTTAGCCGACGACCTGACCTTCGAGATCGACGACCTGCTGCCCATTGTGGATGCCGCGCAGTTGCTCGGCTTCCTCCAGATTGAAGAAGGCGACGCGGCCATCACCGCCAGTGGCACGGAGTTCGCCAACTCCGAGATTCTCCGCCAGAAGGAACTGTTCCGCGACGCCGCCGTGGCCAATGTCCTGCTGTTGCGTCAGATTCGCCGGGCTCTCGAATCCAAAAGCGACCACACCGTTCCGGAAGACTTCTTCCTCGATATGCTCGACGAACAGTTCAGCGAGGAGGAGTGCCAGCGCCAGATAGAAACCGCCGTCACCTGGGGCCGCTACGCGGAGCTCTTCGACTATGACGCCGGACACCGCCGGTTCGTCCTGCCCGACGCCCAAGATGAAGAGATCGCCGCCACCGAGGAGGCCCGGTGACGACCCAGAATACGCTTGCCCGCCCGCAGGTTGCGGTTCGCACCTGGCCATTTCTCATCGACATGGCCGTAATTCTCTGCGGCCTCGCCTTCTTCTTCGGCCTCATCCAGTTGGGAACCTATTGGATGGCAAGGCCGATGCCGGCGACAGTCATCTCCCTTTCCGTCCGTTCCTTGCCCCTTTACGCCTTTTACTCCATGGCGCGTATGGGAATCGCTTACCTGCTCAGCCTCGTCTTCGCTGTCTCCTATGGCTATATCGCGGCTTACAATCCTCGCGTCGAAGCCTGGATGATCGCTGTTCTCGATATTCTCCAGTCCATTCCCGTGCTCAGCTTTCTGCCCGGCGTCATGCTGGCCATGATGGCCCTTGTTCCCGGCCATCAGTTGGGCATCGAGATGGGTTCCATCCTGCTCATCTTCACCGGCCAGGTCTGGAACATGGCCTTCAGCTTTTACTCCTCGCTGAAGAGCATTCCCCGCGAGATGATTGAAGCCTCCCGTATCTACCGCTACTCGGCATGGCAGCGCTTCTGGCAGCTTGAAATGCCCTTTTCCGCCATCGGCCTGATCTGGAATTCCGTAGTCTCGGTTGCTGGAGGCTGGTTCTTCCTCATCATCTGCGAGATGTTCGTCCTCAAGGGAAGCAACTTCCGCCTACCCGGCCTGGGCAGCTATCTGCAAACCGCGGCCGACTCACTCAATATGCACGCGCTCTTCTGGGGTCTTGCCGTGCTCATCCTCATCATTGTCGCCACCGACCAGTTGATCTGGCGGCCACTGATTGCCTGGAGCGACAAGTTCAAATTCGAGCAAACAGAATCCACCTCACGCGTCACCTCGCCCATCCTCTCGCTGCTGCAGCGGCCCAGCGCGTTCACACGTCTCCCGGCTCGTGCCTGGGGTTCGCTTGAAGAGCACATGTATCATCAGCTCTCAAAAAGCCGCGAATGCCGCGTTGTGCAGCCCATCGACGATACGGCTGCGAAAGGCGGAAGGCTGCTCCCCTTCCTGCTAGCCTCCTTTGCGGGTCTTGCCATCCTCTGGGGCGCTTTCGAAGCCTACAGAATGCTCCAGGGTACAACCTGGCCAGAGATTCGCCCTCTGTTGCTGGGCGCAGGAGCTACCTATCTCCGCGTCAATGCGGCATTGCTCATCGCCGCCTTGTGGACCGTCCCCGTCGGCGTCGCCATCGGCTCCAATCCCAAGCTGGCCAGGGTTTTGCAGCCTGTCACGCAGATCATTGCCTCAGTGCCCGCTACGGCGCTTTTTCCTGTCGTACTGCTGGGCCTCATTAAAGTGGGCGGCGGATTGGGCATTGGTTCCATCGCTCTGATGCTGCTGGGAACGCAATGGTACATCCTCTTCAACGTGATCGCTGGAGCCATGGCCATCCCCTCCGACCTCAAAGAAGCCGCCGCGGTCTACCGCTTCTCCCTCTGGCAGCGCTGGACCCGTCTGATCCTGCCTGGTATCTTCCCCTATCTCATCACAGGCATGATCACAGCCTCCGGCGGCGCCTGGAACGCATCGATTGTCTGTGAATACTTTCACATCGGCAACCGGACCCTCCAAACCGTTGGTCTCGGCGCGCAGATCAGCGCTGCCAACGATAACGGCAACGCTGCCACCCTCTTGCTGGCCACCATCCTGATGGCTACCATCGTCGTCACCATGAACCGCCTGGTCTGGCGCCGCCTCTACCGCCTGGCCGAGACCCGGTATAAACTTGAGGGCTAAACAGTGCGGTAGCCGGAACGCCGCTCTTCGGGAGGTGCCGCATGATTCGTGTAGGTTTGGTCGGCTTCGGACTGGCAGGGCGGGTCTTTCACGCGCCGCTGATTTCATCTGTCGAAGGGCTGGAACTGGTCGCCGTGGTCGAGCGCCACACGGATTTCGCCTCGGACCGCTATCGCGGCATCACAACCTACCGCTCCCTGGAAGCGATGCTGGAAGACGCCTCGCTTGGCCTGCTGGTGGTGGCGTCGCCCACTGGAAGCCATTTTGAGGTGGCCCGCCAAATTCTCGAAGCCGGCAAGAATGTCGTTGTAGACAAGCCAATGGGAGTCGCCTCATATGAAATTAAGCATTTGATGGAACTGGCGGCAGCTCGAAAGCTGGTGCTGGCTCCATTTCATAACCGACGCTGGGACAGCGACTTCCGGACAATTCAAAAACTGCTGCATGAAGGCCTTCTGGGCCGCCTCGTGCATCTCGAATCCTCATTCGACCGATGGAGCCCTGGATCAACCAGGCGTCCATGGAAGGACGACCCGGCTCAGGGCGGAGGGATTCTGCTGGACCTCGGAACGCACCTGGCCGACCAGGCGCTGGTGCTCTTCGGCAAACCTGAAGGGGTAAGCAGCGAGATTCGGCGGGAGCGCGACGGGGAGGGCTCGAACGACTCTTTTACCATGCGGCTGCGCTACCCGGCCTTTTCTGTCACCCTCAGCGCCAACTGCCTCTCCTCGTTGCCGCGGCCCAGGTTCCATCTGCGCGGAACCAGAGGGAACTTCAGGAAGAAGGGTCTGGACCCGCAGGAAGCTGCGCTCAGCACGATCACACGCATCTCCGATCCAGCATGGGGCAAGGAGCCGGCAGCCAACTGGGGAATGCTCAGCGTGGATGTGGACGGCGGCGCGGTCACCCGGCCGGTCGCACCCATTCCTGGCGACTACCGTCTCTTCTACGCTGGCATCCGCGACGCGCTGCTCGGCAAAGCCGCCCCGCCCGTCTCTGCCCTTGACGCTTGGCGCGTGGCGCGACTGCTGGAGTGGGCTGTCGCCAGTTCGCAGCAACGCCGCGAGATTGCCTGCGACTGGAGCGACGAGCCGGAATAAGGAAGAGTTACTTCAAAAGGCGCTTCTCCGTCTCAGCGCTGACCGGCTCCTTTTCCACTAGCGGCACCCAGAAGCGGAAGCAGGCGCCCCTTCCCGGAGGGCTTTCGACCTCGATCCCTCCGCCGTGCGCGACCAGGATGGCGCGGGCGATGGCCAATCCCATCCCCGTTCCTTTCCCTTTGCTGGCGCGATTCTTGCCCCGGTAGAACTTCTCGAAGATGAAGGGCAGGTCCGCGGCGTCGATGCCCGGGCCGTCGTCCTCCACACTGAACTCCAGCCGGTCGCCGATACACCGGCTGCGCAGCAGGATGCGGCCGCCGGGCGGCGTATACCGGCCCGCGTTCTCCAGCAGGTGGCGCAGCACGCGGCCCAGAAGGTGCGGATCGAACCAGTCGGGCTTGTCCAGATCGCCGGGTTCTTCCGGATTCCCCGGCCTTTCAGCGGCGATCACTACCCGGTGCGCGGCCAGCGCAACGCGGGATTCCTCCACCGCCTGGTCCAGCAAGGCGCGCGGATGCTGTGGTACCCGGTGAACCTCGACGACATTGGCGTCGATCTCGGCCATCTCGATGGCCGCGCCGATCAGCCGGTCCAGCCGGGAGCTTTCCTCATCGACGATGGCGGCCAGGTCCAACCGCACGGCCTCGTCCAGTCCCTTGCTCTCGATGAGCGTGGTGGCAGCGGCGCGAATGGCGGTGAGCGGGGTGCGCAGCTCGTGAGTCAAGGAGTCGATCAGGGCGCTGCGCAACCGCTCCCCCTCGCGCGCCGCCTCCATGTGCGATGAAGCTTCAATGGCCGTGGCGCGGGTCAAAGCGATGGCCACCTGTGCGCTCACCGCCGTGGCCACCTCGCGCGAAAGATTGGCCGGCCGCAAGCCCAGCGCGCCCACCGGCCGCACCCCCATCATCAGCGTCCTCACCGTAAACTCCCCCGGTATGACCTCGGTGGGATTCTCGCCGAGGGTCATGGCCCGCAAACTGGCCAGGATGCTCATCGGCAGGTCGGTGACTGAGCTGTAAAACTGGTCCTGATCGCGGACGTAAAGCACCACCCCGTCAAGCCCAAAGATCCGCGCAATCATTCCGGGCAGGTCGCGGATCAGCCCCGCGGCATCTTCTTGCAGCATCATCTCCTGCGAGAGCCCGTAAAGGCGCTCGACGTCCTCGCGGCGCTGCTCGGCCTGGCGTGCCTGGGCGCGCGCCCGTTCAGCCACGCGGCCCACCACCACGCAACTGAGCAGGAACGAGATCATAGCCACCCACTGCTGAATCCCCGTAATCTGCAGGGAGTGAACCGGCGGCAGAAAATAGTAGTCGAAGGCAACAGCGCAGAGGAGGGTGACATACAGCGAGAGCCATATTCCCACCTGTGCGGCAAACAAGACCACCAGCACCAGAAAGGCCATCCCCGCCGTCGTCGAGTCGGCGTCCAGACTGGTCAGCAGGCACGTGGCCCCCGCCGCGACAAGCGTGGCTGCAAGCCAGTGAGCAACCTGGCGCGTCTGGGTGGACATTTGCATCTCTTCTCCACGGAAATCATACCCGTCCGCCCGGAATGATGTAATCTTCCGATGAAAGAGGAAAGATATGCCAGGCAGGATCCTAGTCATTGACGATGAACCGCAAATTACCCGCGTGCTGCGCGCTGCTCTCGCCGCGCAGGGCTTCGATGTGCGCACCGCCAACGATCCGGAGGAAGGCCTGCTGCTGTTCCGCGACTGGCCGCCCGACCTGGTTGTGACCGACCTGATGATGCCCGGCCTGAGCGGCGTCGAGGTCTGCCGCGCCATCCGCGCCCAATCCAGGATTCCATTACTGGTTCTTTCCGTCCGCGACCACGAGCGCTCGAAGGTAGAAGCCCTGGACGCTGGCGCAGACGACTACGTCACCAAGCCATTTGGGATTCAGGAGTTGCTGGCCCGCGTCCGCGCGCACTTGCGCCGCGCCCCGGAACGGACCACCTCAGCCATCGAGGCCGGCGACTTTGTGGTGGACGCGGCCGCTCACTCCATCACCGTCCAGGGCAAGCCGATTCACCTCACGCCCAAGGAGTTTGACCTGCTGCTGCATCTGGCCCGCCACGCAGGCAAGGTAATCACCCATCGCGCCTTGCTGACCGCGGTGTGGGGAGCGCAGTCTGCCCACCAGCCGGAGTATCTGCGCGTCTTCATCGGCCAGTTGCGCAAGAAGCTCGAAAGCGAAACCGGCAAGCAGTACATCCAGACCGAACCCTGGGTGGGATACCGCTTTGTGCCCGAGGGATGGGCCGGCAACGAGGAGTAATAGCTGCGCACGCCCACTCGCAATCATCCTCGAAGAACCCTCCTCTGCCTTTTCTGTCACATTCCAGAACATTTGCGGCTCCTTACGCTTTATTTAGGAAACTTTTTCGATACTCAAACCTGACGAGAGCCAAAATCGTTCTTGAGCAGATGATTTGGCTCTAAATGAAAGCGCTGAGCCGGATTCATGCCGACCAGCACTTTCGTTCCGAGCTTCACGAATACAACGCCCATGAAATAGCGAGAGTTGCGATGCAAGATTTGACGATGCTGCTGTTCACGGTAGTTTTCTTCAGCCTGGCGTTTTTGTACGTCAAGGCTTGTCAGAAGCTGAGGTAGCCCATGCAAACCGACATCATTACCGTTGTCGCGCTGATTCTTTCCGTTCTACTGCTGGGTTACCTGACCCTCACCCTGCTTTTCCCGGAGAAGTTCTGACATGTCCGCCAACGGCTGGTTGCAATTCGCTCTCTTCTCTTTGATCCTGCTTGCTAGCGTTCGCCCGGTTGGCCTCTATCTGGCCCGCGTGCTGGAAGGTGAACGCACCTGGCTCGATCCGGTCTTGCGCCCTTTCGAACGTCTCATCTACAAGCTGTGCGGCGTCAACGCCACCAAGGAGATGAACTGGCGCGAATACGCCTTTTCCATGCTGGGCTTCTCGGCCGTCAGCATGATTTTGACCTATGGCATCGAGCGGCTTCAGGCCTATTTACCGTGGAATCCGCAGGGGCTGGCAGCTGTCGGGCCAGACCTGGCCTGGAATACGGCCGCGAGCTTCACCACCAATACCAACTGGCAGTCCTACACGCCTGAGAGCACGATGAGCTATCTCACCGAGATGGCTGGCCTTGCAACGCACAACTTCTATTCGGCGGCAGCGGGCATCGTTGTTGCTGTTGCCCTCATTCGCGGTATCAAGAGGACCACCTCAGCAACCATCGGCAACTTCTGGGTGGACATGACGCGCACGTTGCTTTTCGTGCTGCTGCCCGCATCCCTCATCTATGCGCTTCTTCTGGTTGGCCAGGGCGTCCCGCAGAACCTCCACGCTTACACGCAGGCTCATACGCTGGAGCAGCCGGCTCAGGTTCAAACCATCGGCCAAGGACCCGTAGCCTCCCAGGAAGCCATCAAGATGCTAGGCACCAACGGCGGCGGATTCTTCAACGCCAACAGCGCCCATCCGTATGAGAACCCAACGCCATTTTCCAACTATCTCCAGATTCTCTCCATCTTCATCATTCCGGCAGGATTGACCTACACGCTGGGCCGCATGACCGGCTCTCCGGGCCACGGCTGGGCTGTTCTGGCAGCCATGTTCGTTCTCTTCGCGGCTGGGTTCACCGTTGTCTACTGGGCTGAGTCTCAGCCGCACCCTCTCATTCATGGCGCAGCCCAAACCCGCACCCTGGCCGCGCCGGGCGGCAACATGGAGGGCAAAGAGGTCCGCAACGGCATCGCCGAGAGCGCCCTGTTCGCCACCATTACCACCGATGCCAGTTGCGGCGCCGTCTCCAGCATGCACGACAGCTTTACTCCCCTAGGCGGCATGGTCGTGCTTACCAACATCATGCTGGGCGAAGTCGTCTTCGGAGGCGTGGGTTCAGGCCTCTACGGCATCCTCATCATGGTGGTGCTCTCGGTCTTTATCGCCGGCCTGATGGTGGGCCGGACACCTGAGTACCTGGGCAAGAAGATCGAGGCTTACGACGTCAAGATGTCCATGCTTTACGTGCTCATCTTTCCGCTCATCATTCTCTCGCTCACCGCCGCCTTTGTGATGTCGCCCACCATTGGCCTCAGCAGCCTGGCCAATCAGGGCCCGCATGGGCTCACCGAAATCCTTTACGCCTTTACCTCCGGCGCGGGCAACAATGGCTCGGCCTTTGCCGGCCTCAACGCCAACACGTGGTGGTACAACGTGGCGCTGGGCTGGGACATGCTCTTCGGACGGCTGTTCATGATGATTCCCGTGCTGGCCTTGGCCGGCAACCTGGCTCAGAAAAAGAGCGTGCCTCCCTCGCCCGGAACCTTCCCGGTGAACACGGCCCTATTCACTGTGCTGCTGGTTGGCGTCATCGTGATCGTCGGCGCACTCACCTTCTTCCCGGCCCTCAGTCTCGGACCAATCCTGGAGCACCTGCTGCTCAAGACTGGCCAGCTTTTCTAAACGAAACTGTCACTGCATCAGGACAAAGGCAAAACGGACCGTCATGCTTGAAAAGAAGAGTCTTTGGAATACGAAAATCATGGCCCAGGCGCTTGCGGACTCATTCCGCAAGCTTGATCCGCGCGGCATGGCCAAGAACCCGGTGATGTTCGTCGTCGAGGTGGGTTGCGTACTGACCTCTGCTCTGCTCATCGACAACACCGTCCACCACCGCCCCGGCTTCGGCTTCAACCTCCAGATCACTCTCTGGCTCTGGTTCACAGTGCTGTTCGCCAACTTTGCCGAAGCGATGGCAGAGGGCCGCGGCAAGGCTCAGGCCGACACGCTGCGCAAGGCCAAAGGCGAAACCATCGCGCGCCGCTACACCGTGTCGAACACCCTGGAAGATGTCGCCAGCGGCTTGCTGCGTCTGGGCGACATCATCTATGTCGAGGCCGGCCACTATATCGCCGGGGATGGTGAAGTCATCGAAGGCGTAGCCTCGGTGGACGAATCGGCCATCACCGGAGAATCGGCGCCCGTCATCCGCGAAGCCGGCGGCGACCGCTCGGCCGTCACAGGCGGCACCAAGGTCCTCTCGGACTGGATCAAGGTCCGCATTACCTCCAACCCCGGCGAAACCTTCCTCGACCGCATGATCGCCCTGGTCGAAGGCGCCACCCGCCAGAAGACGCCCAACGAGATCGCCCTCAGCATTCTGCTCAGCGGTCTCACCATCATCTTCCTCCTGGCTGTGGTCACGCTGCAGCCCTTTGCCATGTACTCCAGGGCTCCGCAGACCGTCTTCGTGCTGGTTTCCCTGCTCGTCTGCCTCATCCCTACCACTATTGGCGGACTGCTGTCGGCCATCGGCATCGCCGGCATGGACCGTCTGGTTCAGTACAACGTGCTGGCCATGAGCGGACGCGCCGTCGAGGCCGCCGGCGACGTGAACACGCTCCTGCTCGACAAAACCGGTACCATCACCCTGGGCAACCGCCAGGCCACCGAATTCATCCCTGCGCCCGATGTGAGCCACGAGCGCCTGGCTGACGCGGCGCAGCTTTCTTCCCTCTCGGACGAAACCCCCGAGGGCCGGTCCATCGTCGTTCTTGCAAAGGAGAAGTACAACCTCCGCGGGCGCGATCTGGGCGGAATCCACGCCGAGTTCGTTCCCTTCACAGCACAAACCCGCATGAGCGGTGTCAACCTTCCCGGCGTGCGCATCCGCAAGGGCTCGGTGGACGCCATCGCCCGCTTTCTTGAAGAGCAGGGTTCTTCGTTGCCCAAAAGAGTCCGCGACAGCGTCGAAGAGGTGGCTCGTCTGGGCGGCACACCGCTGGTGGTGGCCGAGAATTCGTCGGCCCTGGGGGTCATCCATCTCAAAGACATTGTCAAAGGCGGCCTCAAGGACCGTCTTGCCCGTCTGCGCTCCATGGGTATCCGCACCATTATGATCACCGGCGACAACCCGCTCACCGCCGCGGTGATTGCCCGCGAGGCCGGCGTGGATGACTTCCTGGCCGAGGCCAAGCCCAAGGACAAGATGGACCTGATCAAGCGCGAGCAGGCCAAGGGCAAGCTGGTGGCCATGACCGGCGACGGCACCAACGACGCCCCTGCGCTGGCCCAGGCCGACGTGGGCGTGGCCATGAATTCAGGCACGCAGGCCGCCAAGGAAGCCGGCAACATGGTCGATCTGGACTCCAACCCCACCAAACTCATCGAGATCGTCGAGATCGGCAAACAATTACTCATGACGCGCGGCGCACTGACTACCTTCAGCATCGCCAACGATGTGGCCAAATACTTCGCCATCATCCCCGCCATGTTCGCCGGCGTCTTCCCGGTGCTGAACGCGCTCAATATCATGCACTTGGCCACGGCACATTCGGCCATCCTTTCGGCAGTCATCTTCAACGCAGCGATTATCGTGGCCCTCATCCCGTTGGCCTTGAAGGGCGTCAAATACGAACCGAAGCCAGCCGATGTGCTGCTGCGCAACAACCTGCTGGTTTACGGCTTCGGAGGCATCATCATCCCGTTTATCGGCATCAAGGCGATTGATCTGGCCCTGGTGGCCCTGCATCTGGCGTAACAGGCCCTTGAAACACTGGCTTTGTGTCAGGGCACGACTTCAGTCGTCCAGAAATGCAGCAAAGATTAAGCGGGCTTTAGCCCCTGAGGAACGGTTTTTAAGGAGCTTTCATCGGCCCCTGAAGGAGAAACAAAGTGCATTCCGTTTGGAAGACATCGATCCGCTTCACCCTTGTCACCACGATCTTGCTGGGCCTGGGCTATCCTCTGCTGGTTACTGGCATCGCCGGCCTGGTCTTCCCGCACAAGGCCTCCGGAAGCCTCATCCTCAAGGACGGTCAGGTCATCGGCTCCGAGTTACTGGCCCAGAGCTTTACCAGCGACCGGTATTTCCATCCCCGGCCCTCGGCGGCGGGCAACGGCTATGATGCTACCTCCTCGGGCGGCTCTAACCTTGCCCAGTCCAGCAAGACTCTGGTAACTCGCATCCAGGGCGACATTGACAAGCTGGCCGCCCAAAATCCCGGCAAGCCGGTGCCTATCGATTTGGTAACAACCTCAGCCTCCGGCCTCGACCCCGATATTACCCCCGACGCTGCCTATTACCAGGCCTCCCGCATCGCCAAGGCCCGGAACCTGAGCGAAGAGAGTGTCCAAAAGCTTATCGAACAGCACATCACCGCCCGTCAGCTAGCCCTGCTAGGTGAGCCCAGAGTCAACGTCCTCGAACTTAACCTCGATCTCGACAAGATCACGAAGTAGCTCCGCCCCCTGCGATCTCTACCGTTCAACCGCGCTGGACCGGGACCTTCCTTGCCGCCTATCATCGGCTGATGGACACTGTGATTTTGGACGGTCAGCAGCTGACGCTGGCCGAGATTGAAGCCGTCTCGCTTGATGGGATTCAGGTAGCCGTTTCACCCGCCGCCCTGGCCCGCGTAGCCCAGGGCCGGGCATTGATTGAAGAGATTCTGGCTGCCGGAGAGACAGCCTATGGAGTCAACACAGGCTTCGGCAAGCTGTCGGATGTACGCATCCCAACTGAGAGCCTCGCGCAGTTGCAGGCCAACCTGGTGCACAGCCACGCCGGCGGAGTGGGCCAGCCGCTTTCTGAGGCCGAGTCGCGAGCCATGCTGCTGCTGCGCGCCAATGTGCTGGCCAAGGGCTTCAGCGGCTGCCGTCCGGCGCTGGTCGAACTGCTGGTAGCTCTGCTCAACGCTGGCGTGCATCCTGTCATCCCTGAAAAAGGCTCAGTGGGCGCAAGCGGCGATCTGGCGCCCCTGGCTCATCTGGCGCTGGTGGTCATCGGCGAAGGCGAAGCGTTCTACAAAGGCGAGAGAATGCCCGGCGGCGAAGCGCTGCGGCGGGCCGCAATCGCCCCCATCGTTCTGGCGGCCAAGGAAGGACTGGCCCTTTTGAACGGCACGCAGGCCATGACCGCCGTGGGCGCATTGGCTCTGGCGCGTGGACTGCGGGTGGCCCAGTTGGCCGACCTGGCGGGCGCTATGAGCCTGGAGGCGCTCATGGGCACGCCTGCCGCCTTCGATCCGCGCATCCACCAGGCCCGGCCTCATGCCGGACAGATTCGAGTGGCGGAGCACCTGGTCAAGCTGCTCGCGGACTCTGAGATTCGCGAGTCGCATCGCAAAAGAGATCCGCGGGTGCAGGACGCCTATTGCCTGCGCTGCATGCCGCAGGTGCACGGCGCGGTGCGGGATGCGCTGGCGCACGTGCGGGGAGTGCTTGAGGTTGAGTCGGGCTCGGCCACGGATAACCCGCTCGTATTTCCTGAAATCTCCTCCACAACGTCAAGCCGCGGAACGGTTCTCTCTGGCGGAAACTTTCATGGAGCGCCTTTGGCCTATGCGTTCGACTACGCTGCCATCGTGCTGACCGATCTGGCCGGCATCACTGAAAGGCGAATCGACAGGCTGCTGAACATGGACATCAACGAGGGCTTGCCGGCATTTTTGTCGCCCGACCCTGGACTATCGTCGGGGTTCATGATTGCGCAGATTGTTGCGGCGGCCCTGATCAACGAGTGCCAGGTGCTGGCGCATCCCTCGTCTACCGGCAGCATTCCCACCGATGGGGGCAAGGAGGACCATGTATCGATGGGCATGACCGGGGCGCTTAAGCTGCGCCAGATTGTGGAGAACGCCGAGCGGATTTTAGGTATCGAGCTGATGTGCGCGGCCCAGGGGTTGGAGTTCCGCAGACCGCTCCGGGCCAGCCGGGAGGTGGAGCGTGCGCACGCTACTGTGAGGGCGGTTGTGCCGCGCCTCGATCAGGACCGCGTTCTGTCGCCGGAGATCGAAGCGCTGGCCGCAGCCGTCAGAGCCGGGACATTCAACGCGTGGTGTGCGTAGGCCCTCTATCTGACGCTGATATCCCCATCCACGTCCACCACCAGGTCGTCGCTTTGGGTATGCATCGAGTGGACATTGAGTCTGTCCAGGGTCACCTTGAAACCGGTGGCTACGGTTGCGCCTGTCAGTGCTTTACGCAGAAGATCGGCCGCATTGATCTTCATGCTGGAAGGGAGCTGGTGGCTGAGGAAGGGCGTAATCAGAAAGTTCAGCTCTTTCTGATCGACGACCTTGTCCAGGCGGGCGTCGCGAAAGCCGATGGTCTCTCCCTCGCCGACAGGGGCCAGGGAGACTTCGGGCGCTGTATTCAGCGAGATTCCAATGCAGGAGTTGCCGAAGGCCTTGCCCAGCTTCGCATGGGTCTTGACCACGACCACGACGCGGTCTTGAGCGAAGCTCAGTTGCGCGTCGTCGGCATAGACATAGCAGGGTGACTGCGCGTTTCCCTTGAGGTAATAGCGTCCGTTCGGGCCGCTGAAAAGTTGTTGCTTGAGGGTTCTCTGCAGGACGTCGCGGCTTACTTTCAGTTCTACGGCGCCCGAGCGGGGGGCGCTCATTGCAGCGATCAGAAGAGCGATCGCGAGCACTCGCCAAATTGTTGTCATACTAGTATCGTGCCACCGATGGCGGACATTATGCGAGTTTTGCACGTGCAAGAAGGGCCCAAACCCCTATTGCTGAAAGCAGTGAGGTTAGTTAATTCATTTTGAAAGAGCTACATGGCGCTGTACCATTAAATGGAACTGATGGAAACGAAAGCCGGCGATTGTTCTCAGCCTGGTGCAACTTTGCTATTGATTTTTGAAGAAAAAATCCGTAAAATAAGAATGTAGTATTTCGTCCGGGCTGTCTGAATCCCCGCTTACAGCTCAGGATGTATAGGCAAGATACCCCCTTTTTGAGGACATCAAATCGATGGCAAAGCGTCGTGGAAATCCGAATTGGGGCAAGCCGGAGCCCATTGGCCCGGTTGTGCCCACAGTGACCTCCTTCGAACAGATTGTGAAGGAGTTCAAGCTCAGCCCGGACCAGTACATCCGGTCCACCCGTCTGCGGGAGTGGGCTCGGCGGAACAAGAACTCCAAGTACATCCCAGAGGCTCTTCTGGAAGCCTGGGGTTTTGAGATCGAATCAGCTTTGTAAGGCCTCTGCCTACTGCCTGTTCCTATTGAAAGCGCCGCCCAAGGGCGGCGCTTTTGCTGTTTTGGGCTGATGATGGAGATTCCGGATTGGCGCCAGCCCGGTTGTCTACACATATAGAGGAAAACCCGCCAATTTCCGGCCCATTTTGCCCCGAAAACGCCCCAAAAAATGGGCGAAAATCGGTCTTTCTGTTTACTGACTGAGCGGAGTTTGGCGCGTCTTTTGCGCCAAACGGAGTCGAAGGACCTGCGTTTCCGTCGCCATTTCTTCAACGATCTTCTGACTCAGGACACTAGCAGAACAGTTCACGCGGATGGATCTGAAGGAACTCTTCCACTGGAATTCCACCGGTGCCCACGAGGTAAGTTCGTGCAGGAAGAAACGCCTTGTCAAAGGCCGCGGCGCCAGACAGAGCCTCCTTGCGGCGTCCGCTTTTGACCTCGATGGCCACAATGCGCGTGCCCAGGCGGAGAACAAAATCCACCTCCTTGTTGCGTTCGCGCCAATAGAAGAGATCGTCAATCTCGCCGGTCATGGCTGCGCCGGCAAGATGCGCCCCGACAGCGGACTCGACCAGTCGGCCCCATTGGTCGGGATGATGTCGGACCCTGGCAAAGGTCATGGCGGCCTGGGCGGTGGTCAGGCCGGTGTTGAAGACCTGGAGCTTGGGGATCGAGCCGCGCTGGCGAACCAACTGCCCGGAGTACTTGGAGATGCCGCGCAGCATTCCGGCTCCGGCCAGCAAGCCAAGGTAGCCGGCCAGGGTGGTGGTATTGCCTGCGTCCTGTAACTGCCCTGCCATCTTCTGGTAGGAAAGGATCTGTCCGGAGTACTCGCATCCCAGGTGAAACAGCGCGCGAAGCAGAGCCGGTTTGTCGACGCGGGCCATCAGCAGAATGTCGCGGCCCAGCATGGTCTCGATCAGCGAGTCGAGCAGATAGCGGCGCCAGCGGGCCTCATCGCCGATCAACTCCGCCGCTCCTGGATAGCCCCCAAAGTAGATGAACTGGTCGAGAGTCCAATCGAAGGCTTCGCGCATTTCGGCAAAGCTCCAGTGGCCGATGCGGGAAATCTCAAAGCGGCCGGCAAGGCTGTCTGAGAGTCCGCTTTGCACCAACAGGGGTGACGAACCAAGCAACACAACGCGCAGATCGAGACCCTCGGCCGAATCCTCATCCCAGAGCTGTTTGACGGCCTCCGACCAGCGGGGAATCTTCTGTACTTCGTCGAGCACCAGCAGCCAGGTTCCGCTCTGGCGGCAACGCAGACGTGCCATTCCCCATTGCTGGGCAATCCAGAAGTTGTCGCCGGGAGCTGGATTGTCGGCAGTCACATAGGTGGCGCGGCCATCGAAGACCAGCATCGCCTGGCGAATCAGTGTGGTTTTGCCAACCTGACGCGGCCCTGCGAGAACCTGGATGAAGCGTATGCGTCCGACCAACTGCACGGTTGACCGAAGCGGCGGCGTTGAGATAGGTTACTTTGCTTTGCTGGCCGCGTAGGCGGCGGGGGTGAGTTGGTCGAGGCTTTTCACGGAACGGCTGGCAAG
>Ga0326728_10001764_pt1 | contig 74751 bp, 51 predicted proteins | sample MB3enrmetagenome_FD_207602 | JGI IMG/M metagenome (GOLD analysis project Ga0326728, IMG submission 207602) | Lab enriched peat soil microbial communities from McLean, Ithaca, NY, United States - MB31MN | ecosystem: Environmental > Terrestrial > Soil > Wetlands > Peat | place: USA: New York...
GGCGAAACGGGTTTACCCGACGGCGAAACGGCTTTACCCGACGGCGAAACGGGCTTACCCGACGGCGAAACGGGATTACCAGACGGCGAAACGGGCTTACCCGACGGCGAAACGGGCTTACCCGACGGCGAAACGGGCTTACCCGACGGCGAAACGGGCTTACCCGACGGCGAAACGGCCTTACCCGACGGCAAAACGGGCTTACCCGACGGCGAAACGGGCTTACGCGACGGCGAAACGGGCTTACCCGACGGCAAAACGGGCTTACCCGACGGCGAAACAGCCTTACCCGACGGCGAACCCGTTCCCCGCCGTCGACCAACCGCATTGGTCCGGCTGCAATCCCTCCAGTTCGACGACTACATCGAAGGTCACATGCACGGGCATACAGACGGCCCGCGTGGGCGTCGTCCTGGGAGACGCCGTGCGCGAATTCGTGCATTCGTGCGGCACAGATACGAGCGGACGGAGCGCCCCTCTTGCAGCAGGTGCGTTCGTAGAGAGCGGGGGTCCGGGAGTCTCGGGGAGACACCGCAAGGCCACGGCGAGTTGGAGCGCGTGGTCGCCTAGGGTCGGTTGCTCTCGCCAGTCCGAAAGAAAACCGAACGATGAGGCGCCGGTCAGGCTCTTGGTTGACGTGCTGCGGTACAAGCACGATGCGCTTCGTCTTGACGCACTCATGGGAGACTCGGCCAAGCATGCTCGTGCGGACGTGTGCCTCGATCGACGAGGCGGAGATTCGCCGTCTTCGGGACGATATGTTCGGCATCGGCTGTGCGACTGGTTTGCTCTTCGATTCCGAGAGGTGCGCCATCCTGCGCGACACGTTCCAATCGATGACTCCGGACTCGATCGTCGCCGCAGAGGGGTCCGTTCGCACGGCAGACGTACTTGCGAACTCCGGGACTGGGTCGCTCGACGCGCGCGTGGGCCGTTGGCTCGAGATGGTGTCCGCCAACTGGTACGCGGCGCTTTCGGGTCAACTGGCGGCGGCGGCGCCGTTCATCTCCGACATCGTTCCCGCGGTTTCGGGCTCGATCGTTCAAGCCTCCCCGGCCGCTGCGGGGCGAGGTCAATGAACCACGTCTTCGTCGAGACGAACTTCATCATTGATGTACTACGACCGTTTCCCACACTGGACGCCACGGCTCTGCGTCAGCGGGTTGGAGCCGACGTTACGCTGCATTTCCGTTGAGTTGCTGTCGCCGAGGCCGCGCGGATGCCGCGTACCGACGATGCGGCCTCGCGTACAAGTCTGGATTCGTGGTCCCGTCATCCACGGCCCGTGATCGGAGCACGCTGAGAGGAAGGGAATCCTGTAACGAGGAAGCGCGCGTTCGCGACCGTCCCCTATCGCATCCCTTCGGCCTTTTCACAGGCCTGTTTGGCACCAGCGCGACAGGCCACTTGGTACAGTTCTGCGGCTTTCGCTCGATCCTGGGGAACCCCGGTGCCGCGCTCGCGCATGATGGCGAGGTTGTAGCAACCCGGCGCCCATCGAAGGTCGCACGCACGGGCATAGAGGCGGGCGGCTTGGGCGTCGTCCTTGGGGACGCCGTGCGCGAATTCACGCATTCGTCCCGCAAAGACGCAAGCGGGGGGATCGCTCATGTCGCACGCGTGTTCGTAGAGTCCGGTGGCGCGGGCTTCGTCCTTGTCGACTCCTCGGCCGAACGCGAAGCTCTCCGCAAGTTGACGACAGCGGTCAGCGGATCCCGCATCGCACTCGGTCTCGCACTCTGCGACGTTTGAGCACGCAGCGGGCTCAACGCCGAGTGTCACAGCGCTGGCCCCTGGGGCAGGCTGTTCCCGAGGCTGTTCGTGGCCTCGACTGCATGCCGCGCAGAGGGCACACGCCACGGCGAGTCCAAGTCTCACGCGCTCGGCCATAGCACGACCGGAGGCGCCTTGGGTGGCCATGGCAGAATGGCGCGACCGTGATCGCTCCGCGCGACAATTCGCCCGAGCCGGGTATCAAGCAAGTATCAAGACGGCGGAAACATCCGCCGAACATTCGAGTCGTCCACTCCCAGGCATAGGCATTGCAGCAACGCTCCCGTGGCCGCATCCACAGGCCGAGCCACGCAACTGACCAGGAGTGACGCGGATGAACATCACGACGAGTCGACGGATTTTGGTCCTCGCTGCCTTGTCTTCGGCCCCCCTATTCGGTTGTCAGCACTCGCAAGCGTCCACGCGCGCGGCGCAGCCGCTCGCATCCCAAGGCGAAGTCTGGCTGACCCCCCAACAGGTCAAGGATGCCAACATACGGGTCGAGACCGTCACGGACCAGGACGTCGACAATACGATTCTGACGAGCGGGCGCGTGGCGCTCGACGATCTGCGTTCGGCTCATGTTTTCTCACCGGTCACGGGTCGCGTCGTAAAGATCAGCGCGCAGCTGGGACAGCACGTGCGCAAGGGAGACGTGCTCGCCGTCATCGAATCGCCCGACATCGGAAGCGCTGTGAGCGACGTTCACAAAGCCGAGGCCGATGTGATTGCCGCGGAACACGACTTGAAGCGCAAAAAGCAACTTTACGAAGAGAAGGCGGGAAGCGCCGCCGACCTCGAGGCTTCCGAGGACAATTGGAGGAAGGCGAAAGCCGAGATCGAGCGCGCGCGCCAAAAGCAGGTCCTCCTTCGCGTGGGCAATGTGGACGCGGTGACGCAGAGCTACACTCTCACCTCGCCCATCGACGGAGAGGTGCTCCTTCGAAACATCAACCCGGGCATCGAGGTGCAAGGCCAATACAGCGGGGGCGCCAACCAAGAGCTCTTCACGATAGGGGAGGTCGACAAGGTCTGGCTGCTCGGGGACCTCTACGAGATGGACCTCGCTCGCGTGCACGTCGGAGCGACGGCGACCGTGAGCGTCGTCGCGTATCCCGACAAGGTTTTCAAGGGGAAGGTGGACTGGGTGAGCGGAACCCTCGACCCGAGCACGCGCACGGCCAAGGTCAGGTGCACGTTCGACAATCCGGACAAGGTTCTGCGACCGGAGATGTACGCGACAGTTGAAATCTCGGTCGACCAGAGGCGGGCACTCGCGATCCCGCGCAATGCCGTCCTGCACTACGGCGACTACCGAGTGGCCTTCGTGGAGCTCGGGGAAGAAAATGGGAGCGTGCGCTTCCACCGCGTTCCGGTGGACCTCGACGAGGGGGAGTCCGGTCCGCTCCTGGTGGTCAGGCACGGTCTCGAACGCGGGCAGTCCGTCGTGGTCAACGGGGCCATCCTTCTTTCCCAGAATCTCTAAGCACTGTCGCCTACCCGACAGATATGGAGTGGAGCCGTGCTCGCGCGCTTCGTCGACTTCGTATTGCGAATGAAGGCGCTCGTATTGATGAGCGCGGTCGTGCTCGTGTGCGGCGGTGCCATCGCGTACAGCCGGCTCGACGTCGAGGCGTACCCCAATCCGGTTCCGCCGCTCGTCGAAACAATCGTTCAGCCAACGGGTTGGAGTGCCGAGGAAGTCGAGCGCTACATCACCATCCCCCTGGAAGTAGGCCTCGCGGGGATGCCGGGGCTCAGTCACATTCGGTCCCAATCGCTATTCGGGCTGAGCGATGTAAAGTGCTATTTCTCGTGGGAGACGAGGTATCTCGACGCGAGGCAGGAAGTCATCAATCGCCTCACGCTCATCCAGCTCCCGAACGGCAATCAAGCGCAGATTTCCCCGTGGAATGCCATCGGCGAGATATTTCGCTACACGCTCGAGGGGCAGGGGTACTCCCTCGCCGACAAGAAGACCGTCGAAGACTGGGTCTTGGAACGCCAGTGGAAACAGGTGCCAGGCGTCATCGACGTCACGAGCTTCGGCGGGCTGACCAAGCAATATCACGTCGACGTGGACCCGTACCGGCTACGCGGTCATGGGGTGACGCTCGCTCAGGTTACCACCGCAATCCAGAACGCCAACCAGAATGTCGGCGGCCAGCGCCTGACGGTAGGCGAGGAGTCGTTCGACATTCGCGGCATCGGTCTCATCGGATCGAAGGGAATGCCGCTGCACGACATCGAAGACATCGTCATCGCGGAACAGAAGGGGACGCCCGTTCGGGTTCGCGACGTCGCGACGACGACCATCGGTGCTGCCCCGCGTCTCGGGATGATTGGTCACGACGACGATGACGACGTCGTGCAGGGGATCGTCCTCATGCGCTACGGGGGCGAGACCCCCTCGACTCTCGAAGGAGTTCACAAGCGCATTCAGTACATCGAGGCGAACAACATCCTGCCGCCAGGGATGAAGATCGTACCCTATTACGACCGGGGGCACCTCGTCGGTCTCACGATGCACACGGTGATCGAAAACTTGCTTTTCGGCATGGGGCTCGTCGTCTTGACCCTCATGCTGTTTCTCGGCGACGTGCGAGCCGCCCTGATCACCGCGCTCAACATTCCTCTCGCGCTGCTCTTCGCATTCATCGGACTTGTCGTCACGGGAACGTCGGCGAATCTCATCTCCCTCGGCGCAGTCGATTTTGGCATCGTCGTCGACTCGACCGTCATCATGATGGAGAACATCTTTCGGCACCTCGGCTCGCACGGCAAGGGGACGATGCGAGAGCGCATCGTGAGCTCCGCACGCGAAGTCGGTACGCCGATGGCGTTCTCGACCCTCATCATCGCCGTGGCGTTCTTGCCTCTCTTCACGCTCACGGGCGTACCGGGCGCCATATTCTCGCCGATGGCGCGAACGTACGCGTTTGCCATCGGCGGCGCGATTCTCCTCGCGCTCACGCTGACACCGACCGTGGCGTCGGGGGTCATGTCGGAGCAGACCGAGGAAACGGACAGCGCCATCATGCGCTGGCTCCACAAGGTCTACAGCCCCTTGTTCGACGCCGCACTGCGAAAGCCCAAACAGGCGCTCGTGATCCGCCTCATTCCCATCGTCGCGTGCGTCATCCTGTTTCCCCTGCTCGGTCGCGATTTCATGCCGAAACTCGAGGAGGGCAATCTCTGGATTCGCGCCACGATGCCCATGGCGATATCGCTCGAGAAGTCGGCCGAGTATACGACGAAGATCCGACGCATCCTGCGTGGCTGCCCGACGGACCCCTCGCTCGAGTGCACCGAGGCCACTCGGAGCCACCCGGAGGTGGTCACCGTCGTGTCGCAGCTCGGTCGACCCGACGACGGAACGGACGTGACCGGTTTCTTCAACATCGAGTTTTTCGCGCCGCTCAAACCGTTCGACGAGTGGCCCCGAGGGGAGACCAAGCGAGACCTGACCGAACGCCTGAATGCGGAACTGAGCGCCTCATTTCCTGGCACCGTCTTCAACTTCTCTCAGTACATCAGCGACAACGTCGAGGAAGCCGTGGCCGGCGTGAAGGGCGAGAACTCCGTAAAGGTGTTCGGGCCGAGTCTCGAGGCGAACGAGGACGACGCTGCCAAGATCGTCGAAGTCCTTCGGGGCGTGCGCGGGATCACGGACTTGGGACTCTTCAAGTCACTCGGACAACCGAATATCAAGATTACCCCGGATCGGGCCAAGCTCGCGCGCTACGGCCTCAACACCGGCGACGTCAATGCCGTCGTTCAGTCCGCACTCGGGGGCAACGCCGTCGTCCAGGTCTACGAGGGCGAGAAGATGTTCGACCTCACGGTGCGCTGGCTCGCCCAGTACCGGTCGTCGCTCGAGGCCATTCGCCAGATCACGGTGTCGTCCCCCGACGGAACGTACATCCCGCTAGGCCAGATTGCCACCATCGAGCAGGTCGAGGGCCCCACATCGGTTTATCGCGAGGACGGGCAGCGCTACGCGCCCGTGAAGTTCGCGGTCCGTGGGCGCGACCTCGCGAGCGCGATCGCGGAGGCCCAGAAAAAGGTCAAGGAGCAGGTGCACTTGCCGTATAGCTCGCACCTCGAATGGGAAGGCGAGATTCAGGAGCTGCATCACGTCGAAGAGCGTCTCATGGTCATCATTCCGCTCACGTTGCTGCTCGTCGGCTTTCTCACGTATTCGGCAGTCAAGAATTGGGTTGATACGCTCATCGTGCTCATCGACATTCCCGTCGCGTGCTCGGGCGGAGTCCTGGCGCTCCTCTTGACAGGGGTCCACTTCTCGGTGTCCGCCGCGATGGGCTTCGTGTCCATCTTCGGAATCGCCATTCAAGACGCCATTCTCGTCGTGACGTACTTCCAGCGCCTGCGTGAGGTGGAAGGTCACGGCATCGAGCAATCCGCGCGCGAGGCGGCCGAGAAGCGGTTCCGGCCCGTGCTGATGACGACGCTCGTCGCCACGCTGGGGCTCCTGCCCGCCGCCCTCTCCAACGGCATCGGCGCGCAGACGCAGAAGCCGCTCGCCATCGTCGTCATCGGCGGGTCGCTCATTCTGGCGATCCTGACGCGCGTGCTTCAGCCGCCGCTGCTTGTCATCGCCCACCGCTGGATCGAGCGTCGACGCGGGGACGGCACAGTTCCGCCGCGCGAGCTGGCCGGTGGAAGCTATTAGGCGAGAGAGAGAGCGTTTCGATCCCACCGACCCAGTCATCGAGTTTATGAAACGGTTCGCTATTCCGCCGAAGACCGCGAGATCGGAACGACCCTCTTCGTCGGGGTCGCGTCCGTGCAGGTGATGTAAGCAGTTCGTTAGGCAGACAAGGACAATATAGGTTACTCGTACTGCTTGGCTGGATACGAGCTATTCGAAGAGAGCGGAGCTACCTCGACCCCGAAGACGAGGTGCCGACGATTGGCCCAATTCTTGAGATAGAATCTGGGCTAGCTGATGGGCAGCATATTGAGATTAGGCGCCTCGCAGAGCTTTGCGAGATCTGGAAGGTTCCGAATGAACTTCTCACTCGTGTGGAGGCGAAACGCATTGCCGCGGAAGTCGACGGCGTGCTGCACGAGTATCTGGCGGAAAGTAATTGTCTGACGGCTTCCGATCTGGATTCGGACAAGAAGCGTGAACTAGCCCTGCACCTGTCGAACTTGCTATCGGATCGCCTCAATGTCGATATACCGCCGGCACTTGTTTCTGAGCGAGTAGAGAGCGCGATGCTCTACTTTGGGATCAAAGAATCCTATCTGTACCGAGACTGGCAGGCAGCGCTTGGTGACCTCGTGCTCCGCGACTCGAAGGGTACCGATAGGCATTTTGACGTTATTGGATTTGGAGAGTTCGAGGATCGATATATTGCCGCAAAACGTTCTGTCGGCGATGAGAACTTGGACCGACGTTGGTTTGATCGTGTCGAAACACTCTTCCATGATCTGGACATAACGCGCACGGGCATGTTTGACGCTAGACGAGACCAGCTTCGTAAGCTGCAGCACGAATGTAAGGCGCTGGATAACTTCCTTGAAAAGAAGCTCTCAGGCGTACGAGCTAGCAAATCGCGACAGGCCGCCCAATAGTCGGGTGCAGCGGTCGGCTTTGTTTGCTGGACGGTTCCGTTTCCCAGTGGTGTGGTGGGAAGCCTGCCGCGATGGACTCAAGGGCTAACGGAGCGACGTTCGCCTCGCCCCTTGCTGCTAGGCCTCTTTCTCTTCGTTGGCTGGGCCTGCCCGATGAGCGATTCGAGGGGGATCGCAAATAGAGCGTGCAGCTTGCGGATCATGTCAAGCGTGAGGGTGCGTTTGCCGCTGAGGACCTCCGAGACCCTAGCCGTCGTTCCGAAGACCTGGATCAAGTCCTTGCGCGTGAGGCCCTGCTGTTCCATTCGAAACTTGAGGGCACTCACCGGATCGAGATGCGGAAGCGGCTCGCGCGAGCGCTCGTAGTTGTGGACGAGCATCGCGAGCAGCTCCAGCTTGGCCTCGTCGGCCGAACCCTGTTCGGCACCCCAGAGACGTTCGATCTCAGCTAGGGCCTCGTTGTAGTCTGCGATCGTACCAATGAGTCGGATGTCCATGACAATAAACCTGGTTAGGACTGTGGGGATAAACGTACCGCATCAAAGGGCACCCTCGTCGAGAGCGTTGTACTCCTTGTGCGTGCCGATGAAGAGAACGCAGACGATGCCGTGTAGTGGGGGTGTCTCGGCTGCGCGTGCGTACCTGACACGGGCAATGAGCCTATACTTGTTGCCGCCGATGTCGAAGATGACCTTGTCTTTGACGAAGTCTGCTTGGCCGTGTTTCGCTTTGAGCTGAGCTGGAGTCTCGTAGCGAGCGGCATCGATTTCCTTCATCCAAGCGACCAGGGGGGCCTTGGCGTCGGCGTAACGACGGTAGAACGCCTTGAGCTGAGATTCCTTGATGATCCACATAACTTGAGACCCTTCCGAAGCGCTTCCGTCGTGACGCTGATGTCCCCTGGGCTGGTGGCTCCCACCGTGGGAGCAATGTGAATGTACGTCGCTCCCACGGTGGGAGCAAGTCCATCCGCTCGAACCGGAGCAGCCCGGGCGTCCAGATGCGATTCGGCCCGTCGACGAAGGGCTAAATCATTTAGCGTTATCGAATAGATACGTTGACCACGCTGGTCTTCGTGTCGACCCCGCCATCCAGCCACGGCGCTTCCGCCCTGGATGGGAGACCTACGCCAACCGGCAACTCGCGTCGAGCGTGCACGTGTTGATGCATGTTGCGGCCGTCCGGACGTGCGTTGCGCTCCAAGTCTGACCAGACCAGACCAAGTCTGTGAACGTCAGCGTCTACGATGCAAAGACCAATCTGTCTCGCCTGCTCGATCGCGCGGCGAACGGCGAGGAAATCGTCATCACCCGCAACGGACGACCGGTAGCCAAGCTCGTGGCGGCCACGGCGGTCCGCACACCCCGTAAGCTTGGAGTTCTCAAGGGGCGCATCCGCATGCGCAAGGATTTCGAGGCGCCTCTGCCCGACGCAGTGCTCGACGCCTTCGAGGGCAAGACGTGAGGCTCCTGCTCGACACGCACGCGCTCCTCTGGGCCCTCTCGGCGCCCGCGAAGCTGCCCGCGAAGGCAGCGGCTGCCATTCGCGACCCGGCGAACGCTGTCTTCGTAAGCGCCGCGAGTGCGTGGGAGATCGCGATCAAGTCAGCACTCGGCAAACTGGCGGCCGATCTCGACGAGATCGTGCGCGCAAGCGCCGAGATCGGCTTCGAGGAGCTTGCCATCACGCTCGTGCACACTCGTCGCGTCGGCTCCCTGCGGTCGCGCCATCGCGATCCCGTGGCTACGGGCACGCGGCCGTCGCCGCCGTGCGCGGCGTGCCGACGATGAAGTAGCTGAGCTGCGTGACGGACCCCTGCTCGAAGCCAGCATTCGTGTACGAGTCGGGAACGCGGGTGAAGCACGTCCCGTCGGGCGAGAACCAGATCGAGAGGTTGGGCACAGAGACCCCGATCGGGCTACTGTACACGACCGGGCTGCTGCTGCAGGGCAGCTGGATCCGGGTGGTGTTCAGCAAGGCGAGGCCCGCGGGTTCGACCAAGTACACCGGCGACCAGTCGAGCAGGTCCTCGGGCGGCGGGATGCTCGTCTCGATGAGCTTGATGTCGGTCTGCGTCGTGACCGCCATGGGAGGGAAGTCGAACTCCGCTGCGACGCCGCTCACCGCGTACTGGCGACCTTGCACCATCACAGTCCCCCCGCCCGGCCCGATGATCGACTCACCGTACTCACCGATGCCCGCGGGGCACTGCAGGGAGTAGCTCGTTCCCGGCCGGCGCGAGCACATGCACGCGACCGTCGGCTCTGCGTCGAGCGCAGACGCGGCGTCCGTATCGGTGGGATCTGCGTCACCTCCAAGTGCGGGGGTCGCTTCCGTGGGACTTGCGTCCGTCGGGGGCGCGGCGTCGGCCATCGCGCAAAGCCCTCCGACGCCGCTGTCGAGCAGGATGAGCAAGGGCCCGATCTCCACGTCGGCGACCTGCGAGTCCGTGGGGGCATCGACAGCGGACGCGTCGACGTCCGGCGCCGGGCACGTGGCCCCCGACGGTACGCACACGTTGGCGCCGACGCAGCACGTCCATGCGCCGGCGCACGGACAGGGGTGGTCCTGCTCGACGAGCGCTGGCGTACAGGCGATGGCCACGGTGGAAAGTCCAAGAGAGAGACCGAGATATCGCTTGTTCATATCCAATTAACGATCGTCGCCGGTGCCATGGACGGTTCAAAATGCGCCGCCGTACCCGACGTATCCCCCCGAAGGCACGACACTCGCCTGTAGGCGTGGCGCAGCGGGCCACAAGAGCAGCGTCGCTCCCGTCGCAATCGAGAGCCCGCCGGCGATGAAGCTCACGACGGCCCCGGTGTCGAACGCGGAGATGCGCGCATTTCGATCGGCCACACTGGCCTGCGACTCCTGACCCGACGAGCCGGCGGCCACGTTCGCGGCGGCGATCGCCAGGCCGGTCCCCACCGCGACTCCGACGCCCCCAAGCGCGGCGGCGCTCCAGGCCAAGACGCGCCGCGTGCCTCCCGGCGTCGCGTCGTCCGGGACCGCACGGACGGGCAACGCAGCTGGGGGATCGACGTACGCCGCGACGACGCCGCGATCGAACGGCAGCGAAAAGAGGAGATGGAATGCCTCGTGGGCCGCCCCTCGGCTGGCCACTCGCGCCGGGCTCTCCGCAAGATCGGAGAGAAACAAGACGTCCGGCGCGCTCGGAAGAACGAATTCGGTGTCGTCGTCGGCACGCCGCACGTAAATCCGCCCCTCCGGTCGCACGAGGTGCACGGGCTGCCCGTCGGCATTGTGCACGTCGAGCAGGCGCACGCCGCGAGTGTCTTCGAGCCAGTAGTGCGCGGCGTGCGCGCCGTCGATATCCAGCCGCCGTTCGAGGCCGTGGTGCAGATCGAGGAGCGTGTCGGACGCGCGCGGCGCGCGCGCGAGGACCTGGGGCCGGAACCGGTCGTTGGGGATTGCCCCGTTCGCCTGATGAATGAACGCGGCGATCTCGCGGTAGCTCACGCGCCCGTCGCCGTCGACATCCGCGGCGCCGTAGAGGCCGGAACGCACCTCGTGGCTGAAAACGCCCGCCTGGTAGCCGTCCCACTCGTGGCTCTCGCGGGCCGAGGATGTCGACAGGAGCAGCCCCACGCGCGGATCGCTCGCGAGCTGGGCGCTGTCTTGGAAACCGCTCAGTGGGCGGCGTTCGCCCCCCGGACCGCGGCTGTAGGCGAGGTAGTATGACGCGCACGCGTCGACGATGACGTGCACGCGCGTGGCCGGTATGGCCGCGACGATGCGCGCGAGATCGGTGCCCGTGATGCGCATGTCCTCGAGGGTGATGTAGCCCTCGCCGTCACGGACGTTGCCGTGGCCGGCGTAGACGAAGTAAAGGACAGTGTCGACCTGACGGTTGCGCGCGCGCGTCACGTCGGCCGTGAGCTGGGCGATGGCCTGTTGGAAGATGGCCCGCCTCGGCTCGAGGGCCTCGGCCGCGGCCTGCGCGTGCAGCCGGCGCGTGTTGTCGTCGAGGCGTGACAACAGGTACGTGCGCGCGCCGAGGACGCGAAAGAGATCGAGGTAGCGGGCGGCGTCGTCGTCGGCGTACGTGAGCGCCGGCAAGTCCGTGTCGACGGACTGGTTGGAGCCCATAATGAAGGCGAAGGTCGCCGCCTCGCCGTCGCCCTCGGCCCGCGCGTCCGAGGCGCAGGCCAGCGTGGCGAGAAGCGCCGCGATCTCTCGCGAGAGCGCGAGCGTCTTCACGGGAGCACCGTAAGGACTAGCGAGGACTCGACGGCTCCAGGGAGCCCGAGCCGGTCGTGCGGATGGTCGCGCAGCAGGCCCTCGATTTGCCGCACCGACACCGGTTCGTCCACGAACACGCTGCGGATCTCCAGGTGCCGACCGTCGAAGCGGTGGAGCACCGCCTCCGGCAATTCGTGCCGACGATCGTCGGTTTCGATGGGAACGGCGACGGGATCGTCGGACTCGCGCGTCCAAGCCGGGTGAAACCAATACACGTGCCCGTGCTCGTCGACGCCGAAGATCGCGAGCCGGCGTTTGGCCGCGCCGTTCTCGTACGCGAAGACGAGCTCGTCGCCGATGCGCAGGACCCCTCCGGCGGGCACTGCGGGCATGCCGGGACGCACCTCGAACGCCAAGACCCGCGACACCGGAGCCGGCGCCCCGACCTGTCCCCGGGAGGCGAACCCGCCCGTCGCGTGCGGCTGCACGTGCACAGCGACAAGGACCGCCGCAGCGGCCGCCAGCAGCGTCAGGCCGCCGAGAGGCATTGCTGCGCCCCCCGTGCTCCGCAGCCCAAGCCCGCGGGCGATGCGCTCCTCGGCGGGCAGGGGGTGCGGATCGAGCCGTGCCAGCAGCAGCTGGCGCCGATACCGGTCTCGACAAACGTCGCAAGTGGGCAGGTGCTCTCGCATCGCACGCTCCGCGTCCGGGGAGATCGTCCCGGCAAAGTGCCGATCGACATGGGTGCGCATGGTGCAGGCGTTCATCGTTGCCTCGTCCGGAGCAAGAACTGGGTGAGCAGGCGTCGAATGCGGATTTCTCGGTAGGCCAGCGTCGTGCGGTGCAGGCCGAGCTCCTTGGCGGCCTCGCGCTGCGGCAGCTGCCGAAGGAAGCGCGCGTCGAAGACCCCCGCCCACTGCGGCGGCAGCAACTCGCGGCGGAACTGCTCGACCAGGGCCTTGGCGTCGAGCTCGTCGTCGACGCGCCTCGCCGCCGCCAGCGCGTCGACGTCGGGCTCCGAAGCCGCGGCGTGTCCCGATTGCTCCCGCCGGCATCGACGCAGGTAGTCGATGGCGCAGTGGGTCGCGACACGCGTGATCCACGCTGCGAAACTGCCGCCCTGGAAGTTCGCGCGGAGTTGAGCATCCGCGAGCAGCCGATAGAAGACCTCGTGCGTTACCGTCTCGGCATCGGCCACGGAGAGCATCCGGCCGACGGCGGCCGCCACCGTCCTGTAGTGCTCGCGATAGCAATGCGCGACGGCCGCGCGGTCCCCCGCATGGAAGGCGGCACGCCATCGGTCCGTCATCATTGGATTCCGTGCCAGGTGCGCTTCTTCCACGGCGTCGCTCGTCTCGCAGAATGTCTCTCAACCTTCAACGAACGGGGGACCGGGCGATGGACGAATGTTTTTTTTCGCGCGACGCAAGCAGCTCGCCAACCCCATCTCCTACGTGCCGTTGCGCTTGAATCTTCGGACAGGCACTCCCTACAGCCGGATATCGTAGACGCCGCGAACGCCGAGCATGAGCCACTCGTGAAGTGCCTGGTTGGACAGGTCCTTGGAGGAGCTCGAAGTCCCGGAAGCGCTGGTGTTGGTGCCCGCGAAGTGGTCGTATTCTGCCAGAGAGAACGCGACGAACGGGCCGATTCCGAGGTCTGGCAGCGAGGGAACGTGGAAGTCTACTCCGCCCTGAAGATTGACGAACTCCGCTCCGCCGTATTCGTAATCGATCGATGCGTTCGTGAACGGCTGGCCGAGGATGGCCACGCTCGGGCCCGAAACGTTGCCGCCGACCCACTCATAGCCGGCTCCAACCCCAAACCACGGATCGACGCGATTCGACGGAATCGGGTGTACGTGCACCTGCCCGCCGATCCGCATCGCATGCGCCGAACAGACGATGCTGTTGCTCCCGCATTGCTGCGAAGGAGTGCCGAGGGCTCCGAAGTCGCTCCCCACGGATCCGACTGCATACATGAAATACCCGCCGACCATGAGCTGCGGAATGACGCGAAATCCCGCGTCGACATAGATGGGGGCGACGGAGTTGCTCACGATGTTGCTCAGATCGGCACCGCTGTCTCCCGTGGCACCGCCGAAGGGTAGCCCGAAGCCGAAGCGCACGCCGATCTCGACCCCGGTCGGTCCCCTCTCGGACGACCGTGCAGGCGGGTTCGATGCTTCCGGGCCCGGCGGGCTGGGAGCCTGCGGGGAATTGAAAGTCTGTTGGGGAGAGGGCTGCTGGACGTAGGTGCCCTGCTGGGGACTGGGGGTCTGCTGTGGATAGGGCTGCGGAGGGTAGGCGCCTTGCTGAGGATTGGTGGTCTGCTGCGGATAGGGCTGCTGGGGATAGAGCTGTTGCGGGTACGCGCCCTGCTGCGGGTACGCGCCCTGCTGCGGGTAGCCCTGGGTCTGCGGGTAGGGATAGGGCTGCTGTTGGGGATAGTCTCCGGGCTGCGGCGGTGGCGTCGGCGAAGAAGGTGCCGCGATCGGCGTCGGTTCCGCGAGCGGTGTCGGTTTCGCGAGAATCGCGACAATCGGCTTGTTCCTCTCGCCGGCCGCCACGACCACCTGGACGTCGGCGCTCGCCCCATCAGCCGCGCGAAACGAGAACCGGTGCGCGTCCGGATTGACCTCGATGGCCCTGCCCATGAGCTTCGTGGCGAGCGGCGCGTCATCCATCGTCACGGAAACGGCGACGATCGCCGCGCCCGTGGCGTCCTTGGCCGAGAGTACGATCGTCGGAATGTCGTGGCCCACGGCCGCGAGCCAGTCGCCGCACGCCTTCTTCTTCGCGTCGAGCGTGCACGTGTTGACACATGCACGGAATTGGTCCCGTGCTTCGAGGAGCTTATGGTCTTTGCGCAGGACCTGTCCCTGTTCGTAGCTGTCGTTGCAGACCTGGTCATCGGCCCGCACCGGCGTCGAGAGCGAAGACGCCACGAGAGCGGACAGGACGACTCCACATCTTCGAAAGCTCATTTGCATGAAGGCCTGATACGCTGGATTCCGTCGCGATCGACGTAATAGGGGACGTCGCAGTTCGGCTTGGCGGGAAGGGCTGGCAGGGGCGGCGGGCGAGGCGCGGCGGGCGCTGTCCACTCGAGTTTTGCGCCGGCAAACTTGGTCTCGCCCGGCGCGACGGTGACCGACACGGTCTTGGTCGCGCGCTGGTCGGCGGTGACGAATGTCACGACGTGCGCACCCGGCGTCACGGAAACGCCCATTCGCGGTGTCGCCCCGAGGGGCTGTCCGTCGAGAGAGCAGAGGGACGCGGGGACGGAATCGATGTTGAGAATGCCTTCGCGCTCGGGTCTCGCGGCGGCCGCGACCCGGGGTTGCGAGGAGGCAGGGCCGGGAGATGTCGGCGGATTGGACTCCCCTCGCGCGGTCGCCCGCGGATCGGAGCGGGCAGGCGCGGTCAGCGCCGGAAGGGCAGGCTGCACACTCGCCAACGCCTCGACGGCCAGCGAGCCACCCGGGGCGGGCGAGTTCGTCACGCTGACCTGCGCCGCCGCAGGAGTTCTCGCCCGCGTCGCGGCCCAGATACCGACCGTCGTCATGACGAGGACAAGCAGTGCTCCAGCCAAGGCGATGCTCGCCATCATCGCGGTGTTGCGTCTCGGAACGCCCGCAGGGATCATCGGCGGCTCGCCGCCGTCGTTCGCGACCGGTTTGGCCGTCGTGTTGCCAACGAGCAGCAGGGGTGGAGGCATTGGATCGGTGCGAGGTCGTGCGAGAGCGCCGCCTTGACCGTCAGACCTGTCCTCGATGGTGGGCGTCGGGGGGGCGCCTCCGAACGGTCGGCTCGCCTGGGCCGATAGGCGATTCGGTTCGACGTGATCGACCGTTGGAGCGATGCGCGGGGCGACTGGACCTGTCCCCGACGGCACCGCCACGAACGGTTTCGCGGACGAGGACGCGACGATTCGAGTTGGCGCGAAGCGCACGTCCTCATCGCCGACCAGCATCGTCAACGAGTCGCGCGAGACCGGTGCGCCGCTCACCGCGAGGTGCGCGGCTGCGACGGCGTCTCGCATGGCCTGCGCGCTCGGCCATCGGGCGTGCTTGTCGAACGCGAGGGCGCGATCGACGAGCGCGACGATCGGAGCCGGCATGCCGGGAGCAACCTCGGCAAGAGAGCGAGCCGGGGTCGTAGCAGCTCGGATGAGCACCTCCTGGGCGCTCTCGGCTTCATGAACCTGCTGTCCGGAGATCAGCGTGTAGAGCGTCGCGCCGCTCGCCCACACGTCGGTGCGTGCATCGATCTCTCTCGAGCGGCCGAGAGCCTGTTCGGGCGACATGAACGCCGGCGTGCCCAGGACGAGTCCCGTTCCGGTGGCCCGCGTCTGGTTCACGGCGGCGTCGCGGACACGCGCGATCCCGAAGTCGAGGACTTTGACCTGCCGGTCCTTCGTTGCAAACAGATTGGCGGGCTTGATGTCCCGGTGAACGATGTCTTTCGCGTGCGCGACAGCCAGGACGTCGAGAAGCTGGTCGACGATTCCGAGCGCGGCCATCCAGGGCACCCTGCGAGAGCATCTCTCCCATAGGTCCTCGACCGACGAGCCGTCGAGAAGCTCCATCACGAGGAAGGCCGAGCCGTCCTCCGCCGTGTCGTCGTCGAGGACCGCGACGGCACCCGGGTGATCGACCGTGTTGGCCGCGTAGCCCTCGCGAAGGAACCGCGCGCGGATGTCGGGCTGCACGGAGAGCTCGCGCCGGAGGACCTTGACCGCGAAGCGCTTCTGGTTGCGGTGCGTCGCCGCGTAGACGACGGCCATGCCGCCGACGCCCAGCACGCGGTCGAGGAGATACTTGCCGCGGAGGACGGTGCCTATGGGGAATACGAGATCGAAGTCATCATCCGGCACGAGAGTCCCTCCGCGCCAAAAGCCAACCGACAGCGTACATCACGGGGCGGATCCAGGCGACGATGGACGCGCGCCGCGGGATGGCCGAAAGCCGGGAGAACGGAATTACTGGAAGCGGATGTCGTAGACGCCTCGGATGCCGAAGATGAACCACTCGTGGAGCGCCTGGTTGGGGATGCTAATCCCGCCGGGGCTCGTTACGCCCGGGATTTTTACGTCTGCGTTGGCATTGCTGAACTGTCCGACGGAGAACGTCAGAAATGGACCAATTCCGAGATCAGGTACGGCATGCAGTTTGAAGTCAGCGCCTCCCTGAAGACTGAAGTATTCCATCCCAGAGTACCCATACCCCGCCGAGCCGTTGGTTGTCGTGACATTGAGTGCTGCCCATTCGTATCCGATGCCTGCGCCGAACCATGGATCAATGTGGCTTGCCGGAATCGGGTGGACGTTCACTTGGGCACCAAATCGAGTGTCCTGCAGAGAGCATCCCGTGCCGTTCTGTCCGCAGTTATTTTCAAAGTCACCGGTGGACCCGACAGCGTACATGAAATAGGCACCGACCATCAGTTGTGGGATGAGTCGATATCCCACATCAAGATAAATCGGGGCAACCATGTTGCTCATGACCTTGCTCAGATCGTCGCTGCCCGTGCCAAAATTGTTACTGTCGCCGTCCATGCTGCCCAAGGGCAAACCGAACCCGAAGCGAACCCCGACCTCTAATCCAGTCGGTCCGCTGTCAGATGCGGATGGCGGTGGAGCGCCATAGGGCGGAGGCGCTCCATACGGCTGCGGAGGATACGGCTGCTGGGGATAGGCGCCCGGCTGAGGCTGAGAATAGGGCGCAGGCTGTTGTGGGTAAGCGCCGGGCTGCGGTGGAGGGTAGGGCGCAGGCTGCTGCGGGTAAGCGCCGGGCTGCGGCGGAGGGTAAGGCGCGGGCTGCTGAGGATAGGCACCCTGAGGCGGATACGGCTGCTGAGGATAAGCGCCTTGCGGCGGATACGGCTGTTGGGGGTAGGCTCCCTGGGGAGGATAGGGCGCCGGCTGCTGCGGGTACGGCTGCTGCTGATAAGGCTGCTGCTGCGGGTACGCCCCCTGCGGCGGCGGATATCCCTGAGCGACGAGGACCTGCTTGGCGTCGGCGTCCGCCTTCGGCCCCTCGGCCCACGCGCTGCTCGATGCGAGCGTTCCGGCGACGCATAGCGCGCCACCGAAAAGGAGTGACGTCTTACGCGAGGACACTTCGCACGGGATGACAACGTCTCGATGGCTCATGAGCACCCCACTTGGGCAGCGGTTGGACTGGAGTCGACGGAGATACGCACGCAACGAATACGCTTGCCGCTCCGAAGCGGCCGAGGGCAGATCAAGCTCTTACTCGACACGCCAAGCTACTGGCTTGCAACAGCCAACGTCAACAATTGCCAAGCCTCGCCCCGGTCGCGGGAACTGTATGAACTGGTAGGCTTGGAGCAGTCGTGCGCCGCTTCGTTCCCGCCCCGCTCGCTCGGATCGCCGAGAGCTATGCGGCGATTACCGCACGTCCGCTCGCGAGCGCCTCGGTCGCCATCACGGTGCTCGTCTGGCTCGCGGCGCTCCTCATCGCGCGCCGCGGTACTCCCGCGTGGAGGGTTGTGGCGGCTTTGCTGATCGTGCTCGCGGTGGCGGCCAGCGTGCTCCGAGACCTCGCGCGCCGCCGGAGCCTTCGGGGTTCGATCGGCATCATTCGTCTTGTCGCGCGCGGTGTCGATCCGATCGCAGCGGCGAAGCTCACGCGCGCGCTGACGCTGGTCGGCTCCGAGGGGATTGCGCCGCCACCCGGGACGTCGTCCGAGCTCGCAGCGCTCCATATGGAGCGCACGGTGGACCGCCTCGGAATGGACCGCGTCGTCGCTCGCGCCGCGCGCCTCGCATCGCGGGCCCGCCTCGCGACGTACCTGCTCAGCGTGGCCGCCGCGGCGATTCTGCTGACATCGGCGTGGTCCCTCTTCGAAGGCGCGGACGTGCTCGTCGCGGCACGTGGGGTCGCGCCCGTGCGAGTGTCCTGGCTCGATGCCCCCGAGATCGAGGTGCGCCTTCCGGAGTATCTGCACGGCGACGAGTACTCGGTCGAGGGAATGAAGCAATTCCTCGTGGTCCCCTATGGAACGGCCGTCACCGTCCGCGGGGCGGCTCTCCATCCAGATCGACAAGGGGGGCGCTTCGCGACCCCTCTCGAGCTCCCCCGTCGCGCGTTGCTCCTCGCAGCGGGAGGTCTCGAGATTCCCTTCGTCGACGATGGCGCTGGCTCGTGGGTCGCGCATCTTCGAGCCTCTGACAGCGGTTCCCTGCGGGTCGCCGCGCGCTTCGGGAATGTCGTCGTCTACGAACCGGACGCGCTGACCCTCGACGTCGTAGCCGATGATCCCCCCCGCGTGCGTCTCGAGGGAGCGCCGCGCGAACTCCGGCTCGCCGACGCCGACGATGGCATCCCGATCCGGTACGACGTAACCGACGACCATGGGCTTCGCGAGGTTCAGCTCGTGCTGCGCGCGGGCAGTCGCGAGGAGCGCCGAGCCATCGCCCGCCTCGACGAGGACACGACGTCCTTCTCGGGCGCGGAGCTTTTGTCCGCGCGCGACCCCTTCTTCAAGAACACCCACGTGCCGATCGAGGTGACCGTCGAAGCGAGAGACAACGACCCGCTCCTCGGGCCGAAGTGGGGGGCGAGCGCCGCCATCGTTGTCGACCCGCCCGATGTCGGCGAGGGCGAAACGCGGCGCATAGCGGCCCTGCGCGGCCTGCGCGATGCCCTGGTCGACACGCTCGCGTGGCGGCTCGAACATCCACTGCCTGCGACCGACGTCGGCGCGTGGGCGGCCGAGGATCTCGCGCGCGGCTCGGCGGACGAAACGAAGTTCGACGCGGTGCTCGCTCGCAAATACGCCGGTGCCCGCATTCCCGCGCGTGTTCGCTCGGTGCTGGGCGCTGCGGCGCAAAGAACGCGGAAGGCGCTGGATTCGGAGGCGCGCACTCCATCGGCGGCGACGCGCGCGCGTGCGATCGACGCCACCGAGCGAATGGTTTTGCTCGTCGATGCCGTCGCGCAAGGGTTGGCGTCGCACGACGCTCGCGACGTCGCAAGGCAACTCGTCGACGTCGTCGAGGAACTCGAGCTCGGCGCGCTCGAGGCGCAGACGGACGAAACACGCACGCGCGGGGAACAGCTCATAAACAGCGCGACGCCGGTCGTGGAGGCTGGCGGGCGCGCCATGACGAAGCTCGGTGCGCTCGGGAGGGATCTCGGTGAGACCGTCGCGGCCGACATGCTTCGCGTCGGCCGCGCACGACAGGAGTCCGACCTGTTTCATGCGGAGCTCGCGGCGCGCGATCTGGCGGCGCGGCTTCACCAGCCGGATCCGTCCTTCTCCGGTGGAGGATCCTCGATGCGCGCCGGCGGGGAATCCGGAGGTCAGCCAGGCGGGCAGAACACGTCTGATGATGGGGCTGATGACGTCGAGCAGGTGGCCGCAGCGGCCGCGCAGGACCTCGAGCAGCTCATCTCGGAGCACGCGGGGCAAGTGCACAAGACCGAGCAGACGATGGCAGGCGCCCTCGACAACGAGGAAATGCAGGACCTTCGCAAGGAGGCTGCCGCCCACGCGGAGGCCGTGCGACGGGCGGCGCAGGGCCTTCCCGTCGTTGGCGCGGGGAGCGATTCGTGGACAGGCAAGGGCGCGGCAGCGCGCGACTACGCCGAGCAGATGGCGCGGTCGCTCGAGGCCGGTCGCATCGCGCAGGCTGCCTCGGGAGGGAGGAGCGCCGTGGGCGCGCTGGACGAGGCCAAGCGCGTGCTCGATGAGCGCTCGTGGATGCCCCCGAAGGACGCCTCGAAACGTCTGGACGAAGCGCGTCGCAAGCTCGACGCCGAGCGCAAGTGGGCCGAGGCCGCGGAAAGCGAGATGCGCAAGCGTGCGGGTCAGCGGGTACGGGCTCCCCTGGCGCAGCTCGGCGACGAAGAGGACAAGATAGGGGGCCGCACGAGGGAGCTCGCGGAGCGCGGGGGGGAGAATTCTCCACTGTCGGAGCAGGCCGTGGACTCGCTCGAGGCTGCTGAGAGAGCGGCTCGCCGGGCCGCTCAGGCGCTGCGCCGCGGCGAGGGCGATGAGGGATTGGATCGGCAGCGCGACGCCCAGCGGGCGCTCGAGGCCGCCGCCGATGCGCTTCGGGGCGACGAGGACGAAGTGGGTGGTTCGTCGACGGGCGAGGAGGGACGAGGTGCCCTCAGCCACGAGAATGTGGCCATTCCGGGGGCCGCGGAGCACAAGACCCCAGAGGCCTTTCGACGGCGCGTGATGCGGGGTCTCGGGAGCGCGTCGAGCCCGGGTTTGAAGGATGCTCTCCGACGCTACGCGGAGGGACTCCTGCAATGACGTCTTGCGCGCATCGACAATGGAGGCGCTTCGCGGCCCCCCTCGAGCTCCCCCGCCGCGGTCTCGCGGCGCTCGCGCTCGCACTTGCGCTGGCGTGGCCATCGCCGTCGCGCGCAGACGACCTCGCGGCGGACCGCGTGCGCGGTCTCATCGAGGGATTGTCATACGACGCGGCCAGAAACGAACTCGCCGCGGCCGATCCGAGCGATCGCGCACTGGCGGTGGAACGCGCCCGACTGGCTCTCTACCAACTCGACTGCGACTCCGCCGCGGCCGTGTTCGACGGGCGTGACCTCCAGTCGGTCTCGGGCAGCGATTGGCTGGCTGAGACATCGCGTGGCTGTCAGCGCGTGATTGCCGCGACCGTCGTCGACCGTGACGAAGAGCGCTCGATCGAGATCCACTGGCAGAACGAACACGACCGTGCGCTCGCCCCATGGGTCTTCGACACGGTGGCCAAGGCGCGCGACACCCTCACGAGAGATCTCGGCGTCGACTGGCCCAAGCCCACGTCTATCGTTGTTGTGAGCGATCTCCTTTCGCTATCGGCCATGACCACGTTGCCGTACAGGAGCGCGCAGACGACCGGGACCGTTGCCGTGGCCAAGTGGGGCCGCGTCACATTGCTGAGCCCTCGGGCCAGTCATCACGGATACCCTTGGCTCGACACGATTGCCCACGAGCTCACTCACCTCGCGGTGACCCGGGCAACGGGCGATAGGGCTCCGCTCTGGCTTCAGGAGGGCATCGCAAAACGGGAAGAAGTGCGGTGGCGAAATCCGGGGCCGTTCGATGACCGGCCGTCCGCGTCGGCGGTCGTTCGCCTAGGGTTCCAGGCTGGTCTTGCGATCCCGCTGGACCGGCTCGGACCGAGCATCGCGATGCTACCGAGTGCCGAGGCGGCACGCGTGGCATTTGCCGAGGTTACGAGCTTCGTCGGCTTTTACGCGGCCGACGGGCAGGTCGAAGCCTTGCCGCGCCTTCTCGCGCAGTTCCGGGAGGGGAAGTCCTCCGACGATGCGCTCGTCGCCGCGAGCGGCTTCGGCATGGCGGAGTGGAGTCGTCGCTGGCGTGCCCGTGTCATGGCCGAAGTCGGGGAGCCCCGGTCGGCGGACTGGGATATTGGGAGACCACGCGTGCGCGAAACTCGGGCGTTTCGTCAAGGCGCACGAATCGCCGCGCTTCTTGCGGGCAGAAGTCATTGGTCAGCAGCGCTCGAGCGGTTCGACGCCGCAGTCGGCGGCTCTGGATCGGCCGGGTCGGTGTCCGACCAGGTGATCCAAGATCCGAGCGTCGTCTCGCTGCGCGCCCGCCTTCTCGAGGAGACGGATCGCGTGGCCGAGGCCGAATTCCTCGTGGTTGACCCGCGCGCGGTGACGATGTCGTTCGGCCCCTGGTGGGCGATTCGAGGGCGCCTGGCGTGCGCCGCGGGGGATGTCGCGGACGCCCGCGACTCGTTCGACCAAGCCTTGTCGACCGACCCGATGGACGAGGATGTCGCGTGTGACCCGGGGTGCCCCATCGTGCAGGAGTCCCGGGTAGCCGACTCGTCGACAAGGCGAACGCGGCTTTGCGAGGCTGCCAGGGCGGCAGCCGGATCGGCCTTTGATGTGGACTGAAATTGCCAAGGATTGCGACAGATTGACCCTGGGCAGTGCGCGCGCGTACCATTTCTCCGATGTGTCGCCTTCATGAGCGCAGCTAGCTTTGCCGCCGCCCTCGTCCTGCGCGTGCTGCCGCGTGCGGCTCTCGGTCGGGCCGTTGGGCGCCTTGCGGACCGTCCCTGGTCTCCTTGGCTCGAACGAACGGTCGTCGGTGCATACGCGCAGGTCTATGGGATAAGCTTCGACGAATGCCTTCAATCGAGCGGTTGGGCGACGTTCGACGACTTCTTCACACGGAGGCTGCGGCCCGACACTCGCCATGTGGATCCCGATCCGAGTTCTGTTGTGAGTCCTTCCGATGGCGTCATCGCTGCTGCGGCGTCCGTCGCCTCCACGGGCAGATTCATCGTCAAGAACCGAACCTACAGGGTGGCGGAACTCGTGGGAGACGCGAGCGCAGCGCAGAGGTTTTCCGATGGCGTGGGATGGGTCATCTACTTGTCACCTCGTGACTATCATCGCGTTCACGCTCCCGTGGGAGGCTCCATTCGTCGAATTCGATCGATGGCCGGGGAGTACTATCCCGTGAATGCCGTGGGGACGCGTCACGTGGGGAATTTGCTCGGGCGAAACCGGCGCGTGGCCATCGATTTCGACGCCGACAGAGGTCGCGGGTGCGTTACGGTCGTGATGGTGGGCGCGATGGCCGTGGGACGCATCACCACAATCGGTATCGCCGGGCGCGATGTTCCGGTTGGGCATCATGTCTTCGATCCGCCACTGCGCGTGGAGCGAGGGCAGGAGGTTGGTGCGTTCCATCTCGGGTCGACGGTCGTGCTCCTCGTCGAGAAGGCGAGTGCTGAGGACCGTGTCGCGCGGGGAGGGACGGTGCGCTACGGCCAACCGCTTCTGCGATCCGGGGACAAGGTCTTGCGGGGCTCGCGCCTCAACGGAGTCGCTCCGGCCGTCGCGGATGGGTCAGGCTCGTCGCTGAGGGGCGAGGGATGAGCGACGACCGCCGTTCCGTTCCCGAGGCGCCGCCGCTCGAAGCAAAGGCCAAAGCGCCGGAAGGCGTCGTCCCGCGCACGCCTGTTCCACCTCCGCCGGCCGCGGGCGACGAGTTTCCGCCGACGCCGCTGCGTCGGCGCTCTCGCGTCGGACTCCGCATTCCAGATGACGAGGTTGCACGCCAACCTGTGGGTTCGCCTCCAGGAGGCGAGGCGCGAGCGACCGGTCCAACGGCAGACGAACCTGCCATCCGGCCGACCCGCATCATTACGATCAATCCCGACCCGGTCATCGCTGAGTCGTCGACTGCCTCGAAGGCGGCTCCCGAGTCGGCTCCCGCGCCGGCGTTGGGCGATTTCTCGGACCGTGTCACGCCCGAGGTACGCGACGCAGAGCGCCCGGAGCTGGCGCACGAGACGCCGCTGCGCCGGCGTCTCCACGTTTCCTTCGATGACGAGGGGGACGGGTCCCCCGACGAGGCGAGTGCCGCGGTACCGAGCTCGGGCCCTGCGACAACCAAGTCGGCCCCGCCGTCGGGCGGAGGCACCGCAGGCGAGGCGAGGGAACGCCGTTCCGATCCGGGTGCGTATCCGGAGCTCTTCGTCGAAGATCTCGAGGCAGTAGAGCCGGTGCCGAAGAAGCCGGTTGTTCCGAGCGTGCCCCCCACGCTTCCACGGTCCGTGTCGCAGCCCCCACCGACCGTCGAACCTCCGAGGCCCTTGTCGTCTCCGCCGCCTCCGCCTCCGCTCCCTCCGAAGTCGTCAGCTCCGCCGGTGCCACGTCCCAGGCCTCCACTCGTCATCGTGCCGCCCCACATGGGCAAAGTGGTTGCGCCATCGGGAGACGGGACGAGCTCCCAGCGTAAGGGCCGACTCTGGTGGGAGGATTTGTTCAACGACGACTACTTGCGCGCCGCGGAGCGCATCGATCACGCGCAGATTGCCCGCGAGGTGGACTTCATCGAATCCAGTCTCGGAGTGGAACGCGGATCGACGGTGCTCGACCTCGCGTGCGGGACCGGTCGGCACGCCGCGGAGCTCGCGGCCCGCGGATACGAAGTCGTAGGTTTCGATCTCTCGCTCGCCATGCTCGCGCGCGCGGGCGATGAGGCCCAGGAGCGAGGCGCAAAGCTCAATCTCGTTCAGGGGGACATGCGCGAGATGAGCTTCGAGCAACAGTTCGACGGCATCTACTGCTGGAACACGAGCTTTGGATACTTCGACGAAGAGAAGAATGCGGACGTGATCGCTCGCATCCACACGGCGCTCAAGGCCGGCGGTCAACTTCTCCTCGACGTCATGAATCGCGATTACGCAGTTCGCCACGCCCCGTCGCTCGCCTGGTTCGAAGGAGACGGCTGCGTGTGCATGGACGAGATGAACATCGACTTCATCACGAGTCGCATGCGCGTCAAACGAACCATGATGCTCGACGACGGTCGTTCGCGCGAAATCGAGTACTCGATGCGAGTCTACAGCCTCCACGAGCTCGGGAAGGTCTTGCACGATCATCGGTTCAAGGTCACCGACGTCACGGGACGCATCGCCACACCGGGGGTGTTCTTCGGCGCGGAGTCGGCGAGAACGATCGTATTGGCCGAAAAAGTCTGACGGGCAGGAGCCGCTCATCGACGAGGTGGGCGCTTCGCCGCCCCCCTCGAGCACCCGGAGCGACCGTTCGAGGTGGCGAAGCTGGCTACGTCCAACCACGGATCCCTTGCTTGGGTGCGCTCGTCGACGAGCTGGCAGCACTCGAGTGCGGTAAGATGTGGCTTACTTGGGAGTACTCACCATGGACCTCGCCCGACGACATTCTTACGCCTTAGTCTTCCTTGGATTCGCCGCCCTTGCCGGGGCGTCTCTCTTCGCCGCCTGCGCGGCGGACGATGGGCTAAGCGGCCAAAAGGAGCAGCCTCTTTCCTACGTGGATCCCTCGGGGTCTTCGTCCAGTACGGGCGGGAGCGGCTCGAGTTCGGGCGGTGACGATTCGTCGAGTTCGGGCGGTGATGATTCGTCGAGTTCGGGCTCGGCGTCCGGCGGATCGAGTGCGAGTTCGAGCGGATCGAGTGCGAGTTCGAGCGGATCGAGTGCGAGTTCGAGCGGATCGAGTGCGAGTTCGAGCGGGTCGAGTGCGAGTTCGAGCGGGTCGAGTGCGAGTTCAGGCGGGTCGAGTGCGAGTTCAGGCGGGTCGAGCTCGTCGTCCAGCGGATCAAGTTCGAGTGGGTCGAGTTCGAGTTCGAGTGGGTCGAGTTCGAGTTCGAGTGGGTCGAGTTCGAGTTCGAGTGGGTCGAGTTCGAGTTCGAGTGGGTCGAGTTCGAGTTCGAGTGGGTCGAGTTCGAGTTCGAGTGGGTCGAGTTCGGGTGGCGTTGAGGCGGGGACGGGAGATGATGGGGGTGGGACGGGTTGCGTCGATCCAAACGCCGCTGGCTGCCAACTTGTGATTGAGTCGCAGTACCAGTCATCGGGGACCAATACGCTGACGATTCATTTCAGGATTGTGAACCCGTCGATAAATCTGGGCACTGAAGTCCCATTGAAGAACGTAAAGGTTCGTTACTACTTCAATACCGCCACCTCGCCCGCAGCGTTTTCGTCGGCGTGCGACAGTGCAGCGATCGACAGCCCCTACGCGCCTATCTGCTCAGAGCTTACGATTACAGAAGGCACCTCTCCCGGCACGACCGCTCAAGCGGCCAACGGGACCTACTACCTCGAGTTCGCGTTTCCGACCGCGACGCAGTCGATTCCGACGGCCGACGGATCGGCCACTATGAATATCCGGTATTACCCAAGTAACTACGCATCGGGTACGTTCACCCCGACGACCGACTACTCGTACCTCGTGGGCGACGGCGGCTACGTGGCCAACCCGAACATGACGGCGACGTTGAATGACGTGCTTGTGTGGGGGAAGACGCCGTAGAAGTCTGTCCGAATCTGATTCGCTCGATCGACCGATTCTTCCTCATCATCGGCTTCTCGCATTCGGCGTCGCGAAGGAGCTGATCATCGCTGTCCGCGACGCTGGCATTCGTGATGCTCACCTCCGCGACCAGGTCATGCGAGCTGCACAGAGTGCGTGCCTCAACTGCGCTGAGGGCTTCGCTCGCTCCACTCGGGCCGACAAAGCTCGCGCTTTCACCATCGCACGCGGCGAAGCGGTGGAAGCTGCGGCAGGCGTCGAAATCGCCGCGGCGTGCGGCACCGCGAAGCAGAACGATGCCGACCGAGTCGCTGTCATCGCGGATCGGCTCGTCGCTCTGCTCTCGCAGCTTATTCGATAGTCCGCGATGGGAGGCGCGGCTTGCGGGCGCGGCTTGCGGGCGCGGCGGTAGAGCGGGCCCCCGCACTCGCCGCACACGTCCGCTGCGGCGCGGAACTCGCGATTGTCCTGAACGAGCGCGGGGTCAGAGTCTACGCACTCATTTATGGGGCTTCCGCCACCGACTTCGGACGCCGCTTCGGGCAGCGCTGTCGCGGCGTGGCACACTCTGGCCCGCGGTCTCCTCGAAGTAGAGGGGATAACACGCGCGCGTGAGCTGGCGTGTCCGTTGCATGCGGAACGAGCCATGGTCGCCTCTCGCGCCGTCGCTTTCCAGTCCAGCGTTCGCGATGTCGACGCCGATCATTTCGTCCGGCGCTCGAGAGACATGACGGTCCGGGCACTCGCCATCGGAATCGTGCCATGGGCGCTTGCGTGCGGCGCCAATACGGCCGATGAAGCATCCGACCGAGTCGGGACGGACGCCGCGGGCGAGTCGGGCGTCTCGTACTCCGGCACAGTCGTCGCGTCGATGAATCTGGACACCCAGCCGTATGCTCTCTACGCGCAGTTTCAAACGGCGGCGAATCCGTCGCCTTCGAGTGGCGCCGCCGACGCAGGCTTCGAAGCAAGCTGCTACGCATGGCAGCCGATGGTGTCTCTGCCGACGGGGTTTGGGCCGGGGGGCTCGGCGCTACCGACGGCTGGGAGTGTAACGATTGCCCGTGACGGCGCCCCGCTGGCGACATTGCTGGGTCCCTCCTACCCAGAGATAACGAACGTTTCATGGACTGCGGGGGATACTCTGGACGTGCAGGCCGCGGGTGGCGACGTCGATGCGTTCGCGGGGAGCCTCCAAACGCCCGCGACGCTGCAAGGGCTGAGCCCTGCGTTCGGACAAGGTCCCATCGCCATCGCGAGCGGTACGGATTTTCAGATTTCTTGGACTCCGGAGGGAAAGGCCGGAGAGATCATGCAAGTTCAAATTGAGAGCGACGGGGCGTGGGTCTCCTGCACGGCGTCCGATTCGGATGGATCGGTGGTCATCGGCGCGGACCTCATCGCGCAGCTTTCGTTGGCGGCCAATCCCACGATCCACCTAATACGATCCATCACATCGAACGTATTGGGTCCGAACGCGACGGTCGCGCTCGAGGGGCAACTGTGGCTCGGCGCCCCGGCGATCATCCAGTAGCAGCATCGCACTCAATCGAAGATCGAGTCGATCTCGACCCTCGAGCAAGAACGCGATCGAGGTATCTTGAGAACGCGCTTAGCACTCGCCGTGGGTCGTGCGTCAATTAGGCGGGCGGCAGAAGTGACACCCCGACCGCCCCGCCGGGAGAACCCCATGAAACGCTCGATGCCTACAGCTCATCCCCTGATCGCTTTCGTCACCGCGATCGCCGCGTGCAGCACCGGCTCGCTTTCCGGTTCGACCGACAAGCCGTCGGTGCTCGCGACGATCCACGGCACAGTGGAAGCCCTGCAGTCGGGGTCGCCTGATGGCAGCAACCCCCTTGCCGTCGCCATTGTGTGGCAAAAGATCCTCCCGGGCTCGACCCAGGTGGTGTCGACCAGCGTTCCGGTCGAGCCGACGTTTCCCTCCTCCTTTTCGCTCGATCTAACCGGTCTGCCGCCCGACTCCGCCATGACCGACCTCGCCACATTGAGTTGCGGGAATCCCCCTTGCCCCAATCCGGACGCCGGGCCGTTCCACCTATGGGTCGCCTTGGGCTGGCTCGTCGTATACGAAGACCTAAACCACAACGGACAGCTCGATCTCGTCGCCCCCGGCGCGCCCGCCTACGTGGACAAGGTGGTGGGCGCCGCCGTCAACCATGCAATCGTCTACATCGAGACGCTCCTGCCTCAGGACCAGGCCTACTTCCCGATCCCCGGTGCCGACGGATCGGTGCTCACGGCAGGCTACAACTTGTTTAGCCGGCACGCCTGGGACTGCGAGCCGGGTGACGGAGGTCCCGGCCTCTGCGCGGCGAGCGTCGTATACAGGTCGATCGACACGCCGGTCACCTTGCAGATGTTCGACCTTCCGGAAGAGCAACCCGGAGCGGACACCTATATGTGCGCGGTGGTCCCCTCCGTCACGCCGCCAGCCGAATCGCCGCAGTTGATCCAGCAGTCCCCCGCCAACTTCGGGGGGCCGCTCCCGTCGAGCGACGATCCGGAGCTTGCTTGCGACAGCCCGACGTCATTCCGGTACCACGAGCAGTGCACGACGACCAGCGCCGGCGTCTGCCTCGCCATCACCACGACGTGCACCACGGAAGTCCAAGTGACCCTCCCGCCGGGGACGGCGGCGCCCGCGGACTGGCCTTGTGTACCGCAGACAAGCTTCTAGGCGCGAGCGAGGTTGGCAACGACGATGCCGGCCGGCGCGCTGACCAACGACGAGCTTACGGAGCTATATCGGCGGTACGGCTTCCTGCTGCGCCGCCGCTGCCGCGCGCTCTTGCGCGACGAGGAGCAAGCGGAGGACGCTCTCCAGGCCGCGTTCCTGAAGATCGTCGAGTCGAAGCGCGCGCTGCAAGCCGCCGATAACCGGCTGGCGTGGATGTACAGGGTGGTCGATCGATGCTGCCTGGACGCGTTGCGCCGGCGCAAGGTGCGCCGAGCCGAGCCGATCGACGAGCGAGAGGACTCCGAGCCCGCGGCGCCCGGCGTCGACATCGAAGCGCGCAACGCCATCGCCCGCGTCTTGCACGAGCTGTCCGACTCGGAATACCAGGTCGCCGTCCTCGCGTACGTCGACGGAGTCCCCCAGAACGAGATCGCCAAGCTCCTGCGGCTTTCCCGTCCGACCATATGGAAGCGGCTCGTGGCCGTTCGCGAGCGCGCCGCGAAGCTCCTCGAGGTGACCCCGTGAGCGTCAACCAGACCTGTCACATCGCTGGGGCCCGCCTCGACGGCGTCGCCACCGGCGACAGCGACGCCGATGCGAATGCGCATGTGGTGTCGTGTGCCGAGTGCTCCGCGTACGTCGCGCGTCTGCGCGAGGAGATCGACGCCTTCACCCGCGCGCAGGCGGAGCACCCCGATGGCTTCGTCGCCTCCGTGCTTCTGCGGCGGGCGACCGCCGTCCGCCGAACGTTTCCCCTGCGCGCCCGCACGATCGCCGGAGCCGCGTCTGTCCTTGCGCTGGCCGCCGTCGTGCTGCTCGTCCTTCGCCCGCTCCGAAACGAACGGTTCGATCCCGGGGACGTCGGTCCTCGCGAAGGCCCCATCCGGTTCAAGGGGGGCGCCCAAGTCGCGGTCGTGGTCGAGCATCGCGGAGTCCAGTCACGCGAGCTGGGGACCTTGCTAATCGCTCCCGGCGATCGTATCCGCGTCGAGATCTCCCTCGACCACGAGGAGTCGGTCACCGCGGGGGTCCTGACCGACGCCGGCGAATGGGCCGAGCTGCAGCCGCGGGCGCTCTTCGAGGCGGGAACGCACTTCTCTGAGAAGTCGATCGCCTTCGACGGCAACGTGGAGGAGGGTTGGGTCCTGGTCGGGCCGCCGGAGGCGGTCGAACGCGCGCGTCAAAGACGCGATTTCAGACTCGTCCACGCCATCCGAATCCGCGCGAACGTCCCGTGAAACGCCTGGTCTCCGTCGTCTGTTTGCTCTTGCTCCTCGTGGCGCCGACCCATGCCCGCGCAGAGCCGATCCGCATTCTCCTCGCCGTTGGGGCCCCGCGCGGAACCTCCGGCGACCAGCCGCTGCTTCATCCGCTCGACGATGCGCAAGCCGTCCGAGACGTCTTCACCTCCATCGGCGGGGTTCCAGCCGTCGCCGCCCTTCTCGTGTCCGACCCGACCGCCGCCTCGCTGCACGCCTCGCTCGATCAGGCGGAGGCACTCGCGCTCGGTCATTCGCCGCAGGAAGTCTCGTTCCTCTTCTACTTCAGCGGCCACGGGGATCGCGAAGCCATCCATCTGTCCGGCGAGGCCTTCCCGATTCGGGAACTCCAGGAGCGCATCGCCCGCCTGCCGGCCGCCCTCCGCCTCGTGGTCATCGACGCTTGTCGCACCAAGACCGACCGAACGAAGGGAATGACGACCGAGCCAGGATTTCCCATCGCCCTCTCCTCATCGCAGATCGCCTCCGGCGTCGCCTGGCTCTTCGCCTCGAGCGACGGCGATGTGGCGCAGGAATCCGACGAGATTGGCGGCGCACTGTTCTCGCATTTCTGGACGACCGGCCTGCGCGGGGCGGCGGACTCCAACGGCGACGGCCGGGTGACGCTCCAGGAATCGTTCGATTTCGCCTATGCGCAAACGCTCCTGCAATCGGCGCGATCAGGGGCGGCGCTGCAGCGCCCACAAGAGAGGCTCGAACTGACCGAGGCTGGCCCGGTGGTGCTCACCGCGCTGTCCACCAATCGCGCGACGCTGGTCTTGCCGGCGGACCGAGACGCGCTGTACCTCGTCTACGGCGCGTCGTCGCGGTCCCTCGAAGCGGAGCTCTACGCGCAGCCGGATCGTGCGACCTCCGTCGCCCTTCCCCCCGGACGCTACGTCGTGCAGCGTCGCGTTGAAGCGGCTGGAGGCGTCACGGACGTGATGCTGGCGGCCGGCGATCGGAGTTCGCTCGATTTGGCCGCGTTCCGGCCGTTTTCTGCGAGCGCGCTCGCGCTCAAGGGGGAGCTATGGCTGCGCCCATGGAGTGTCGCGCTCGTCGAAGGAGTGCTCGGCGGCGTAGGTCTCGACGTCAGTGAGGAAGGTGGACTCGAGGTGGAACGACGCTGGGGCAACGTCGCGGGAACGCTGCGCGCGTTTGGCGGATGGGGGGAGAGGACGACGGCGCCCAACCATGTCTACGAGACCTCAGCGGGTGGAGAAGCCGCCGTCGACCGCGTTCTGCCGCTGACGACGCGGATGGACTTGCGATTCGGGCTCGACCTACGGGGGGAGTGGATACACCAGCAGGTGACGCGCAGGGACGCGGTGCAGGTCGAAGCGCTCGGCTACCGGGCGACGGCCTACTTCGCCGGAACGGCGTGGGGGGGCGGGGCGCATGGTGCGCTTCGGTGGGACCTGTCGACGACTTGGTACGTGCGTGCGCAAGCACGCGCCCTGGGTCTGGGCGCGAAGACCGACAGCGGCGCAGAGGGGCGCTTCCTGGTCGGCGCCTACCTCGGGCTCGGGACCGTACTGCCTTGACAAGTTCTGTTGGCGCTTGGTGATGCGCGGATCTTCCGAGAAGGCCATCCAGGGGCTGGTCGGACTCTCTGGTCTCCGTACGACACTCCGCTACATGCTTCCATTGCGGTCGGCGCGTCAGCGGCGCCACTGAAGTGGCCAACGGAGCCCAATCTTGGAGACATTGAGGAGAAGGAGGAGGAAGCGGTCGAGAACTCGCGAATTTTCCCCACAGATAGGGGGTGACCGACGGGGTTCGAACCCGCGACACCTGGAGCCACAATCCAGTGCTCTACCAGCTGAGCTACGGCCACCGCGCCAAACGAGCGACGTAGGATACTCTCACCCTCCGCGCTTTCAAGCCTGTCCTCGCACCCGGTAGGCGCTTGGCGCTCTCTCACCAACCGGCGGGGGGGCGAGTCCGCTTGTTGCCGCACTCGCACGACGAATGATACCGTCTCGACCGTCGGCTGCGCTCGGCGCGTACGTCGCGCACGGATTGCGGTCGAGGGAGATCCAAAGGGCGCATGCGTACCAAGATCATCGCGGTGAACGCATTTATCGTGGCCCTCGCAGGGCTCCTGTCCTTCGTGCTCGTCCGCGCGTCGCTGCGTTCGGCGATCGATGACCAACACGACCTCGTGTTCCAGGCGCACGAAGGGGCCAATGGAGCCGCGGCACGACTGCAGCTCGATGGGCTCAGTGCGGAGCGCTGGCTCGACGGCGTGGCCAATGAACCTGCCACCGCCGACGTGCTCACGAAGGCGACGGCGTCGGCACGAGGCGAGGCGGCAACCCAGCGGGCGGACGATCTCATCAGTCGCATGAAGAACGTTCCGCTTTTCGATCGGAATGTGCCGACGCTCGTCGCGGTCGTCGATTCCAACGGCAGGATCGTAGGACGCAACGGCTCGACACTGAACCGCGGCGATGATCTCTCCGCAATATGTCCGGGTCTCAAGACCACGATGGCGACGGGGCAACCCGGGTCGGACATCTGGGTCGATCGCGACCGCTACCTCGCCACCTACGTGGCAATCCGCGACGAACAGAAGCACGTGATGGGCGCGCTGATCATCGGACGACCGCTCAACGATACGCTTTCGCGCGTGAGCGAGACGACGACGGGACGTCCGCTCGCGCTGGTGATCGCGCGCGGAGATGCGTTCGAGATTGCCGCACGATCCGCATCACCCACGGTCACCTTGGATGAGAGCATCGTCACCTCAGCCAAGGACATCTTCGCGAGCGCTCTCACTCATCAACAGACCGACATCGTTCGCACCGCAAACGGGCTCATCGCCATCGCTCCCCTTACGGCTCTGTCCGACGGCAAGCGTGCCCTGCTCGTTTCCACGGCGCGGGCGACGCCCGCTGCGGATCCGTCGGAACTTGCCTTGGTGCCGATCCTTGGTGCGACTGGCGTGGCGTTGATGTTGGTCATCGTCAGCGGTTGGCTTTTGGGGAGCTACATCACACGGCCCATCAACGCGATCGAGGAGGCACTGTTGGCGGTGATCAGCGGCCAGACCGATCGCCGCCTGGAGCTCGACCATGCCGAGCTCGGCGGGCTGGCGTTCCGCATCGATCAGCTTCTCAATGAACTCATGGGGGTCGAGGAAGACACGACCGACGCGGAAGGACGGGTGTCGGGTCCGCCGAATGCGACGAACTTCACCGAGGCGTTGGCCGTGGACGACCGTCGCATGATGCTCCGGCCTGGCGAGGGCGAGATTCCACCCCAGTCGGTGGGCGTGCTGGCGCTCGAGCCTGCGGACCAATACTACGCGCGGCTGTTCCGGGAGTACGTGACCGCGAAGCAGTCGGTGCGCGAGGCGACGGACCACATCACGGAGCAGGCGTTCGTGGCCCGGATCAGGGGCATGGAAGAGGACAGCGCCCGCAAGTACGGCCGACCTGTGCGCTACAAGGTCGAAGTCCGGGACCGCGAAGTCGTCCTGATTGCTGTTCCGCTTTGAAGCCACTGCCGAGGTGTCGCGCAGGAATCGGCCGAAAGACACCGGCCTTCTAGGTCGGCCCATCATGTGATAGGTCGTCGGTTCCGTCAGAGCGTGAATGACCATGGGTTTCTTCGACCGAATTTGGGGTGGGAGCCGTTCGCAGAAGGAAGCGGCAAAGGCCAATCCGGCTGCCAAGTGGGCCGATCGCATCGATCGACGCGCGCAGAACTACGATCGTCAGGAAGCGATCCAGGCGCTAGCCGATCTCGAGAGCGCCGAGGCTGCGGAGGTCCTGCTCAAGCGATTCACATTCCATATCGATCCGTCGATCACGGATCAGGAAGAGAAGGACGCAGCATTTCGGGGCATCCTTCGGGCCGGCGAGGCAGCCGCGCTGCCTGTGCGCGCGTTCGCGGCCAAGGCGGAAAGTCTGGCTTGGCCGATGAAGGTGATGCAGCAGCTCCTAGGCGAAACAGAGTACGTCGAGGAACTTCTGCAATGGCTTTCGCAGTGGGACACCGAGTACGCGAAGTTCATAGACCCAAAGGTGCAGATCCTCACGACCCTCTCTGAGCACAAACATCCAGACATTCGCGAGCAAGTCGAGCGGTTTCTCGAGGACGTCAACGAACCCGCGCGCTTCCATGCGGTCTGCGCGCTCCTGGCTCAAGACGCCCCCGAGTCCGCCGACGCGCTGGCCGACCTTCTCCCCGACGAAGAAAGCGTGCGCGTGCGAAACCGTGTCGCAGAAGGCCTGGCGACGCGCGGCTGGTCAGTTTCGGCCGAACACCGGGACCGCGCCCGTGGCGGCCTTCCCCCTGGCTATACGATTGACGGGATGGGACGCGTCATCAAGCTGTAGCGGCACGCTCCGCTCGCACGACACCGGCGTCCGAGCCACACGACGGCCATGCGATCCACGCGAGTCAGCCGAATCTGCATCCAACAACGAGCTAGTCGCTGAGCGCCGGCTTTACTGGAAGATAGAATCCCAGCGATATCGTGACGAGCTGATTGAACTGGAACGTCTCGTCCTGACTGTCGATGTTGCCGTCGGGGAAGTTGCCGTTGGATCCCTTGCCGTGCGTGTCGAAGCCCGAACGGTTCCACGAGAACGGCACGGCCCGATATTCGACGCCGAAGGACCAGAAGTCTGCCGGATAGAACGTCAGACCGACGCTGAAGGTCGGAGCAACCTTCGTCGTGGAGGCCAGCGCGAACGAGGAAGGCAGAGAGCAGGCGAGCACCGTCGTTCCGGGTACAGATCCCGGTGCAGTGCCCGAGCAGTTCTTGCGCTCCTCGATGCCAACGAAGGCAACGCCTCCCGAGGCGTAAAGGTCCGTATCGACGAAAATCTTGTTGAAGATGGCCAGCTTGCCGCGGAACGGCGTGAAGATGACTTGCGGCGCCGCGATGTAATCAATCTTGGCGGTCTGATCCGCGAAGGGCTTCGCTCCTGTCACGCAGTTGTACGTGGTTCCGTCCCCGTTGGGGCAAGTCCCCTGCGAGTGGTTGACGTTGGTCGCCGTCAGCTCGTTTCGCGGAGCAATCTTGTCTATCTGATCGCTCAGGTCGGTCGTCGAACTGGCTGCGCCAAACGAGCCCCAGACACCGATTCCGAGCCAATCGGTCAGGTTGTACGTCAGGCGGCCTCCGACCAGGATGGTGCGCCTATACTCATCGAGCAAGGTAAACGACAGGGTCGGGTCGAGTTCGATACGACCCTGACGGTAGTGCCGCAGATGGCGCGCGGCGGGCGCGCCCTTGAGCGGACCAGTGAGCTGAATCTCTTGGGCCTGAGCGGTGCCCGCGAAAGCAATCGCGCACGCCGCTGTGACCGACGCCACCACCGACTTGACGAAACGCCGCTTCATTGCCGTCCTCGTCTCCGTTCTCACTTGGGCAACCGGTACTCGAAGGACGTCGGCAAGAACAAGGACAGGCCGATCTGCATCTGAACGTCATTCGTGAAATGAGTGTTCGGGTCGTACCACGTGGACGGGTTCAGCGGATTGTTCTTGACCGACAGATTGTTGGGATCAGGCGTACCAGTGGCTACTAAAGTGTTCTCAATCTTCTCCATGTACATCAGATCGCGGACCTCGAGTACGGCCGCGAGCCACCGATTGAAGAAGATTCGAAGCCCGATGCCCACGTCGAAGTTCACGAGCGTGTTCCACGTGAACTTGCGGTTATCGGGATCGATGACGGGGATAGGACGGGTCTGGATGACGCCGAGGCCGCCATCGATGTACGCATCGTAGTGAAAAATGAAATCGCCGAAGCCGGCGAACTTCCCGTACATCGGAACGTAGGTGAAGTTCGCATCTCCGCTGAACTGGTATTCATTGAGCGGAACTGAAATATGGGCCGCTCGTCGGTTTTGGAAGTTGAAGTCCGAATCCGCGTTGATCCCACCATACCAGTTGCCGTTCACGCCGATCGCTAGCACCTGCGTGATGTAATAGTTGAGAGCGAGCCCTGGAGCGTTGTGACTGACGAACTGATCGTTCAGGGTCACCTCGAAGTAGGGCTGTATCTCAAAGCGACCGGCCTTGATGACGTACTGCTGCTGCACCGCGTAGATCTCGGCGTGGACCGTCTTCTTCGCTTCATCACCGAGATTGATTTGCTTCGCGGCGGCACATTGCGGTGCGTCGGGAGTAATCTGGCAGATGTCGATTCCGACACCCGCTCCACCAGCCTCCGCTCCGGGAGTCCCTTCCGCAGCACCTGCTGCGAGACCGGCGCTAACACCTGCAACATCTCCACCTGGAGGAGTGGCAGGGGCATCCGCGTCGGCGGGAGCCGCGGGCGCAGCGGTAGTGTCCGCTGGGGCGGCTGCTGTCGGAGTACTGCTCGGTTGAGCGCTTTTGGGTGGTTTCTTCTTCTGTGCGTAGACGGTCTGTGGCAACAGCACCACGGCCGCCGCGAGGAGAAGCCACCTGCGAGCCTGCTTCATCGCTACCCCTTCCGCATACTTGGAGGCGTTGACGACGCTCGTTACAGAAGTTATTGAAATGTTTGCTAAATCAAGCCTACAGCCAAAGAGAGCGCGACTATATCACGCGCTATTTCGGGGGAGCAATGACATTCTCGATGGTTCTTAAGGAGTGTGCGAAAAGAGATCGCAGCTTCATGCGGCCACAACGTCCTCTTCGGCTTTTCCGAAGAGAGCATCGGCAAAGTCTTCAGGGACGAATTCACGAAGGTCGTCCGCGCGCTCGCCCAACCCTATGTAACGAACGGGGATCTTGAGCTCGTTGCAGACTGCCAGGATTATACCGCCCTTAGCGGTACCATCGAGCTTGGTCAAAACGATGCCTGTGACGTCGATCGCTTCGCGGAACATCGTGGCCTGGGTGATGGCGTTCTGTCCCGTGGTCGCATCGAGCACGAGCAATGTCTCGTGGGGCGCTCCCTCGGAGGCCTTCGCGATCGTTTTGCGAAGCTTCTTGATTTCGTCCATGAGCGGAGATCGCGTGTGCAGGCGCCCGGCCGTGTCGATCAACAGGATGTCGGCGCGCTGCTCTCTCGCGCGAGTCGTCGCATCGAACGCCACGGCACTGGGATCGGCGCCGTCCTTGCCCTTGACGACATCGGCACCGACTCGGGTGGCCCACACCTCCAGCTGCTGAACAGCAGCGGCGCGGAACGTATCGCCTGCCGCGAGCAGAACGCTCTTGCCCGCGGCGCGAAAGCGCATGGCGAGTTTTCCAATCGTCGTTGTCTTGCCGGTGCCGTTGACTCCAACGACCAGGACGACCGTCGGCGTCGTCGAAGTCCGAATCGGACCTGCACCGACGGACAGAATGCGCACCGCTTCAGCGCGGAGTGCCGCCCAAACTGCGGTCTCGTCGCGAAGGGCGTCACGGTCAAGCTCGCTGCGCAGACGATCGACGATGACCCGCGTCGTCGTCGGCCCCACGTCACTGGCGAGCATGATCTCTTCCACTCGCTCCAGAATGGCCGGGTCGATCTGTTTCTTGCCTTGAAATACGGACGCGAGTTTCGCAATGAACCCGCCGCGCGTGATCGAGAGACCTTTTCGCAGGCTTGCCAAGTCATGTTTCGCAGGGGCTGGCCTCGACGGCGTCCCCTCGACGGCACTGGCAGGCGCTGTCCGCGCTCCCTCCGCGGCCGCCGCCATTGGGGAATGGGCAGGCGTCGCGTCGCGTTGCTCCGGCGCTGACCCTGGAGGGGGCGCAGGCGCCCTACGCGCGACCGGTGCTGAAGCCGCTTGCTGGGCTTGCGCGCTGGAGGCGGGGAGACTCCGTTCTTCCGGCGCTTGGAGCAACTGGCGGCTGCGACGGGCGCCACGCACTGCGAATCCCGCCACCACCGAAGCGGCAACGATCGCGAAGACGAGTATGACGTAGATCATGAGCGAATCTGCTGGGCGGCTGCGGCGGGCGACTATAAGGACGGCGGGCGAGTAGAGTCAACGTTGGATTCACGTTGCCGGAGACCGCGGCGCGTGACGGCGGGAATGCACTCCAGCGTAATCGACGAGGGGGGAGCTTCGCCGCCCCCCTCGAGCTCTCCTATTCGACGAGGGGGGAGCTTCGCCGCCCCCCTCGAGCTCCCCCGGCGTGGTACCCTTAGTAGTGGCGCTGAGCCAACTCTCCAAACTGCTGCATCGGTCGACTACGTCCCATGCGCGTCTCTCTTGTGGGTGGAGCTCGGAGCCTCTCGGTTGTCATCGACGTCGGACTGTCGTCCACCAGTTCTAGGGCACCCACTTTATGCGCCGATCGGCATCCCGGGCAAAGCTGCTAATTTGCGTACTGATCCAGCTGGTGGGGTGTCTTGGTTCGGCGCGCGCCGTCGCGGACGGGCGCGTGGCGTTCTTGGCGGATCGCGTCGCGTATCCGCCGCCCGCGGGAAAGCTGGATGATTTTCGTGTTCGCACGAACGCGGCTTTGGCTCTGGGTGCGACGGATTCCGACGAAGCCCTCGGTCCGCTCTGTGGGGCTCTCTCCGATCCGAGCGCCGTGGTCCGGCAGGCGGCAGCGGTCGCCATACGCCGACTTGGCCGGAAATCGTCGCTGTCCTGTCTCGAACGACGCGCATCGGAGGAGACCAACGCCTCCGTGAAGCTCGACATCCAAAGGGCCATTGATGCCGTGGGGCCTGCCGCCGCGCCGCCAGCTCCGATGTCCGCAACGACCGCCCCCGTCGCGGGGGCAAAATACTACGTTTCCTTGGGTCACATCTCAAACAGCACATCGCGAAGCGAAGCGGACGTCCAGCGCGTGGTGTCGGGAGCGGTTGTGGGCAAGCTTGCGTCTCTGGGCGGGTACGAGATTGCGCCGTCGGGCGAGGCGACAGCCCACGCCAAGGCGGTCATTGCCAAGCGCAGGCTCAGGGGGTTCTTCCTTGCGGTCCACGCCGCAGGTCTGGAGTACACGGGAGATGGCCTGCGAGCGCGGGTCGAAATCGCGGTATTCTCGTACCCGAGCAAGGAGCTGCGCGGTGAGGTGCCGGCATCGGCTGTCCTTCCGGGAGTTCGACCCGGCGACACGGCCTCCGAGGACCGACTGCTCACCGCGGTGGCCGAGCACGCCGTCGAGCTATTTGCAACAAACTTCAAGTGAGGCGAGTCATGACGACGAGTGCCGCGGTCGATCGAGGGGGGACGCATCGTCGTCTCCGCAACTATCTGCTCGACTCGCGCTTTCAGTTCAAGTACGCGGGGCTGCTCGTGCTGGTGGCGCTCGGCGTCGCGGGTCTCCTGGGCACGGCGCTGTATTGGACGACCATGGCAGTTCTCGCGGAGAGCGCTCGGGTGGTCGAGGAGAGTCAGCGCGTCATCGCGGAGAGCGAGCAAGTCTCCGACATCACACGCATGAACGTGCGTGAGTTTGCCGCCGACAGCCCGGAGCTCATCGGAGAATTCCGGCGGCAGGTCGACGAGAACGATCGAATCATGGGGGAACGGCAGAAGGCACTTGCGGCCAACCAGTCCGCCCTCGTGCGTCGCCAGGCCTGGATGATGGCGTCACTCCTCGGAGGGCTCGTGCTGATGGTCGCCGTCATCAGCCTGTACGGCATCTACTTCACGCACCGGGTCGCGGGGCCAATCTTCAAGATGCGGAAGCTTCTCAATCAGCTGGAGAGGGGCGACTACCCGGTGGGGGCGCAATTGCGCAAGGGGGACGAGCTCAAGGAGTTTTTCGACGACTTCATGCGGCTGGCGACGACGCTCCGAGAACGCGAGGCTCGTCACGCTGCTGCGGTCGATGCGGTTCGCGACCAAGTCGACGAGCGAGTGGATGGGAAGATCCGCCTAGCGCTCGATAGGTTGCGCGACGAGTTCAAGAGCTGAGAAGCTCCCTAACACTCTATGCCTTCGGCGCACTCGACCGAGGTCACTCCGCCGCGAAAATCCACGGCGATCGCGTCGACGCGCACGCGGTCGACATCGGTCATGCGCGCGAGCCGCGTGCGCCACAGGCGTTCCATGGCGTGGCGAAGGCGTCGCCGCTTGGATCGCGAGATGCTCTCGAACGGACGCTCGAACGAACCGGGACCCCGGGTGCGAACCTCCGCGACGACGACAAGAGGACCGCGACGTGCGACCACGTCGAGCTCGAGCCGTCCAAGGTGTAAGTTGCGCTCGAGGATTTCGTAGCCACTGGCGAACAGAAAGTCCGCGCCGGCAATTTCAGCACATGAACCCAACGATGAGCCGATCACTGACCGGTGATGTTCTGAGCGGTTCCGCAGTTGCCGGTCCACTTGCCGTTGTTCCCCTTTTGGGCCGTGCACTCATAGGCTGCGCTGCAGTCCATCGTCGGGTCGTAGGCCGTGTTCGCCTTGATGCAGTACGCGCCCGTGAGGCCTTCGTTGCCGACGCCGATCGAGCTTAGCACTTGTGCGCACGTGAAGCCGTCGGGACAGGTGCAGTAGTTGAACCCGTCGTTCGTCTGGCCGTTGATGTTCGCGCACCGGCACGAACAGTACACGGCCGTGTCCGCGGTCCGCTGCGTGCACTGAGGGTTCACCACGGCGCCCTGCGCCGGATTGGATAGCGAATAGCCATTGGTGGCGGAGCCGCCCGACCACGCCACGACGCCGTTGACGGGGTTCTCCAAGGTGGGCGTCTTGCACGCAGTGGTCGCCGTTCCGTCGGGCCCCACCCCGGTAATCGAATCCGGCGTTGATGTCTGCCCGTACGGACAAGACACGCGTCCCTGGAAGTGATTCACGAGGCAAGCGCGGGTCTGGCACTGGAAGCTCTTGGATTCGACGCTCACCTCGGTTGCGCTGAAGCCGAGAAATGCTTGCTGGTACTCGAGTTCAGGCACGCAGGGATCCCCGATCCCGGTTCCATTGCACCCTGTACCTGACACGACGACGACGGCAGCCGCAGCCGCCAATGCAACGAGCACGGAACGCAACATCGTGTCTCCCAACATGGCGAAAACCAGGAGCCAACTGACGCACCACGCACCCACGTGGCGCGAGCTGGACCGAAGAAAAGCTAATCGACGCGCATCAAACGCGTCAAGAACTACTACACGCTAATGGCCGAGCGCCATGCTTCGCGAGCGAACGAGCGAAAGTGTGTGCGCACCCAGCTCCTCCGCCCTCGAGCGTTGCGATGGTCGGTACAACGGTCACAATGGCCTCGGGTCGGGTATTCCGTCGCTCCGCGGTTCTGACTTCCTTTCGTCCCGAGTGCGGGGCGGCAAAAAGATGACGCTGCCTAGCGAACCGCAAACGAATTCCGGCGCGAGCGGCCATCTGGTCGGTGGCCACATTCGTCACCGTAGCTGGTCTCTCTGCCGCCCTCCGCCTTCGGGGAGCTCGAGGGGGGCGGCGAAGCTCCCTCCCTCGTCGATCCAAGACGCCTTCGTTGGGGCGCGCGTCTCAACACCGCTTCCTCACGACATCAACCTGCGTTTCGCCTTGACAAGTTCGAATCCGCCTCCGTACCATCCGTCCCGCTCAACAGACCATGTCGCGAACATCGTTGGGCTTTTTTGCTTTTCCCTCCAGCGCGGCCCGTCGTTCTTCAGGCGCGTCCCATTCGGACTTCAAGGCGCGCGACCTTGTGATTGTAATGTTCTCGAACGACATCCTTCGCCGAGTCATGGCAGGGTTGTGTCGTCGATTTGAGTTACCCGATGAGCTTCAATAGTGCATGTATGTCGTCCGTCGCATTGCGCGGCCCCGGCGTACGTCGGACCGGGTTAGGGTTTGAATTGACCATGGAGCACCACGATGCGTAGACGGCTATCGCGGGGTGTATCGCTGACGGCCCTGGCCGCGGCTGGTTTTTTGACGACGATCCCGGCGAGCGCTCAGCACGCCAAGAAACCGAAGGCTGCGCCTGCGGCGGCGTCGACAGCCACGCCGGTCGATATGGATGCCGACGCCGCGAGCAAGGCGACCGGAAAGAAAGGTGCCCCAGCCAAGGGTGCCAAGGGCTCGAATGCGCCCGGCGATGCGGGTGGAACGCCCACTCCGGGTACGCCGAGCGAGGCGGCAGCCCAGGCGAAGCACCTCTATGAGACGGAGAAGTGGTGGGACGCCGCGCAAGCGCTCTTCGCGGTCTCGAACGGCGAAACGGGCGATGACGAAGGCAATAAGCAGCTGGCGCAGTTCAATCTTGCGAAGTCGCTGTACAAGCTCAAGTTCTACCAGGCCGCCTATTCGATCTTCAGTGAGATCGCGGACAAGCCCGCCCACATCAAATACGGCGAGACCCTTCTGTGGCTGGCCAAGCTTGCGACCGACCTTCCCGAGCCGGCGGACATCATTGAGCGGGTCGGCAAATATGATGAGGGGCAGATTGCTCGCTTCAACAACAAGGAGCAGCAGGAGCTGTACTGGCAGCTCAATTATCTACTTGGGCGGTATCGATATCGAAACGGGCAGTATCCCGAGGCTCTCGCCCTGTTCGAGAAGGTGAACCGCGAGAGCAAGTACTACGTGCAGGCGCAGTTCTTCGGTGGCGTGTCCAACGTTCAGATGCGCCAGAGCAAGCCGGCCGTGCAGTCGTTTCAGCGCGTTCTCGGCGCCGTGGAGGGTGGCGAAGTCGCGATGGAAGACGAATCGCGCATGCGCGACCTCGCCTATCTGTCGATGGCGCGCACGTTCTACTCGGCAAGCATAAAGCTCGACGAGAACACCAACGCTCCGACCGTGGACCAGACGCGCTTGTCGGCGGCGGTCAAGTACTGGAACAAGGTGGACATCGCCAGCGAATACTGGCTCGACGCTCTCTTCGAGGAGTCGTGGGCGTACTTCATGGCCGGCGACTACAGCCACGCGCTCGGCAACATCCACACGATCGAAGCGCCGTACTTCCCGCACTCGTACTATCCGGAAGCCGAAGTTCTCAAGGCCGTCATCTACTTCGTCAACTGCCAGTACGACGACGACTTGACCATAGTCGCCAAGTTCCGCGCCAAGTACGAGCCGATACGCGACGAGCTGACGAAAACCCTCGATCGATTAAAGAAGGCCCAGAACCCCGAAGAGGAGTTCTACAAGTTCTTGAAGGATGTGCGCGACGACAAGGCCAGCGTTCCTGCGAAGATTTCGCCCATCGTCAAGACGTCGATGTCCGACCGGCAGCTCCTCCGCAACCTCCAGTACGTCCACCTGTTGGACGAGGAAGCGAATCGGTACGCCAAGGCCCCGGCGAGCTTCCAAGGTTCCAAGGCTGGCGATCTCGTGAAGGACTCGGTTCATGACGCGCGAGAGCTCGCAGTACGCAACGCCGGCGATCTGGCGCGAACCCGGTACGAGCGCAGTCTCGCGGACCTCAACGAGCAGCTCCGAAACGGTCAGAAGGTTCTGGTCGACATCACGTCCGCCCAGCGAAACATCATCGACCAGGAGCTCCAGAAGTCTCAGATCAGCGCCGAAGAGTCGAAGGTGAACATTGTGAAGCCCGACGAGGAACACGTCATCTGGCCGTTCAACGGCGAGTATTGGCGCGACGAGCTCGGGTTCTACCGCCAGACGATCACGTCGAAGTGCGGGAGGTAAGATGAATCGCGTTTGGTTAGTTTGGGTCGTCGCTTTCGCCCTCGTTGTCGCTGCCCGCCCCGCGTCGGCAGCCAAGCCACCGTCATCTGGATCGACGGGTGCTGGCGCGAGTTCTGGCGCCAGTTCTGGCGCCAGTGCCAGCGCCAGCTCGTCCGCAACCGGCATTGCGACCGCAGCAGCCTCCGGCGTTTGCGTGGGCGAGCCGGCGAAGGCCAAGCTTGCTGCATGCCCTGACAGTGGTCCAACGTCGTTTTCGGGCCACGGCAAGCAGCCTGCGATGTCCTTCCACTCCAAGGTCGAGGAGATCAAGAAGGGCGACAAGAAGATCGACATCGGCAAGGCCGACGTCGCCATGCTCGCCGCGATCCGCGACCAGCGGACGACCCGTCTCAAGCAGCGTGTACTCGCGCTCCTCATCACCGAGATTCAGCAACTCGAGCAGCTGTTGGCCTCCACCGAGTCCCGATCCAAGGACCGGCCGATGCTGCTTCGTCGCCTGGCGGAAGACTACGTCGAGCTCGAGAACGCAGCGTTTCGCGAGAAGACCGAGGCGGAGATTAAGCGCGACGACTTGAAGCAGAAGAAGCTGGACACGCAAGCGGGTCAGCAACAGGCGATCGCGAATGCGCGCAAGACGACCCTCGATCGCGCTCGTAAGGCTGCCATCGGTTACTACATGAAGTTGGTGACGGACTACTCCGGTCAGCCGTCAACGACGTTCCCCTCGAACCCACCGCCCGCATATCCAACTCTCGACGAGGTCTACTACTACCTCGCGTATGAGTACGAACAGGCGGGAGACACGACCAACGCTCGTCGCGTGTATCTCGACCTGATCACGAAGACGCCGAACTCTAGGTACATCTCCAACGCGTATCTGGCCTTCGGCGAGCTCTTCTTCAACGAGGCGATGTCAGACCCCACGAAGTGGGACCCTGCCAAGCAGGCGTATCAGAAGGTCATCGCGAAGCCGCCGCCCGAGAACAAGGTGTTTGGGTACGCCTGGTACAAGCTGGCCTACGTCTTCTGGAACATGGGCGACCTCCCGCACGCATTGGACGCCTTCAAGAAGGTCATCGACTTTGGGACGCAATTTCCGCAGCTTCCCAACGCTCCGAAGCTTGCGGAATCCGCGCGAAGGGATGTGATTCCGGTCTATGCGCTCGCCGGCAGTCCGACCGAGTCGTACAACTTCTTCAAGAATCTGAGCGGCGATGCGTCCGGCACGACGGTCAAGACCTACAAGATGATGGACGACCTCGGCCAGGACTATATGGATACCGGCCACTATCCGGAGGCCATCGCGCTCTTCAAGGACCTGATGACTCGCGATGCCTCGGGTGATCGCGGGTGCGAGTACCAGTCGCGGATCACGGAAGCGACGATGGCGATGAAGTCGGGCGACAAGACTGCGATCGTCGCGGAGCTGAATCAACAGTTCAAGCGATACGAGCAGTTCAAGCAGGCCAACCACCCCCCGGAAGCCAAGCAGAAGTGCGCCAATCGCACGGCCGCCCTAGCGACGGAAACTGCGATGGCATGGCACCTCGAGGCCGTCGGCTCGCAGGGGCAACGAGGCACCGGCGACCCGAAGACCATGGACCTCGCGTCGGTTCTCTACAAGAAGGTCGGCATGACCTGGAACGCGGACGACTACTCGAAGTTCGAGTTCCCGCGGCTGGTCAAAGAGGATTGGCCGACGATCTACAAGATCAAGTACAACATGGCTGACCTCCTGTATTTCCGGGAGAAATGGGCCGAGTGTGGTCCGGCGTTCGACGAAGTCGTTCAGGAGAACCCGAAGGCGCCCGAGGCCGCCGAGGCTGCGTATGCCGCGGTGCTCTGCTACCAGAATATCTACTTGGCTCAGCACCAGAAGGGGGTCGACAAGCGGGGTAGCGGCAACCTGCCTGGAGTGGGCCATGACATCAGGCAGGAGACCGAGGAAAAGTATCGTCCGAAGGAGATGACGGACGCTCAGAAGGCGATGGTTCAGGCCTTCAATCGCTACGTTTGCTACATCCATCCCGACGCCAAGGACGCCGACGGGCAGAAGCAGCTCATCGAGGTCAAGTACGCCCGATGCCGCCTGTACTTCGAGGCTCAGAACTGGGAGGAGGCGGGCGCTTGCTTCCGAGAGATCGCGATGGACTATCCGGAGAGCGACTCCGCTGTCTACGCGTCGCAGCTCTACCTCGAAAGCATCAATGTTCTCACGTTCCACGGAATGCCGAATCGGCCGACATGCATCGACGACATGATCCAGGACGTGCCGAAGTTCATCGAACTCTTTTGCACGGGCGACAAGGCGCAGAAGAACGAGGAAACGTGCACAGTTCTCACCAAGGTTCAGTGCGACATCCTGCGTTTGAAGGCGCAGAAGACGGTCGAGGATGCGGACAAGGGCGGAACGAACGCGCTGGAGCTCTTCGAGAAGGGTGGCAGGGCGTACTTCGACCTTTGGGAGAAGTATGGTGCTGCCCAACTGCGTGAGAACAAGCCCCCACAGTGTGAACGGCTCGACGAAATTGTGGAAAATGCGGCGCGCGCGTTTCAGGCTGCACACCTCATCGCGAGCGCGATCAAGGCGCGCATGGTGCTCCTGAATCCCACGTATCGAATGGACAAGAGCGATCTTGCCAAGGACGCGATGTACAAGATCGGCGGAAACTGGCAGGCCATCGCGGTCTACGACCAGGCAGCCGATTGGTACGAAAAGTACGCCAAAGATAACGCGCGGCGTAAGAACGCCGACAAGGCGCTGTCCGACGCGATCGTCCTTCGCCTTGGTCTCGGTGAAGAGGACGAGGCTGTAGCGGACGTCAAGGTCTATCAAAAGGATTACGGCAACACCAACACGACGGAGAGCCAGCAGATCGCGTTTGCGATCGGCGCCCACTACGCAGACAAGGAAGACTGGGAGGCCGCACGAAAGGCGTTGTCCGCGGCGATGGCCGGGCTCGATCACGCACCGCCTGACATCCAGGTTCAGGCGCACGCGACGCTCGCGCGATCCATGATGCACCTCAAGGCGGTCGGGTCGGCGCGCGTCGAATACGGACGTGTGCTTTCCGCGTGGGGTGACGGAAGCGCCGCGCTCGCCAAAATCAAGGATGCGTACAAGGACGAGGGCGAGGAGCAGCGAAGTCACCGCCTGGGCAAGGCTCTCGACGCTGTCGGCGAAGCGATGTTCTTCGCGGCCGAGGAGAAGAAGCACGACAAGATCGATTCCATAGCTTTTCCCGTCTACAAGGGCCCGGGGACCAAGGACGACATCAAGAAGTATATGGACAAGACCCTCATGCCCTGGGTCCACAAGAAGCAGGCCGCGATTCAGGAAGGCGACAAAGAATATCAGAAGATCACGGAGCTTCAGCCGGTTCCCCCACCTAGGTGGGTTATCGCAGCGGCGTCGCGCGCCGGTCTCATGTGGGGCGGCTTCGTGGACGACTTCCGCAAGGCGCCCTACCCGAAGGAGTGGGACAAGAAGGGCTTCGTGCCCCATACGGGCGACACCTTGTCGTGGGCGGAGGTCAAGGCCAACTATCTCGAACACCTCGATGAGGCGTCGGAGCCGATCAAGCGCGACAACGCGAAGCCCGCGCTCAAGCGTTGCCTAGACGACTCCGTGAAGTACCAGTACTTCGATGAGTACTCGCGCGACTGCGAGAAGTGGCTCGCGAAGAACTACAAGACTGAGTACCACGTCGTCGACGAGCTGCGCGGCGCCCCGACGCTGTCAAACGGCGGACTGGACGACCGGCCGCCGCCTCTGTTGATCGGCGGTCAGCTGTGGCATCCGGCCGCGAGCGGTCCTGCCACCGAGAAGGTCGACGTCATCAGCGAAGGGGGTACGAGCAATCGCACGGAGGAAGCCTCCACTAAGAAGAGAGCACCTGCCGCGGGTGGAAAGAAGCGACGATGAGCCACACCGGCATCATGGGCAGAACTATGAAAAGCATCGCATGTATTCGCCTTTGTGCAGTTCTCACGGTGGTCGGTCTCGGGGTTGGCTGCGGTGGCGCGAGCCAGCCTGGACCGAAGGCAGCGAAAGGGGGCGGCGAGGGCGTCGTTGAGGCCCCGAATCGCCAGGTTGAGCAGCATGCGCGTGAGCGGTTCACGTCGGCTCTTGAGGCGTTCAACGCGCATGACAAGGCGAACGACTGGAACGACAAGGCATGCGCCGAATCCGCTAAGAATTTCGAGGCAGCAGCGGATGCCCAAGGCAGCGGCAAGTTCCCGGAAGCGGTCTACGACGCCGGGTTGGCTTATCAGCGTTGCAACAATGACAAGGAGGCGAAGGATCGCTTTCAGCGGGCCTTGTCGGACGACGCAAAGTTTCACTTCGCCCGGGTTCAACTGGCGCTCTATCAGTTCAAGGTCGATGGCGACGTGAACGCGGCCATCGGCGCGCTCGAGCAGGCTGTTGCGGATGCGAGTTTTCAGAACGTTCCCGCGCTCGTCGACCTAGCCATGTTTCAGATGCAGCGAGACTCCGACACCGTGGGCGCGAACTGTCAGGCGCGCTCGGGAGGCAAGGACGTCTCTCTCCAGGACTTCGAGTGCGCCAAGTTGAATTTGCAGCGTGCGCTTGCGATCGACGATGGCTACATGCCCGCGTTCAACCAGCTCGCCCTCTACTACTTCGGTGCAGCAAAGAAGAAGGGGGCAACAGGCGGAAAGCGATTCGGCCGAACGATTGCGACGAACGCGGCGCTTGCCAAGCGAGGAGACGTTCAGCAGCTCGAGTTGGCGGCGCTCGTGTGCGCGCAAGCCGTACACAAGAGTCAGTCGTACGCTCCGATCCACAACACATCAGGCCTAATCCTGAGCGAACTGGGCCAGGTCAACAGTGCGGTCAAGGAATTCCAGTCGGCGGCTCAGCTCGACCCGCACTTCTTCGAAGCTCAAATGAATCTCGCGGCCATCAATCTGAGCTTCCGAGGCTTCGACAAGGCAGAGGGCGCCTACCGTCATGCGCTCGAAATGCATCAGAACGACTACGACGCACATCTCGGCCTTGCTCTGGCCTTGCGCGGTCAGATTGACGATTCGAACTACGACAAGCAGGTGGCTGCCGTCCAAGCCGAGCTCGATGCGTGCAAGAAGATCGATCCCGCACGCCCGGATGCTTACTTCAACGAAGGCATTCTGACCCAGGAGTACAAGGCCAAAGGAGCCGGAGCGCTGGAGAAGACCTTGGCGGTCTACGACCAGGCGAAGCAGATTTTTACAGACTTCATGGAGAAGGCGTCGGGCAAGCCCGAGTATGACGGGGCGCTGAAGAAGGCGAAAGAACGTCTCCAGGACATCGACGATACCGAGACGTTCCTAAAGACCGGTCCCGCACCTTCAGCCACGCCGGCTGCAGCGCCGGCGGATGCCGGAACTGTGGATGACGGGGCCGCGACCCCGGCGGCAGACGGTGGCACGTCGCCAGAGGGTGGAACGGCTGTCGCACCCGCCGATGTCGCAGGGGGCGATGCCGGGTCCGCGCCAACGTCGGCCGTATCGATGGCGGATGCTGGATCCCCCGAGGCCCTGGCACCCAAGAAATCTGACGCTCGTGGATCCAAGAAATGACGGTCGAAGGGAACTTCTGCGGCGTGCCGGTGTCTGTCTCCGTGTCCGCCGCGGCAGCGAACCGGAGTAAGGTTGCGGGCGGTCCCAGGTGCGCATTGAGCCTAACCTAGGTGGTGTCCGCGCACGAGTCCCTACGAAAGAAGCATGTATTGGTGCATGTCTACTGTACGAAGAGCATACGTGAACAACGGGAGTGTCGCCATGAGCTGCACAGCGAAGCACCTAGTGACGGGTGGGGTGATGGCTACCATACTGGCGATATCGCCTGGGGTGTTTGCTCAGGCGGCAACGTCGACGGCCGGGGCTAGCAGTGGCGGTGGCGACTATGGGTACAAGTTCGAAGACGACCCCCTGAGCGCCGGGGGGTTTGGCCCAGCGGACGCGACTATTCGCGTTCGGCCGGGACCGGTGCGCACGACGCTTATACGACCCCGGACGTCGTTCGTGCCTGAGATGCTTAAATCGGTAGAGAACATCTGAGCTGATCGTATTGGGTGAGGGCGAGTCCGCGCATCGGCCGCGGGTAAGGGTTTATTGCAATGGATACTCAAGGCAAGGCAAAGATCGCGCTCACGTTTGCGCTCTATCAGGGCGACCAACTCGTCCGCCGCGATACAATCGCACAGGACATCGTCAAGGTCGGCAAGGACCCTCGAAGTCATCTTCGGGTGGACGACGACTTGGCGTCGCGGATGCATGCCGTCATCGAGGTGGCTGCGGTCGAGGACATCACACTCATCGACCTTGGCAACGAGCCTGGGACGCTGGTCAACGGCCAGCGCGTGAACAAGTGCAAGATTCGGCCGGGCGATCAGATTCAGATTGGGTCGACGCTCATCGTCCTTGAGCAGGCCGAGCCGGCGATAGCTGGCGCGATAGCGAGTCAGGTTGCGGCTCCCTATGGTGCAGCCGAGGCTGCGGCCCCAGCGGCGGCGAATCCCTTCGTGGCGGCCAATCCGTTCGCCGCGGTGCCGATGGCGGCGGGTAACCCGTTCGCCGCGGCCAATCCCTTTGCTGCCCCGGCTGCGCCTCCGCCTTTTGCGCCCCAAGTCCCCGTGCCCGTTCCGACGACTCCGTCACTTCAGACAACGGGTCTCGGTCTCGAGCCGCCGACCAGCGCGACCGCTGGATACACGTACTCGATGGTGAAGGCCGGGCCGGATGTCAGCGCTGATGAAGTGGAGGTGGCTCACCTCGCCGCGATCGAGGTGATGGTTCTTTGGGACACGAATGTTCTGCAAGTGGCTCACCTAACGCCGCCTCGCTCATTCTACGTCGGCGAGGAAGAGTTCGGCGGAAAGGTCCGTTGCGACTACTACATACCGAGCGAGACTTTGGGAACCACCCGAGCGCCGGTCGTCGTGTCGCGCGGGCTGGGAGCTTCACTCGTCATCCTTCCGCGCTCGCACGGGTATGTCGATATTCCTGGCCAGGGAAAGGTCTCGCTGGCTGATCTCATTAATACAGGGCGTGCGAAACCGTCGTCCGAGATGAGCGGGGCGTATGAGTACGACCTGCCCGCAGGTGCAAAGGCGCGGATGGAGCTCGAGGGGAGCCAGCTTGCCTTCCAGGTGGCCGCGGTCAACGCCGGAAAGAAGCTGCCCGTGGGTTTCCTGGCCTCGTCGGAGCCTGGGGCATTTCTTTATACCGGCCTGTCGTTCCTCCTCCACATGGGACTTGTCGCGGTGCTGGCGTTCTTCATGCCAACAATGCATGGCGACGAGAGCGAGGACGTGGATCGCGATCAGATCCTGATGATGCAAAAGCTGCTCAACGCAGCAGCAGATCGTGAGCAGGAGGAACGCGAAACTCAAGAGGTGACCGAGACGCAGGCGGATCAAAAGGAAGGGGGCACCGGGACGCGTGCGAAGGGTGAGGAGGGCTCCATGGGGAACCCGAACACGCGGGACACAGGTCATCGATACGGCGTTCAGGGTCCCAAGGACAATCCCGATCCACATCTAGCAAAGCAAGCGGCATTGCAAGAAGCGGCGCAGTTCGGCATGATCGGCCTTCTCTCGACAATGGGCGGAGGGGATCCCAACGCTCCCACGGCTCCGTGGGGGCGCGAGGAATCGTTGGGCCAAGACGAGAAGAGTGCGCGGGGCAACATGTTTGGCGACTCCATCGGTGATTCCTTCGGCGCCGGTGGTCTGGGGCTCTCGGGTGTGGGCGAAGGCGGTGGCGGGCGCGGTGAGGGCATTGGTCTTGGAAACTTCGGTGGTCTGGGCCACGGCGCCGGAACCGGAGTCGGCCAGGGGATCGGCAACGGTCGTGGTCGTCTAGGTGGCGGTCATAAGACGATGGCTCCTAGACTCCGAGAGGGCGCTACGACGGTCAACGGGCGGTTGCCGCCGGAGGTCATTCAGAGAATCGTCCGCCAGAACTTTGGTCGGTTCCGCCTTTGTTATGAGAACGGCATGCGCAATAATCCGAGCCTCCAGGGGCGCGTGACGGTAAAGTTCGTCATCGATCGGAGCGGCGCGGTCAGCATGACGGCGGACGGAGGGAGCGATCTTCCGGATCAGGGGGTCGTTCAGTGCGTCGTGAGGGGCTTTGGGAATTTGTCGTTCCCGCAGCCTGAAGGCGGCATGGTTACGGTTGTCTACCCAATCATGTTCAATCCGGGCGATTGACGCCGAGCAGCAGGTTCCGCGAGCGCGGTTGGCAGCGGCCGACCGCGCTTTGTCGTTTTGTGGCAATGAGCTGTAGACGACGCGCGTAGGGTTCTCGTAGACTCCCGCGGTCATGAGCGTCATCCAAGCCACGGCCACGCTTTTCGTCGCTGCGACGGCTTTTTCGTCCGTCGCCTGCAGCCGCAATGCCATCGAGGCGGTCAATCTCGCCATTGATGGGGACAAGGCGAAGGGGGCGAATTTGGACGAAGCAATATCCAAATACGACCAAGCGACGAAACTGGATCCGGACAATGCGCGCATCTGGTGGAAGCTTGCCCTCGCGTATGAAAAGAAAGAGGACTGGCAGAAGATGGCCAGCGCGTGCTCGAAGGCCGAGGAAGCAGCGGACAGAGCGGATCGGAAGAAGGTCCACGCGGACTACTATTTCCGGCACGGCTATGCGCTGGAGCAGCTCGCGGAGAAAGGGGCTGGACCGTGGGCGGACGCCAAGGCCCCACTCCTCACGGCGATTCAACTCGATCCGAACTACGCCGAGGCGTACGGCGAGCTCGCTTGGGTACTGCTGCACGCGGACGACGAGGCGGGTGCGTTGCAGAACTGGACGAAGGCGCTTCAGGTGCGACCCGACGAAACCCAGTACTACGTGACCCTGGCTGACCTCTATTCGCGCCTGATGCTGACTGATCAGGCAGAACAAGTCTTGAAGCAGGGGATCTCGTTTGCCACAGCCGACGACAAACACGTCTTCAATATGAGGTCGTTGCTCGGCTCGATCGATGAGGGGCGCGGGAATCTACCTGCCGCGGTAACGGAATATGAGGCTGCCAAGAAGGCGTGCGAGAGCAACAAGTGCAACGACCACAAGGAAGCGTATTTCAACCTGGGTGCTGCATATGCGGAGCTCAACCCGCCGAAGAAGAACGAAGCGATTCAGCAGCTCCAGTCGTTTTGGAAGATCACCTGCAAGGGAGCGCTTGCGGCAAAGTTCGGCGATCAGTGCGCTCAGTCGCAGGAGATTGTTCGTCGAATGGGCGGGTCGCTTCAGTAGGCGCGCGAGCGTTTCGCAATGTCGTCGCGGCGAGGGCTCGCACCGGCGGCGGTGATGGTGCGCCGGAAGTGGCCCGACAGCGGGTCGTTGAGCGAGCGTCGCGCGTTGGCATGATAGTACATGCTATCTCTTGGGGGGCAGGAACGCGCCCACTTGGTCGCCGCGCTCTGGTACCGTTCGGCGCAGGCGGCCTGCTGTTGCCACCGAGGTCATGGTCGTTGATGGTTGGACGGCCTGACCGCGCAAGAAACGTCGCGTCATGTCCTATGAGCGGTCGAACGAACCGAGGCCATCGATGGAGCTAGAGGAGCGTCTTTCGGATCTGGAACGTGTTCACGACTGGCTGGGCCTCGTGGAGGAGCTCGAGAAGAGCGTGGAGTCCGAGCCGAGCGCCGCCAGAAAGGCTGAGCTTCACCTAAAGCTTGGGCGGGTGCTCGAGAGCAAGTTCCTCGCCGGAGTGAGGGCCCTGAAGCACTTTCAGAGCGCCTACAAGCTCAGCCCCGCTCTGGTGGAAAGCCTCCAGGCAGCACGTGAAGTGTACTGGCAGCTCGGCAAGCTGAACATGGTCCAGAAGCTGCTCGAGTTGGAGATAAAGGCCACCGTCGCGGATGCGGGGCGGACCGCCGATCTTCTGCTGGAACTCGGAGACGTCCTCTGTGACGAGGGCGAATGGGAGATGGCGTCGTCGACATACGCCAAGAGCGCCAGTGTCGGCGGCGGTCCGGAGTCGAGCGCCTGCCTCGCGGACACCCGGCTCGACCCGTCGACGTGGCAAGAACATCTGGCGGCATTGCTGCGGGCCGCCAACAAGCTCGCCGACGGTCCGGAGCGTGCGCGCGTTCTTTTGCGAGCGTCGAGGATTGCGAGGCGATTTGCACCGGACGAGAGCGATGCCATGTTGGGCCGGGCGTACTCGGCATGCCCGGAAGACTACCAAGTCGGGGCGCTGTATGAAGGAGTGCTCGCTCAGCAGGGTAGGCTCGAAACCCTCGAGAGGGAGCAAGATGATGCCCTCGCGCGAATCAAACAGAAGATGGCGCGCGGCCAGCTGGCGATGGTATTCGGGGCGCGCTGGGTCGTGCGCCACCAGAATACTGATGTTGGTACGCGGTTCATCGAGCAAGCGCTGCAGTGGGATCCGTCCTGCGAAGCGGCGTTCATGTACCTGCGCGAAGTGTACGGAACGAGAGGGGGCGATTGGCGACGGGTAGTCTCTCTGGCGGAGAAAGCGCTCGAGAACATGGGGGGGGGAGCCGCGACGGCATTCCTTCTGGCGCAAGCTGGTGGCATCGCGTGGCGGCAAATGGGTGATTTCACTCTGGCACGCACCTTCTTCGGTCAGTTGCGCACGACTGCGCCGACCCATCCGGTCCTCGTCGCGTTCGAGTCCCAGCTCGGAAAAGCTGCCTCGCGACCAGCCGTTGCGGACGCACGTCGGGAAACGGAGGACCTTGTGTCGTTCGATCATCTCGTCGAAGATTCGCAGGCATCGCGTCGCTCGGCATCATCTTCGGCGTCACCGGCGCCGACCGCTCCGGCGCTCCCGAACCCGAGCGCCGAGTCGTCGCAAACGGTGTCGGTGGTTCCTATTATTCCAGTGGCTCCCGCGGTGGAGATACGTCCAGGAGGAAGCGGTGTGTCCTCGCATGAAGCAGTCGCCGACCTCGCAGCGTTGAATCGCTCCGCGCCGGCCGCTCCTTCCGCTGCACCTTCGGAGGCCCATTCGGCTCCGGTGCATCCGGCGCCCGTCCCGCCGGTCGCAGAGGTGCGTTCGACGAGCGTTGTCCCGCCGCCCGAGCCCGTACGTTCCGAGTCAGCCTCGTCGGACGACGCCGCCAAGATCGCAGAGCTGCGCCAATTGGCGGAGAAGCAATCGTCGGCGCGCCGCTACAACGAATACGTTCGTACGCTGATGCAGCTTGCGACCATGGTTCCCGGAGGGAGCGACAAGATCGCGCTCTATGCGGAGGCGGCCGATCTCTACGTGTCCAAGTTCGCCAACCAGGCGGAGGCCGTCAAGGCGTACGAGGCCATTCTGGCCGTCGACCCAGATCACTCCCAAGCAATCGAATTCCTCCGGCAAATGTACGAGAAACGGCGCGATTGGGAGCGGCTCGTGGCGCTCCAGCGCCGCGAGGCCGACCGCGCCTCCGCAGGCCCCGAGCGCTCGGCGAGGTTTCTCGAACTCGCACGACTGGCGACGGAGCGAGTGAAGAAGCCGGACATATGCATCGAGCTTTGGCAAGAGGTACTCGTCGGCGACGAGTCCAACGCCGAAGCGCTGTCGGCCCTCGCCTCGCTCTATGATCGCGCAAAAGACAACGACAAGTTGGCGGCCATCTTGGAGCAACAGGCGGCGATTACGATCGATGTCCCCACGAAGATTCAGGTGCTTACAAAGCTTGGATTGGTCTACGGAGACCGCCTGAACAACGATGACGGTGCCGTGCGGGCCTGGAGGTTGCTGCTGGCCCTCGACCCGAACGATCGCCGCGCTCAGGATGCGCTCAAGAGGAAATACATCGCATTAGGCCATTGGGACGACCTCGAAATCTTCTTCGCTGAAAGCGGCAAGTGGGACGAGTTCATTCGTCTGCTCGAGCAACAAGAGGCGAAGGAGACGAAGCCTGAGGCAAAAGTCTCTCTGCTGTTCAAGATTGCAGAGCTCTGGGCTGACAAGAAGCAGAAACTCGATCGTGCTGCAAAAGCCTATGAGAAGGTGCTCGAATTCGAACCCGCCAACCTGCGTGCGGCCGAAGCTCTCATCCCAATTTATACGGCCGCCAACAACCCGCGTGCACTTGCGGGCGCGTACGAAGTCAAGCTTGGACATGAGACGGAGCAACCTGCCAAACTCGCCTTATATCGAGAGCTGGCGTCCCTCTACGAGCACAAGATTCGGGATCCGCAAAAAGCCTTCGAAAGATCCCTGTCTGCATTCGAACTCGTTGCAGGCGCAGACGGTGCTAGCGAGGACGTCGAGCGGCTCGCCAAGGTGACGGACAGGTGGAGCGACGTCGTCGCCGCCTACGAGCGTGGTATTGCGGACGCCGACTCGCAGTTCGACGCAACGAGTGGCACGTTCCTGCGGCTCCGACTGGGCCACGTGCTCTTGGAGAACTTGGGCAAGCCCGAGCAAGCTCTCGAGACATTTCGGGACGTCTACTCGATAGACAACAATAATCCGGATGCCATCGCGGCGCTCGAAAAGTTGTATAGGCAGACGGGCAACTATGCCGACCTTCTCGTGATCTACGGGAAGAAGCGGGACCTGTCGGGCTCTTCCGATGAAAAACGCAGCATCAGCTACGAAATCGCAAAGCTGTATGAAGAGCAGCTCAAGGACGTCGACCATGCGGTCGATACCTATGCCGAGGTGCTGGTCGAAGAACCAGGCGACCCGCAGGCGCTGGCGGCCCTCGATGTGCTTTACGCCCGCCTTGGGCGCTGGGAGAACCACGCGGACGTATTGCGCCGCCGCCTCGAGTTGGACGTCAGTGAAGCAGAGCTCGTCGATTTGAAGTACCGGTTGGGGCAGACGCTGGAGTCCCATCTCTCGGATTCTCAGGGGGCACTGGAATGCTATCGAGAGATCCTCTTCGTCCAGCCCGGGCACGAAGGCGCACGCGCCGCACTCGAGGCCATGCTCACGGGGGACCTCCGCTCCGACGCCGCGGCAGTCCTCGAATCCATTTACGAAGACCGAGGGGATTGGCAGAAACTCATTAGCGTACTTCAGATTCGGGCTACTGCCGAGTTCGACCCTGCGAAGCGCGTGGCGATCAAGCGAAAGGCCGCGCGATACAGCGCTGACCATCTCAATGACCAGAAGCAGGCTTTCAGCCTCCTTGCCTCGGCATTGAGCGACGATCCGGCGCTCGCGGACACGCGCGACGAGATCGAACAAATCGCGTCGGGTTCTGGATGGCAGCGAGAGCTTGTGCGCCTGTTCGGAGACCTCGCGGCCACGATTACGGATCCGATCCTGGCGCGCGACTACTGGCTGCGCATTGCAGCCATGAACGACCAGCTTGGCGACGTCGAACAGGCTGCTCGCGCCTACTATGGTGTCCTGTCCATCGAGCCCTCGGACGCGGAGGCGCTCGCGTCGCTCGAGAGGTTGTTCACCAAGGCGCAACGTTGGGACGATCTCATTGGCGTGATTGAGCGCCGAGTCGACCAGACGGTGGACGCCGCCGAGCGCGAATCCCTGCTTGTGACCATGGCGAGCATTCAGGACCAGATGCTTGGGCGACCGGCCGACGCGGTCGCCTCCTACAAGAAGGTGTTGGAGCTAGAGCCAGGAAGCGACCGTGCATTGAGAGCGCTGGACGACCTCTTTGCGCGCCAAAGCATGTGGCCCGAGCTCGCGGACAATCTGGAGACCCAGCTGTCGCTCGCGGTGACAGACGAGGCTCGACTTGCTCTGATGTTGCGGCTTGCGTCCCTGCATGAAAGCCGAATGGGGCAGGTAGACGCTGCGATCGAGGGATACCGTGAGATTCTCGAGCGCGAGCCCACGAATACGGAAGCGCTGTCATCGCTCGAGCGACTGGGCGGCAGCCCAACGCACGAGTTGGTCATTGCCGATATGTTGGAGCCTCTGTATCGGCACATCGGCGATTGGAAGAAGCTTGTTGGTGTCCACGAGATCCAGGTTCGCTGCAGCGACGACGTAGCCCGCCGGGTCGAGCTGCTGCATCAGATCGCCCAGATCTACGAGGACGCGGGCGGGGATTTTGGCACTGCGTTCCAGGTGCTTGCGCGGGCACTTTCTCAGGACCCCAGCAATGAGAATACTCAGCAACAGATCGAGCGAGTCGCTCGCGCCACGGGCGCATTTGCCGATCTTGCGCACGTCTTCGAGAACCTCGCGTCAAAAATTGATGATCCGCCGTTGGCGGGCACATTGTACATGATGAGTGCTCGAGTCCAGGAGGTTGACCTCAACAACCTGGATGCGGCCGTTGGTCTCTATCGAAAGGTTCTCGAGATCGATCCGCTGAATCTCGTCGGAGCTGAGTCGATCGAGCGCCTTTTCCGTACTGCCGAGCGGTATCAGGACTTGTCCGTGATCCTGCAGCGAAAGTCCGAGATTCTTGACGAGCCAGCGGACAAGAAGGATGCGCTGTTTCAGGCGGCAGCCATCGAAGAGGATGTTCTCAATCGCCCTGAGGCGGCGATTGTTGTGTACAATCGGGTGCTGGAAATCGATCCAGATGATTTGCGCGCCATTGACGCGCTCATTCGACGCCATCTCGATCTGTCGCACTGGCCGGAACTACTTGCGGCATATGCAAAGAAGGCCGATCTCGTAGTCGACGGCGAAGACAAGAAAAGCATTTACTACCAGGTAGGGGCCGTCTACGAGCGTGAACTGGGCGACGTGTCGCGCGCCATCGACATGTATGCCAAGATTCTCGAACTGGACCCAGATGACCTGCAGGCGTTGTCCAGGCTCGATGTTCTGTACGAGAAGGCGCAGAATTGGCAAGAGCTGCTTTCCGTTCTTACGCGTGAAAGCGAAATGACGGCCGATTCGCATGAGGCCATTAGCTTCCAGTATCGCATTGGCGAACTTTACGAAAAGCATCTTGACGACGTTCCGCGCGCCATCGAGCTGTTCCGAGAACTTCTCGAGCGACAGCCGGATCACGAGCCTACGCTCGTCGCACTGGAAGCACTCAAGGACGGTAACAGAGACCCGCTGGGCGCCGCATCCGTGCTGGAGCCAATCTATGAAGCTGCCAGTGATTGGCTAAAGCTAATCCGAGTATATGAGGTGCAGGTGCGGCACGCGGAGGATCCGTACCAGAAGGTGGAGTTGCTCCACCGCATTGCACGACTCTACGAAGATGCGTTGAACAATCCAGCTGCAGCATTTGATACGTATGCGAGTGCGCTTCCATTGGACGACACAAGCGACCTGACCGCCGGGAATCTGGAGCGCCTGGCAATGGCCGTGAATCGCTGGCCAGCGGTTGCCGAGCTGTACGATGCGGAGGTCGAGAAGCTCGGCCAACGGGGCGACAAGAGCCGGTTGGTGGAGCTTGAATCGCGCAACGCCGACATATTTGAGGTTCAGCTCGAAGACGTGGTCGGGGCCATCGTCCGCCATCGGAGGGTCCTGGATGCGGACCCGCAAAACGCCGCTGCGCTTCGCGCTCTGGACCGTCTCTATCAGCAGACGGGACGCTGGGCGGACCTCGCGACGGTCCTGGCTCAGGAGGCTGAAATCGCAGACGTTCCCGACGACGTGTTGGAGTTGAGATATCGGTTTGGGCAGGTCCAGCAGGGCAAGCTCGGGGACCTCGATTCCGCCATCGCCGCGTATCGGGACATCATGAACGCCGCGCCCGACCATCAGGCGACGCTCAGCGCGCTCGAATCGCTGTTCTCGAGCGGGGCCAAGCAGTTGGAGATAGGAGAAATTTTAGAGCCCCTCTATCGTGCGGCAGGTGAGTGGGACAAGCTTGTATCGGTATATGAAGCCCAATTGGCCCATACCGAGGGACGCGAGGAGCGCCTTGCAGCGTACTATCGCCTGGCGGAACTATGCGAAGACCGATTGCTGGATTCAGTGGCCACTCTGAATGTGTATATTCGAGCGCTTCTTGAGTTTCCGATCGAGGAGAGAGTCGGTGATGACGCTGCGCGCCTGGCAGCGAGTGTGGACGGCGGTTGGGAGACTCTCGCGAACGCGTACGCGGACGTTCTGAGCGGAAACACGGAGCGCGAGGTTCAATGCGCCATTGGCCGGAGGTTGGCGCGCACGTTTGAGGAGGAGCTCGGCGACGTTGGGAAGGCTGAGGAAACTTACAGATATGTTCTTGGGGTCGACTCTCGGGATGTCGAGGCTCTTGCAAATCTAGATCGGATTCACTCTGCCGCGGAATCGTGGACGGAACTGGCGCGTGTCTTGGAAATGCGAGTGGAAGCGACACAAGACCGAGTCGAGTTGGTCGATCTGTTCGCTAGGCTGGGTGAGCTGTACGAGGCGCGTCTGTCGGATGTTCCGAATGCTATACGGGCCTACAGGAGGATATTCGACGATCTTGACAAGACTCATGAGGGGACGATCGTCGCGCTGGCGGGTATCTACGAACGTGAACAGGCGTGGAAGGACCTGGATGCGGTCTATCAACGAGAACTCGAAGGAGCGCCAGGGGATGCGGCGGAAGCGCAGATTCGCGCAAAGATCGCCCATCTGGCGGCGGAGCGGCTCGGTCAGCCGGAGAAGGCGATCGAAACGTGGAAGGCAGTGCTGGACCTACGAGGGGAGGACGCCGAGGCGTTGACGGCGCTCGCGAACTTGTACGAGTCCCTCGGGCAGTGGGCGAAGCTTGTGGACGTGCTCGAGCGCCAGCTTGATATCGCAGATCGGGATGAGGCTCGGATTGCCATCCTGATGAGACGCGCGCGGACGCTCAACGAGAAGTTGGGTCGCGGCGATGCCGCCCTAAACGATTACGGACGCCTGCTGGATGTCGACTATTCGAATGTGGATGCGCTGCGCGCCATCGTGGACATCCGCCGTGCTGCGGGCGACGCCAACGAACTGGTGGCAGCACTCCATCAATTCGTCGATCGTGCCTCGTCCTTGCTGCAAGGGACTGAGCTCAAAGAACTATTCCGCGAACTCGGTAAGACGTATGGCACGGTCCTGCAGCAGCCCTACGAGGCGGCGGAGGCGTGGCGGCGCCTTTTGGACGTCGGTCCCGACTTCGAGGCCATGGATGCGCTCGAAGCCATCTACCGGGCCGAAGAGCGGTGGTCGGACGTCATCGGTGTCAATATGCAGCGGGCAGAGGTCCTCAGTGACGTTCAGGAGCGCATCAAGGTGCTTCGCGAGGTCGCGGACGTTTGGCGCGAACGCGTCGGCGAACCCGACGGTGCTCGAGCAGCGTATCAGCGGATTTTGGAGCTCAACCCGGTGGAGGACGGTGCGTTCCTCGAACTCGAGAAGTTGCACATCGCTGCGTCCCGGTGGGAGCCTCTCGTAGAGCTGTACTTGGCGCGTCTCGCAACGCGAGAAGCAAAAGCCGAACAGACGGGACTTTTGCGCAAGATTGCCCGAGTGTTTGAAGAGAAGCTGGAGGACAAGAGCCAGGCGCTCGACGCGCTCGTCAATGCTCTGGAGATTGACTTCTACGATCGGGAAACGGCGCGGTACTTGGAACGTCTGGCGGCAGCCACAGGGCGCTGGCCGGAGATCATTCACGCCGTGAGTGGGTGGCTCGCGGGGCAGACCGAGCCCGAGGCCCAGATCCGACTATGTTTGCTCCTCGCCAAGTGGTACGGGGACGACCTGGGGCACCCGGAGTACGCACAACCGTACTACGCTCAAATCATTCAACTCGATCCACACAATGTTGGAGCGATGCGCCAACTGGCGAGTCTGTTCGAGAAGTCGGGCGACTGGAAACAAATGGGCGCTACTCTGACCAGTGCCCTGGATGTCGCGACGAACGACCTGGATCGAAAGGAGGTGCTGAACGACCTCGGCGAACTGCTGGATCTTCACATGGCGCAGACCGAAGCAGCCATTACGAACTTCAGACGCGCTCTGGACGTGGATTCATCGTTTCTGCCCGCGATTGAGAATCTTGAGCGAATCTACACTGCGCGCGGTCAAGACAAGGAACTTGCCGAGATCCTTCAAAAGAAGGTCGTCGCGATGCGAGAGGAGGGTGACGTAGCGGGCGTCAAGCTGCGTCTCGCACGCCTATTCGAGACGAAGCTTGAGGACACGGCAAGTGCGGCTCAGGTGTTCAAGGAGGTTGCTGACAAGGACCTCGAGAACATCGTAGCGCTTCGCGGACTTTCGAGAGTGTACGAGGCGCTCGAGCGCTGGCCGGAGCTCGTCGAGGTGCTGGATCGCCAGGTTCAGGTCGTTACGACTGAGCGGGACAAGATCGATGTCCTTATGCGACTTGCGACACTGCACGAGGACCGATTCCTGAAAGCGGAGCTCGCCGCACAGCGGTTGGAACAGGTTCTCGAGATCGACCCGACGAACGAAGATGCGTACTGCCGACTAGAGCGCGCTTATCGAAAGTTGCGGCGCTGGACCGACCTCGTTCAGACCCACGAGAGGCACATCGCGGCAACGCTGGATCGCAAGACGAAGATCGAGCGATATGGCGAGATTGCTCAGGTGTACGCCGAGGAACTCGACGACGCGGAACGGGCGATAGATGCGTTCAGAAGCATCGTAGACCTTGACGACGAGAATGTGATTGCGTTGGAGGCTCTGGCGCGCCTGTACGAAAAGACCGGAGATACGGCGAAGTCGATCGAGTGCATGACCCGGGTGGCGGAACTCACCGTGGACGTCAACCAACGAATCGACGCCTTCTATCACATCGGCAAGGCCCTGGACGAGAAGCTTGGAGACCGCATTGCGGCTCAAGAGCGATATGAGATGGTTATCGATCTCGAGCCATCCCATGTCGCATCCCTGGCAGCGCTCCGTCAAATAGCTATTGATGTTGGAGACTTTGACAAGGCGGCGCGGTATCTGGATCAGGAACAGGGCTTTGTGTCGTCGGCTCGCCAGCGCGCCAAACTGCTAGTGGAGCTTGGTAAGCTTCGGGAGGAGCGGCTGTTCGATCATGCAGCAGCTGTGACGGCTTGGGAATCGGCCTATGCGGCGGATCCAGAGAACGAAGACGCAGCTCGACCGCTCATCGACGAATACATTGCCACGGAGAAGTGGAGCAAGGCGCTTCCGCTGTTGGAGATGTTGACGCCGAAGGGAGCAAAGCGGGACCGAGCAGAGCAGCACGATCTGGAGCTGAAGCTAGGACAGGCGTGCGCGGCGCTGGGGGAGGATGAGAAGGCGTTGAAGGCGTATGCGGCCGCGTATCAACTTGACGTTACTGATCAAGAGGCGATTCGGGGGTTGGCGGACGTTAGTTTTCGCCTGAAAGACTGGAGTGTTGCGCTTTCCAACTATCAGAAGGTTCTGACAGCTCTTGACGAAGGCGAAAGTGAAGCTCGCACGCATATTTATTACAAACTGGGCTGCGTGAAACAGGAGCAGGGGCAGCTCAAACAGGCAACGAACAACTATGAGAAAGCGCTGTCGATCGACCCCGCCCACCGTCCGACGCTCGAGGCGTTGGTGCGGGTGTACGCGGATCTAAAGGACTGGAAGCAGTCGATCGCGTATCGTCGCCAGATTCTCGACAACGTGTTCGACGCCGAAGAGCGTCTGCGGATGTTGACGGAGATCGCAGATGTGTGGACGGAGCAGGGGAAGAATCCTGCGAAGGCGATTGAGGCTCTCGAGGAGGCGCGCGAGCTAGAGCCGCTCAACGCAGGGCTGCTTCACAAGCTTATTGGGCTCTATCAGGCGACAGAGAACTGGTCGAAGATGATCGACACTCTGCAGGCGATCGCCGACAGTGAGAAAGATGCGATTCGGAAGAGCAAGTTTCTGTACACAATGGCCCAGCTGTATCGGGATAAGGAGGAGGACCAGGACAAGGCCGTGGAGCTTTTCAACGAAGCGCTCGATCTCAATCCACAGTATCTTGAGGCGTTCGAGCGCATCAATAAGCTTCTTACGGCTAAGAAGGATTGGAAGGCACTCGAGCGGGCATTCAGGAAGATGCTGCGACGCATGTCCACCGCAAATGTGTCGAATCCTGAGCTTGAGTTCAGCCTGTGGCACAACCTGGGACTGATCTATCGAGACCGGCTGCGCGACACAACGAGCGCTATCGAGTCGTTCAAGATGGCGACGCGCTACAAGCCAGACGAGGCTGTGGAGAGGCAGATTCTGGCGGAACTGTACGAAGCAACGGATCAGGTGGAAGCCGCGGTCGGTGAACACGCGCTCGTTCTCCAAAAGGATCCTCTGCGTATTGAGCCGTATCGAAGTCTATATCGACTGTATACGAGAATGCACGACTACGACCGTGCGTGGTGCATGTGTGCAGCGCTTGCGTTCCTTCGGAAGACCGAGGAAGACGAACAGCGCTTTTTTGAGGACTATCGTCCCAAGGGCATGATCCAAGTAAAGAGTCGATTGGACAACGAGGGATGGGTGAGGAATCTATTCCACAAGGACGAGAGCATCTACATCGGGAAGATCTTTGAAATGCTTGCGCCGGCGGCGATCGTGGCGAAGACAAATCAACTCAAGGCCAAACGACAGCTGGCTGTGTTGGACAGGCGCTTCCGGCAGGATCCAGCAACGAGTACGGTGACGTTCGCGAAGACGTTTGGATGGGCGGCTCAGGTGCTGGGAATTCCCGTGCCGGAGCTGTACGTGAGGAATGATGTTCCAGGCGCGCTCGTGGCCGTGGTGGCGACCCCACCTGCGAGCGTGGCAGGTCAGACAGTGCTCACGGGGTTTACGCCCCAGGAGCTAACGTTTATTGTCGGGAAGCACCTGTCGGGGTATCGGGGCGAACATTACATCAAGAATTTATTCCCGACGCTCAATGAACTAAAGGTGATCTTGTTTGCGGGTGTCAAGATCGTGATACCGGAGTTCGTGACGCCGCCCGAGATGGCGGAGGCGGTGAATGCGACGGCGCTGGAGCTCGTGAAGCACATGCAACCAGTACAGCGCGAGTCGTTGCGACTGGTTGTTCAAAAATGGATCGAGGATGGCGCGAAGGCGGATCTTCGGCGGTGGATGCAGGCCACGGAGATCACGGCGTGTCGCGTGGGGCTGCTCTTGTGCGGAGACCTGGAGATCGCGAAGAAGATCATCGCGGCGGAGCAACAGCTTCCCGGCGACGAGCCGCCCGCTGAGAAGGTGAAGGAGGTGCTCGTCTTTTCTGTGAGCGAGCAGTACTTTGCGCTGCGCAAGGCGATCGGCATTGCCATAGCGTAGCGGGCGGAGACCTGCGAGAAACGTCGGTGAGGCCGCAACGGGGGCGGCGGTTCGGTCGAATGGGGGCGTCGAACAGGAGGCCAACCGTGGGCTCGGTCTTAGAGGACAAGTGTGGCTCTACGATAACGCTGGAGATCGGATCGGTTCCGCATGCGGGGAGGTGGCTGATAGAGATTCAGGACGATGTTGGAACGCGGAGGGTGCCGGTGACGCATGAACGCATTGTGGTGGGGTCCTCCGAAACAGCTGATGTCGTAGTGCACGATCCGACCGTCAGTGCTCGGCACTGCGCGGCGTGCGTACTCGGGATGGGCGTGGCGTTCGAGGATTTGTCCTCTCGGAACGGCATGTTTATCGGTGGAGCCAGGGTGCGCGAGGCGTGGGGGCAATCGGGAGCGGCCTTGTCGATAGGGCGCTCGATGATGGTCGTTGTTGCTGTGGGGTCGTCGGAAGCGAACGAGGAGCCTGGGCCGCCGCTGGCGGGGATTGCGGGGACGTCCGTCGCCATGAGGCGCGTCGCGGACCAGGTTCGTCGACTGGCCAAGCACGCCCTGCCGGTGCTGATCGCCGGCGAAAGCGGGACTGGGAAGGAGCTCATCGCCAGGGCGCTCCATGATGAGGGGCCGCGGCGCTCGAGGCCGTTCATCGCGATCAATGTAACCGCATTGCCACGCGAGCTTGTAGAGAGTGAGTTGTTCGGTCACGAACGCGGTGCATTCACGGGCGCTCACGTCCGTCGACTGGGGGCATTCGAGGAGGCTGAAGGAGGCACACTGTTTTTGGACGAGGTTGGCGACTTGCCCATCGACGCGCAGCCGAAGCTTCTGCGCGCTCTTGACGGCTACGAAATTCGTCGCGTCGGGTCTTCCGGGTCGGGACGCCGGGCGGATGTACGCGTTGTCGCCGCAACACACGCTCCATTGGAAGAGCGAGTGATGGCTGGGTGCTTTCGGCGAGATCTCTTTCATCGGTTGGAGTGCTTTGTCGTGAACGTCCCGCCGCTCCGCGCGCGTCGCGGTGACATCCCCGCCATCGCAAGAGAACTCATGTTCCAGCTGGTGGCGCAGGTTGGACCTCGGACATTGACTTCAGCCGCGATTGCTCGTCTCGCCGCCCACGATTGGCCGGGCAACGTCCGAGAGCTCCGGAACGTTCTGTGTCGCGCTGCGGACGCCACCATGGGAAGTGCGCGTATCGACGGCGACGTGGTCGATGGCGCCATGCGGCGTGAGCGGCCGCCGCATGTGGTCGGGCTGTCAGCTCACGGGGCGCAGGCTCTGCTGCGACAGCACGGTGGGAACCTCAGCGCGGCCGCTCGAAGTGCGGGAATGCCGCGGACTTCGTTTCGAAAGCTTGTCATGTCTTCCCCTGGGTTGCCGGGGAGTCGGGCGCCGGACTCGTGAGAGGTCGGAGCGCCGTTATCTCGTGCGCGGAGTTCGACTAGAAGGAGCCCGCGACGGAAGCGCCGACGAGCGAGTGTCCGAAAACAGGCACAATCAGGGGCAGCGATGCAGTTGTGCTGGAAGTGTGTTTATCGGCGACGATCCAGTATACGAGCGTTCCCGCTGTAGCGGCAATCCCGACGCCCAGGGCAATATTACCCCAGAGCGCGTCGCTATTGGCATTGTCGTTGTCTGTCGCAAGGGCGCTGCACTTGAGGGCTAGATTCGTCGGTGGTTGACTCACGCTGCATGGATTTGGCAAATAGCTCTGATAGTTCGTCACGATGTCGCTCTGCACTTGGGAAGCTTTGTCCAGGGCAGACTGCTCAACGACATAAAGTCCGGTCGCCGTTCCATACGCGGCGACGGCCAACCCCGCCAACAGAAACACTGGTACAAGGTTGCTAGGCGGAGCAAAAAAACTGACGGACTCGGAGTCAGAACGGCGCGCGGGTGGAGCGGCACTCGCGATCGAGGATGATGCGGCGGTCGACCTGGGAATCTCGCCCGACGGCGACGTGGGCATTGGCGCTCCGGGTGGCCCCCCGCTGTTTGTGGTGGGAGGCAAGGCGGTTGCCGATGCGGCGCCCGGCGGAGGAAGAGGAGTCGCTGCAAGGACCACTCTGCGTGAGCGAACGATGGCAGTGTCTCCGGCCAGGACGCTCACGGACTGCGCTTCGGAAGCGGCATCCGCATTCCTAAGTGCGACGGTGTGAGCCCCTGGCTCGACCAGGACGGGACCGTCGAGAGGAGTGACGCCGGATGCGATCCCATCGACAGTCACCGACGTCGTGGTGGCGGCAACGATCTCAATGCGCCCGAGCTGACCGAGGGCCTGACGTTGGCCATCGTTGGCGTCCGCTCGTGCCTTGTCTGTGATGTCGGTCGCTTCCGACAGGAACTGTTTGAAGCTGCGGTAAGCTTCGAGGGGGTGGCCGCCCTTTAAGCAGCTCCAAGCGAGGTTCAACAGCACCGCCGGATGCTTCTTCAGTGCATAGGCTTGAAGGAAGGAGGCGCGCGCTTGGTCGAAGCGTCCTTTGTCGTAGAAGTCGACCCCCTCCTTGAACCGAATGCGTGCCATCGTCGTAAGTGGGTCTTCCGCCACGCTTTCCGCGTACGTCGGAACGGCAATAGACGCCCATGCCAACCACAGGAGCGAAGATATGGCGAGCGCGCGGATATTCATCGTACGATGATCCTAGAGCAATAGATTGTGAGTGTTAATGCCTAGAACGGAGCGTCTCGCACAATAGAAGAGGAGTTCGTGCCTCTCGCCGGAGACGGAGCGCGCGGGGCGACCACCACCGCCGGAGTTGGGGCGCGACGCGGCGGGACCGACATGGCTGCCTGGTGCGACCTCGGCGCAGCGGCGACGGAATCAACCGTGCGCGGGGAAACAGCGGCACCTTCGTCAGTGCCCACGAGAGGTGGCCTCACCGCGGAGGCCGTGGCGGCGGAAACGCCCGCGAAAGGTGGTGGCGACGCAGAGGCTGCGGCCGCGTCGACGACAAGATAGGATGCGTCAGTGTCGATGCCGACGGCGAATGCAAACGGTTGACCTGCCTGAGAGCTTGGAGCTATTTCGGCGGGACGGGCGCTCGGCTCGGGGGCAAGCAACACCGGCGGGCCAGGGAATGCAGTGGTTGGAGGCTCCGCTTCTCCCACCGAGGCGGGATGTGGACGGTCGCCCCGAGTTGTGGCAGCCCAGGCCCCGAGCGCTCCAACGACGGCGAAAACGGCGCCCAGCATGATCAGTCGTGTCGGCGAGGGTCCGGAGCGTGGCGTGACCGCAGAGCCGCTAGAGCTCCGGCGTCGCGCGACTGCAGGAGCAAGACGGGGGGTCTTCTTGGCCGGCGACGGAGATTTCGAACGATCCAGCGGTGGCGAACAACGGGCGTCCCGTGTCGCAGCGGCCGCCGGGGCGTGGACGGGATCTTGCCCACCGCTGGAGGTCGCAGCACTTCCCGCAAGCGAAGAATCAAGAGTGCGTGGTACCGGCTGCGCTGCTGCGGGGGGCATGTCCGATTCGCAATTCGATTCAAAACCGTCGGCTCTTGCCATCGAAGCAATCGCGGGCGATACGCTCGGTTCGGGGACTACCGGACCGCCCTCTCCGTCTCGTGGACCGAGACGCCTCCGCGAAATGTCTTCGGCAGGAGTAGCCCAAGCAGGCTGAGGCTCGCCATTGTCTGACATGGGCTCCCACATGGGCTGAAACGTAGAAGCAAGACGCTCTGCTTCCTCCACGGTCATCCGCAGAGTGGTCGGTGCGGATCGATTCGTCGGCGACGTAGGTGCGTAGCCCATTATTGCAGGATAGACTCTACCACCCACCTGTGGCGTAGACAACGCGGTCCCAGCGACACCGGGCCATCCAACAGAGTGTCCACTTCGTAGGATGTGTCGGTACACGAGCTCGCTCCCCGAGCGTGGCCGACGGTGGGCGGGTTCGCCATTCCCAAACTAATGCTAGTGATGCAGTACCCCGAGCCGTCGCGGGCGAGGCATCAGACCCGGGCCATCGCAAAGCTGGAACCCGAAGGGGGATTCCCGTCGACATTCTTGCAGCTCAACGAGCCCGCTCGATCGCATCACAAATAATTTCGAGTATCCGCACGCGCGCCCACTTCTTGTCGTTGGCCTCGATAAGGTGCCAAGGGGCAATATCGGTGCTCGTGCGGTCCACCATGTCGCAGACTGCGCGCTCGTACGCGTTCCATTTCTTGCGATTACGCCAGTCTTCGTCCGTGATCTTGAATCGCTTGAAGGGCGTCTTCTCTCGTTCACGAAAGCGCGCCAGCTGCTCATCCTTGCTGATGGCCAACCAAAACTTGACCACGACGATTCCGAAGTGAACAAGCGATGTCTCAAACTCGACGATTTCCCTATACGCTCTCATCCAATCTGCTTCCGCCGCGAATCCCTCGACGCGTTCCACGAGCACGCGTCCGTACCAGCTCCGATCGAAGATGGTGATCTGCCCTTTGGGAGGCACGTGACGCCAAAACCGCCAGAGGTACGGCTGCGCGCGCTCCTCCTCCGTTGGCGCCGCGATGGGCACGACGCGGTATGTTCTCAAGTCGAGGGCACTGGTCACGCGCCTTATCGCCCCCCCTTTGCCTGCTGCGTCATTGCCTTCGAAGACGATCGCGACCGCAGAGTCTCGAAAATGCTCTGCCCGCGACGAGGCGGCCATACGAGCCCGAGCCACCGGGAAGCGCTTGGCGTAGGCGGCGTCGGACAAGCTCTTCGCAAGGTCGAGTTCGGCCACGACGTTGCGCGCATCAATGGACACGGGCGCAGTCGGCGCGGCCCGCCGCGCCGGCGTGAGCTTCCCTCGCTCCAGTCGAGTCCGCATCGCATCGAGCAGCGTGCGGGCGACCGTGAGATTGCGATACCTCGGTTCAGCCGCCGCGACGACGGTCCACGGAGCTTCCGCCGTGCTCGTTTGGCGCAACACCTGCTCGCTTATCGCGCGGAAGCGTGCGTAGCGCTCGTGGTGTTGCCAGTCCGTCTTGGTGACACGCCAGGCGGTCGCTGGGTCGGCTTCGAGGCCATCAAACCGCTTCCGCTGAGACTTCTTCGTGAGATGCGTCCACACTTTGACGATGAGGACCCCCTCGTCCACCAGCATGCGCTCAAAACCGATGATCTCGTCGAGCGCATGTGCCAGTTCCGAGGCGCTAATACGCCGGTAGACGCGGTCCTCGATGAGGGGGGCATACCAAGGGCCAAAGAACACGCCGAGCTCTCCCTTTGGTGGAAGCTCTCGCCCGTAGCGCCACGTGGGAGTTCTCGATCGCCCCTCGCAAGTCGTTGGGTCAGGCACAAATGCGGTCACGTGTCGAGGATCCATCCACTCGACGAGAAGATTGACTACATCTGCGCGTCCGCCGCCGTCCATGCCCGCAGACAGCAGCAGGACCGGGAAAGCTGCGGCTTCAACCACACGCAATTGAACCTCTAGAAGCGCGGCGCGAAGCTTCGGGACCAGTGTCTGGTACTCGACCTTGCTTACGCGGTGATCCAGCTCAGCGGATTCGAACATGTGCCGGTGAATAGCGTAGCGCTTGCGATCCTATTTCGTCGAGCGAAAGCCCCATGCTCTTAAGTGTTCGACAAACGTCCCGTATCCGAGTGTGTGCATAGGAGGCCGGGGGGGCCTCGAGTTGCAAACCGAGTTGACCTTCGTGCGAACAGAACAACTGCTTCTGGCGCATTTGAATTTGAGTCCGAGTCGGTGCTCCTCTTGCGTGTGAACACGAGGACCTCCCGTCCGTGCAGCCAATTCTCGGACCGATCGGGCTACCCAACCTCGATCGAATCACGCGACGAAGGCGGTCTCCTTGGAGTTCGGCAAGCGTTCTGATTCGCGGTCGTCCTCGGTCTGTTGGCGCCGGTCTTTCGCCATGAGCACGTACACTGAGGGCACCACGAGCAACGTGAACAGGGTTCCGATACTCATGCCGCCCACGAGGACGATACCGATCGAGTTTCTCGCCACGGCCCCCGGGCCAGTGACGAGCGTCAATGGGAAGTGACCAGCGACAGTGGCGACGGTGGTCATCAAGATCGGGCGCAAGCGAGTTACTGCGGCAGACCGAACGGCGGTGAGTTTGTCCATGCCACGGTCCTGCTGGAGATTTGCGAACTCGACGATGAGGATGCCGTTCTTGGCAACGAGGCCGGCGAGTGTCACGAGCCCAACTTCGGAGTAGATGTTGAGCGTGGTCGTCCATCCCTCTGTGAGTCGGTAGTGCAATCCGGGTGGCCCCGCAAACTTCAGAAATGTAAAGATGAGCGCTCCGAAGATCGCGAGGGGCACTGAGCCGGCAAGAATGACCAGAGGGTCGCGGAACGAGTTGAACTGCGCCGCCAGCACCAAGAAGATGAGAATAAGTGCTAGGCCCATCGCCGGTAGGAACTTGCCCGATTCGGTCCTGAGCTGGCGCGATTCGCCCGTGTAGTCCGTGCGATATCCAGGTGGCAATATCTTTGCCGCTGCCTCCTCCAAGACGCGCAACCCTCCATCGAGAGAGCGCGGAGCTACTCCAGAGATCTTGACCGCGTTGAGCTGCTGCATGCGATTGAGCGAACGCGGCTCCACTCCACTTCTCAGGGACGCGATGGCGCCGAGCCGCACGAGCTGCCCCCCGGGTCCCGTGACACGGATGTCCTCGATGTCCTGGCTCGTCAACCGACCGCGGCGCTCAATCTGCGCAATCACTTTGTAGCTGCGTCCGTCGATATTGAAGCGATTGACGTAGTCGCCGCTGAGCATCGACGACAAATCCATCCCCACGTCTCGCATGCTCACGCCCATCGATGCCACCTTGTCGCGGTCGATCACGATCTCCGATTTGGCCTGGTCGATGCGAACATCCGTGATGGGCGGGAACGCGAACTGCCCACTCTTGACGGCTTCCTGCACAATTTGCTGGGCAAAGCGCAGAACCTCCTCATGATCGGCGGTCGACGCGATTACGAACTCGACCGGAAAGAACCCGGCGCTGGGCAAAGCCGATGGCAGAAACGCTGGGGCGCGAACTCCCGTCACGCTGGTGAGCTTCCCGGCTACTTCGCCCTGAATCTGAAAGATATTGCGTGACCGTTGCTCCCACGGTTTCACGAGAAGCCCGCCGAAGCCAGTTTGAGGGAACGTAATCTGGAAACTCTGCGCAAACTCGGGTACCGATGCGAAGATGTGAGCGACCTGTTCGGTGTACGGCGTGAGTTGCTCGAGTGTCGCATTCGCCGGTACATCAATTGCACTGAATACGACCCCCTGGTCTTCGTTGGGTGCCAGCTCCTTCGGGGAGAACATGTACAAGGGCACAATCAGAAGAGTAAGAGTGGCCCACACGATGTAGACAGCCGGTCGTGACCGCAGAGTAACGTCGAGCACGTATCCGTAGATGCGTTTGAACGCTTCGAAGCCGCTGTCGATGTGGCGGGGCAGCCAAGCGGGATGGTGATCGGGCTTCAGGAGCTTCGATGACATCATCGGGGACAGAGTGATCGCCACGATGCCAGATATGAACACAGCGCCCGCAAGCGTAAATGCAAACTCACGGAAGAGTGCACCAGTCAGCCCACCTTGAAAGCCAATGGGCGCGTACACAGCCGCGAGAGTGATCGTCATGGCGACGATGGGTCCAAGGAGCTCCCTTGCGCCAAGATAGGCCGATTGCAGCGGCGACTGGCCCTCCCGCATGTGGCGTTCGACGTTCTCCACGACGACGATCGCGTCGTCGACGACGAGGCCGACTGCGAGAACGACGGCCAGCAGCGTGAGGAGATTCAGAGAGAAACCAAGCACCTGCATCAAGAAGACCGCTCCAATGAGCGATACGGGGATCGCGATCAGTGGCACGAGAACGGAACGGACGGTTCCAAGGAATAGGAATATTACCACGACGACGATGAACACCGTCTCGACGAGTGTTTGAGTCACTTCGCGGATGGCATTGTTGATGTATCGCGTCGAATCAAACGCGATTCCTGCCTGCATTCCGCTCGGCAGCTCGCGTTTGAGCGTGTCGACCTCGTGCCGAACGCGACCAATCACATCGAGCGAATTCGCGTTCGGAAGTACCCAAATGCCCATGAAGACAGCCTTCTGTCCCGACATTCGTACATCTTCATCGTAAGTATCGGCGCCGAGCACCACGTCGGCGACGTCCTCCAGGCGCACAAATGATCCCCCATGTTGCGCCACGACCAGCTTCTTGAACTCGTCCGCCGACCTGAGGTCTGTCGTCGCTGTTAGACCGATGCGAATGAGCCGTCCCTTGGTCTCTCCGGCTGCAGCAAGGTAGTTGTTTACCGCAAGCGCTTGACGCACTTGCGCCGGACTGACGCTCAGTGCAGCCATTCGATCTGGCTTTAGCCATGCGCGGATCGCAAAGGTCCGCCCCCCCAATATGTCCGCGCGTTGCACTCCCTCGATGGCCGAGAGCCGCGGCTGAACAATACGGATTAGGTAGTCTGTGACTTGATTGTCGTCGAGTACGGTGGACCCAAATGTCAGGTACATTGCCGCGATGCGTGCGTCCGACGGTTCGATGTGGATCGAAGGAACTTCCGCTTCGGGCGGCAGGTCGGCACGCACCTGATTGACTCGTGCGCTGATGTCCGCGAGAGCGCCCGAAGCGGGGAAGTTGAGCTGCAGGCGAACGTTGATAGTTGACAGCCCCTGAGTGCTCTGCGACTCCATAAAATCGATTCCATCAGCGGCCGCGATGGAACGTTCGAGCGGGGTGGTGACGAAGCCCCTCACGAGGTCTGCGTCAGCTCCGACATACGGTGTGGTTACCGTGACCGTGGCGCTCTCGAGCTTCGGGTATTGGCGTACATTGAGCGAACGAATCGCCTGGAGGCCAGCGATGACGATCACAAGATTGACAACAATGGCGAGAACCGGGCGGCGAATGAATATATCCGTGAACTTCATGGCGCACTACCGATTGTCGGGGTGGGGCGCGATCTGTGGGTCGAGATGGATGTCGTTGTTGACGGAGATTGCCATTCCGTTCCGAAGTTTGAACGCACCCGACGTAACGACTTCTCGGCCGGCGGGCACCCCGTCGAGGACTGCGACGAAGTCGCCACGACTCTCTCCAACGCGAACGAACTGTTGTCGTACGACTCGAGCGACCTTGCCGTCAGGACCAACCGTCCGGGACCCCGACGCATCCTTGCGATCCTCGACCAAGAAGACCGAATCCCCGAAGGATGCGTGCACGACAGCAGTGGCCGGCACCGCGATGACGGATACGGACGCCGGGAGCACTACGGATACGTTGACGAACATCCCCGGACGGAGCGTCTCGTCCTTGTTCGGCACGGTGGCGCGCAAACGAATCGTCCGAGTGACCGAGTCGACCGCCGAGTCGATGGCGCTGATCGATCCACTCCATGCGGTGTGGTCAGACCCTTCGAGATAGAGACGAATAGGCAGTCCAACCCCGATGCCCGATAGTCGTTGCTGCGGCAACGTGAAATCGGCGTATACGGAGTCAATCGCTTCCAGGTCCGTGAGCGTGGTCCCAGGGCTCAGGTACTGCCCGAGGTTGACCTGTCGAATGCCGAGTCGACCTGAGAACGGCGCCCGAACGACCTTGCGCTCGACCTGGGCGGCGAGTCCGCCAACATCCGCCGTCGCTGCGCGGAGCCCCGAATCGTCGGCGTCGAGCTGCGACTGGGGAATGGCGCCAGTCGCCACGAGCAGGCGCGAGCGTTTCTCGGCGATGCTGGCCAGCTCCATGCGTGCCTGCGCTGCGGCGATCTGCGCTCGCTCGACGCGCGAATCGAGCTCCACCAGGGGCTGTCC
>Ga0326728_10001765_pt1 | contig 74733 bp, 59 predicted proteins | sample MB3enrmetagenome_FD_207602 | JGI IMG/M metagenome (GOLD analysis project Ga0326728, IMG submission 207602) | Lab enriched peat soil microbial communities from McLean, Ithaca, NY, United States - MB31MN | ecosystem: Environmental > Terrestrial > Soil > Wetlands > Peat | place: USA: New York...
CACGCTCTTACGCGACCCCGTCACGCTCATACACGACTCCGTCACGCTCTTACGCGACCCCGTCACGCTCATACACGACTCCGTCACGCTCTTACGCGACCCCGTCACGCTCATACACGACTCCGTCACGCTCAGACGCGACCCGGTAGTCTTGATACGCGCGCGCTTCAAGCCGAGCCACGACCCCGTGACGGTGACGCACGACTCTGACGTGGTCTAAACCTTCGCACCACCCAAAAGGTGAATGCTGCTCCTCGGCGTTCTGCTCTCGTTCGCCGCGCTCACCCTCACACCGGCGCTGTCGATGACCGGACACCTCGTCTCGCACGTTCCGCAACCGACGCAGAACTCGAGGTCGACATAGGGACGCTTGACCGTCTTCTGCGTTCCGTCGCGCGCGGTGACCGTCTCCTGCTTCAAGTAGATCGCCTTGGGCGAGGTCGGGCAGACCTCCTCGCACACGATGCAATCCGTGTCGTACGCCCACGGCAGACACCGTCCCTTGTTGAAGGCGGCCGACCCGATGCGGACCGGCTGCTGAGTCGGGGGCTTGCCGTTCTTTTCGGTCAGGGTCAGCTTGCGGATGGCCCCCGTCGGGCAGACCTGCCCGCAGAGATTGCAGCTGTATTCGCAGTACCCAAGCCGTGGAATCAGAATCGGGCTCCAGATCCCTTCGAGACCGGCTTCATTGAGCGCCGGCTGCAGCCCTCCGGTCGGACACACCTTCATGCAGGCGCCGCACTTGAGACACCGATCGAGAAAGAGCGTCTCCTCGCGAGCGCCCGGCGGCCGGATCCGCCCCGGATTCGGGCGCGGGCCGACGCCATCGGATGCACGGGCCAACGGCACGAACGCAGCCCCGGCAACTCCAGCGCCCAGCCACTTGCGTCGGCTGAGATTGATCGCCGTGGTGGACTCCTCGGGCGCAGGCAAAAACTTGTAAGACAAGCCGCCGCGCGCGCACCCGCTTATGCAGTTGAGGCACACCATGCACTCGGTGACGCGCACCGTGCCTTGCGGGTCGGCAGCTCCCTGGCACTCTGCGCCGCACAATCCGCAGTCCGTGCAGAGGTCCGCCTTCTTGCTGATGCGAAAGAGCGAAAACTTCGACAGAACGCCGAGAAACGCTCCGAGGGGACAGAGCACGCGGCAATAGAACCGCGGATACACGAAGTTGAGCGAGAGCGCGCCGAAGAAGACGATCGTGATGAGCGTGCCGTACTGAAAATGGCGCTCGCCCTGATAGAGGCCGTAGGAGGCGTTGCTCGCGGCCGGGATGACTGACGTCGCCAGGCCGCGCCACGTCGACGCGATGGGATCCAAAAAGCCAATCTGAACGCTTCCCGTCAGTGCGGCGCCCAGGAACACCGCCAATATACCGTATTTGATGGCGCGCGACGGGCGCACGGCGTTTTGCTTGACGCGTTCCAGTTTCTTCTTTCGCCGGCCGAGGTATCCGAGCACGTGGTGGAGCACACCCATCGGGCACATCCAGCCGCAAAAGAATCGGCCGAAGATGAGCGTCAGCACGATGAGCGGCAAGGCCCAAAGCAGGTGGACGTAGAGCGAGTGCGTCGCCAGGGCGGTCGTCACCGCGGCGAGCGGATCGAGTCCGAGAAACCACTCGGCGGGATAGCCGCGGAGGAGCGTCGGAGTGGTGACGATGACGAGGAACAGAAAGAGGCAGAAGAAGACGGCCTGGTAGGCGCGGCGTAACTGCAAAAACATTGGTCTAGCTCCCGAGCTCCACAAGCTTGAGATCCTTGTACCGTGGCGTCCCCAGACCCACCCTGAGCCCCTCGATGACGAACCCTAGCTTGAAGGGATCGAGACCGAGCAGCGTCGCCCCGAACGCGTCGATGGCCACCTCGTCGGAGCCCGCAGCGACCAGGTCCATCGCCTTGACGTCCGCGAGGTTCCCTCCCGTCGGCCCATTGGCCATGAGCGCTCGCGTCGCATCCAAGATCGTGAGCGTCGGCTTCACCATCACGGCGAGGTCCACGATGCTCACGAAGATGCTCTGGTGAAGCGTGACACGCTGTCCGCCGAGAACGCCGTACCAGTTCTTCATCGACAGCGTCGCCCCCGACAGACCGTGCTGCTTCACGATGGGGATATTGATGACGCGATCCGCCTCGATAATTGGATAGAGGACGTCGGCCGTGCGGAGAATCCGTCCTGCGACATCCACTTCCCGGAACGCCCGCGCCTCGGGAAGCACGATCGTAGCCCCCGCCTCTCCGGCGGCCTTTTGAATTCCAGAGCGAGCAAAGCACTGCTCCGGTGTGTTGACCGACGCATCGGTCACCCAAATCTTCGAGGCGCCCGCGGCACGCACCTGGCGCACGACCTCGGCCACGACGTCGGGATTCGTATTCGCGGCCTGCTCGGGCAATCGGTTCCAACCGATGTTCGGCTTGATGGCGACGCGTTCGCCCTTCTTGACGAAACGCCCCATCCCGCCGAGCGCCTCGATCGCACGCCTGGTGTTCAGCGTCGGATCGGCCCCGTGCGCGATGACCATGTCGACGGCGCCCGCAAGCTTCGGCAGGCGATGATCCTTGATCGTGGGCAGCGAATGGAGATCGGCCACACCTTCGCGGGCATGCAGCAAGAGCCCCGCCGCCACGCTCCCGAGCGCAACCGCCCCGGTCGCGCCGATTCGAAGGACGTCTCTACGGCCAATCATTGCATCCTCTCGCGCAGCGCGAGCGCGAGGCCCGGCAGCGCCGCTTCGGACTTCTTGTCAAAGGCGGTCAGCTTCACGTAGTAGCGACCCTTTCGGAAGACGAAGGACATCGAACCAACGAGCGCCTGAGGCCAATCGTCGACGGTCTTGCTCGACCCCGACTTCTCGGACAAGAAGATCGAGGCGGCATTCTCCGCTTCGCGCATGTCGTACACATCGCACGTCAAATCTGCGCCGTCGGCCGTGGCCATCTCGGCAGCCGCGAGCCTTCTGAAGTGGCGATCAATATAGAGGGGAGCTGCACCGTCGATGTAATCAAATAGGCGTTTCTCATCGTAGAGAGACGGCATTGCCTTCGCCTTGGCTCCGCCGGGCGAACCCTCGAACAGGGCCAATAACGGCGCATCGTCAGGGTCCGCCTTCGGCCCCTCGGGAGCCGCAGTTCCGCCGGCAAATGCCGCACTTGCCAGGGGCGACGTCGGAGGAACACTCCGTCCCTCGCGCACGACCCAACCGACCAGGAACACTGGGATGAGAACAAGGACTGCGAAGACGACGTACTTCAATGCGCCCTCCGGTTGAGCATCCTACGCCAAGCAATTTCGAAGCCGTTGCGAAATCGGTAGGAGTGAGTGATGCTCGCTCGAAAGAATAGTCACGCTGCGAGCGCATCGTCGTTCGCAGTCATCCTCACGACGTGGAGCTCCCCCAATGCGTTCTTTTGCACTCATTCCGTTTGGAATCACATTTGTCACTCTCGTCGGACTCGCTGCATGCAGCAGCAGTTCGACGTCGACCCCTGCGGATGGCGGCGGAGGCAGCTCCAGCGGCGGGAGCAGCTCCAGTAGTGGTGGCAGCTCCAGCAGTGGAGGCGATGCCGCCGCGCCGAACATCACCACCCTGATGCCCACGGCGACCGATCTCGCGACTCTGGCGGGCGGCGGTTGGACGACGGATTCCAACCCGCAGAATCCCGCCGGCACAGCGAGCAGCCTCACGGGTGCGACGAACCTCGTCGATGGATCCGCTGCGCCCTTCTACAACTACAACAACAATGGGATCTCGGCGGTCGCGATGGATGTCGCCTGGTACGACTACCAAGGCGCGAACGGCACCAAGTACATTCTCTGGCAAATGGCGTCCGCATCCGACGCCGCGACGCTGTTTACGGCCCTCAAGTCCGATCAGCTCTATCTCACCCTCAACCTCACGGCGAACGTCGGCAACCAGGCGATTTACTGTTCGCCGTTCCCGCACCTGCTCGCCCAGAAGGACGCATACATCCTCGACATCACCGATGAAACTCCCTCGGGGATGACCGGCGATCAGATGCTTGCGTGGGGGACGATGGCAGCCGCGAAGCTCCCTTAAAGGATATCGCTCTGCCCATCCGTTCCGAAGGATCCGCTTTCCCCGTTCCCCCGGACTGAGGTCCGGGGGGAGGTGAACAAATCCACTAAGCGTTGATCAGGTTGTACTGCGATGCGCCGATCCCGAGCTGCTGCGCGTTGGCGATCCAGCCGAGCAGCGTGGTTTGAACCGGCGTGTAGCTGTTCGCCGCCTTGAGCGTATTCATGTAATCCACGCAGTAGCAGTCGAGGGCGAGCGGGTCCTGCGCGACGAAGATCGCACCCGGCGTCGCGGTCGGGCGCCAATCGGTGTCCCCCACGATGACCGCCTCGAGGGCGTCGAGGATGGTCAGGCGTATGCTGTTTCGGATTGGAGGAAGGTTGTAGATCAAGGGCAATGCCGTGTTGAGAATCGGGGCGTGATAAGACGACGGGATGTCGATCATCCCGTAGACGTTCTTCATCGCTCCGGTCACCCCTGCCTGCATGTGAACCTTCAGCACGGGAAGATTGATCGTCAGGTCGGTGAGATCGGTGAGGATCGTGCTCAAGCGGGGCGTACTGCTGATCTGGCCGGGAATCGTGGCGCATGGGTTCTGTCGGTACCCGGGACCTGATGTGTCGGTAGACGAGGCGAGCGTGCCGAGGATCTGCGCTCCCGAGAAGGCGGTCGTGCTGTATCCCGGACCCTTGAGGTAGCTGGCCAAGAAGTCCCAGACAACAATCGTGGACGGGTCGACGGGGAGGTAGCTCGCCAGGCTGGAAATAAGGGCCGACACAAGCTCCGCGTGCGTCGGAAAATTCGCGTTCAGGCCGTTGACCTTGAGACCGATCCGCGTGTGCTTCGTGACCGTAGGAAGCAAGACCGTCCACGGGTTGGAAACGGAGCCCGCGTCCGTTCCGGCCACGGAGGCGGCGAGTTGCTTGAGCCCCACATCAAGCATGCTCGCTACGACGGTCGGATCGACGCCGGTGTAGATTCCGGCGCTGTTCAAGAGAAGGCTGGTATCGCGCTGCACCGACACCACGGACGAGGGGCCCATCACCAGGCCCGAGACCTCGGTCGAGACTCCCGCCTCCGCGCCGCCACCCCCGTCGTCCCCCTCCGCTGCGCACAATGGATCGGTAGTGCTCCACTGGCCACCAGGGCTTGGGAAGAGCATGTCCGCGTTGCAGCCAACGACCGCTCCGGCGGTGGCGGCCGCCGCAAGACCCGCCGCCTCGCGCAATAGTTGCCGACGTGTGAGCTCTTTTCGATCCATGGGACTCCCCATTCTAAATAGAGAACGTAAGGAGAACGTAGCCGACGGTACTAGCTATGCAAGTCGGATCTTGGTACGTTATACGCGCTTGGCAAGAGGACCGCTGAATGCCGGTCCCCGCCCCCTCGTCATACCGTCACTCGACCCGTCAACCTCACCACTGAGTTATCACCGAACGGAATCTTCGCGATGAGCTCTATTTCCAGACGTGGCTTCGTAGCTGTCTCTCTCGGCGCGGCTGCCGCGCTCAAATACGGCGATGCCTTCGCGGCCGATGGGTCGGACATCGTCGATGTCAGCGGGAGTGACCCGAAAAAGATGGTAGGGGCGGCTCTTGCTGCCTTTGGCGGAATCGGTAGATTCGTCCACAGTGGAGACTTTGTCGTCCTCAAAGCCAATGCGGGATTTGCCAATCCGCCCGACTGGGCGACGACGACCAATCCGGCCACGGTGGCGGCGGTTGCACAGGCGTGTATCGACGCGAAGGCCAAGCAAGTCGTGCTGGTCGAGTTTCCTCAGGGACAGGCCGACAAGGCCTTCGCTCGGTGTGGCATGACCGCGGCACTCGACGGAATGGCTGGGGTCAAACTGAAGGTGCTGGGTCCGGACGACTTTCAGCGTGTCGACGTCAAGGGTGGCGTCTCGGTCAAGTCGGTCGAGGTTGCCAAGCTCATTCTTTCGGCTGACGTTCTCATCAGCATCCCGGCTGCCAAGGCGCACCAAGCAGCGGGCGTATCGTTCGGCTTGAAGAACCACATGGGGCTCATCAAGGACCGGCAGGCGTTTCACCAGAACTACGACCTCGCGCAGGCCGTCGCCGACCTTGGCCATGTCATTACGCCCAACCTGACGATTCTCGACGCGACCCGTGTCCTTTTGACGAATGGACCGGCTGGCCCTGGAGACACGGCAGTCCTCGGACGCATGGTCGTCGGGAAGAAGGTTGCCTCGGTGGATGCGTACGGCCTCACGCTCGCTCGGTTCAACGGCAAGAACATGACGCCAGCCGACGCGAAGCACATCGAGCTCGCAGGCAAGGCGGGACTCGGCAATGTCGATGTCGGTACGCTCAAGGTAAAAAAGATCTCCGCCTAAGGACTTCGATCCATGCGCCGAGCGGCCTTCGCGGCCCTTGCGCTGTCGCTTCTCGTGCTGACGTTCACGAGAGCCGCGCTCGGGAGAGTTCCCCCGTATGCCATTGATCCGCGCGAAGGCGCGTGGATCGGAGTCGGAGACGTTTTCATTCACGAAAGTCCGAATCGGTGGAACGTCTTTTCCGCCGGCGCCACCGTCAACAGACTCGTCGTCGATGAGTACATCCTGTGGGTCGCCACGGACGACGGCGTGATCCGGTTCGATACCGGAACCCTGCGGGCGACGCGTTTCACGATGGAAGACGGCTTGCCCAGCCAGGTTGTCAAGACGGTCGCCGCGGACACCACGTTCGTCTGGTTCGGCACGAACAAGGGCCTTGTGCGCTACCGCAAAACGGATCGCAGCATTAAGGTCTACACGGAAGCCGACGGGCTGCCTCACCGCGCGATCAATGACTCGCTCGCCGTGGGCCGGCAGGTCTGGTTCGCGACGCGGGGCGGCCTTGCGTTCTACAACCCGGACAACGACGGCATCCGTGGGTTCACGGAGGCCGATGGGATGGCGTCCGGCAACGCCCTCGAACTCTTCCAGATCGGTCTGGACGTCTGGACGCGAACGGACGACGGGCTCTCGCGCTTTCGCACCGAAACACGCGTCTTTAGCAATTTCTCCACCAAGGAGATCGGCGGGGAGCAGATCCGGACGTTCGTCCAGGACGGGGACACGATCTGGATCTCGACCGAGAACGGCCTGGCGAAGTTCAGCGTCTCGCAGGACCACATCATCCCGTTTCCTCAGCAGGCGAGCCTCGACGGCAAGTCGGTCGTCGGGATCGAGGTGTCGACCCCCAGCGTCTACATGACGACCGACAAGGGGATCGCCCAGTACAACGAAACGACGAATGCTTTTTACCACTATTCGAAAGCGGACGGCCTGCTCCGCCAGGAGGGGGCCATCGGCACTCTCCTCGTCGGAAACCTGTTCACGGTCGTGTTTCCCGACGGCGCGGAGACGCTGGATACGTCCGCGAACGTGTGGCAGACGCGGAGCATCGAGGTCACGCAACAGAGCGATCGAAATACGCGAATCAACACGTTCGGAACGCTCAACGCGTCCGAACCGTTCGACGTCATCCATCGCAAATTCTCGAGCACCGGATACGCTACGGCCGTAGGCGGTGTCGGTTTCGGTCAGCGCTTGGACGGCGGCCGCCAACTCAATGGGTCGGCGTGGCTCGACTACGGACAGGTCGACGCCCCCGGCATTCGCGCTCTTCAGTACCGAGTCGACTATTTCGGAAACAAGCGCGATCTCCTGCGCCAGATCAGCGTCAGCGACCAACTTCAGTATCGGTACCTAGAAGAGGGGCTCGACCGTCCCTTGCTCCTCCAGGGCGCGCGCGTGAAACTGTCCACGCCCGACCCGGAGTCGAAAGGGGCAGCAGAGATCCACGCGGGATATCGGCGAGGTCAGGTCGTCCGCGACTTTCTCACGGGCGCGAGACAGAGCGTCTACCAGCTGTCGACAACGAACATCATTCCGGCTTCCGAGCGCGTCTACGTCGACGGCATGCTTCTGACGAGCGGCATGGACTACACGATCGTGTATCCGGCAGCGCAGCTCACGTTTCTCAACCCGGAGCGCATCGACGATCTGAGCGTGATCTCGGTCGAGTACGAAGTCGACCTCATGCCGAGAAAGGGTCTCGGCAACCTGTCGGTGCTCGACTTGCTGCCGGCGAACAACGAGGTCGGACAGTGGGTCCAGTCCGGCACACCAAACGTGATCACGGACGAAGCGGGGCTGTTCAATCAGATCGACGGAGCCGCCCCCAAGTACATCGACCACGGCTGGGTGGAGAGCGTCTACGCGAGCTACCAGCAGGCCAGCGAGATCATTCAGGTCGCGATTCACGATTTGGGCTCCTCCGCCAACGCGCAGGCCCTCTTCAACTATGAACTGCCGCCGGACCATCAGACCCTGAGCGCCAGCTCGGTCCTCGATCTGAGCGGCACCACAGCCTACGCGACGTATTCTTGGACCAATCGCTTCGTCATCGAACTGAGCATCTCCGACAAGACCGACGCTTCGAAGAGCTCGATCGTCATCTTCACGAACGACGTGCTCAGCCGCCAGCAAACGGCCGGTGTCGCCAACGGCGATCCGTTTCGTGAGTTCCTCGTCTCCGAGCGCATCTCCGCCAAACCGTCGAGTGATTTTGAGGTCGGTGCTCGTGCGGTGCACATCCAGGCCCACGACTCCAAGGGAGTTGCCGGACGCGATCTCGCGTCGGGCATCCTCGATCAGAGGTTTCAGCGCGCAGTCGGGAAGGATGGTCTCTTCACGGGCTACTCGGAGCTCGGGGGATCTCACCGCGAGGACATCCCCGGCCAGGACGGATTTGCAGCGATGACCTTGCTGCGGTTCTCCAATCCTTCCCTCGCCGGTTCGCTCACGGGCCGCTACCAGCAACAGGGCTATAACTCCCTCGGTTCGGACGCGACGCGCTTCGGGAAGATGCGCGACGAAGCCATCCTGAACGTGACGGGCTACCCCGTCAGTTGGATGCCGACGACCGTGTTCTTCGACCGACAGTCGTCCTATCTCTCCACGGGCCCTGGCTTTGGGACTGTGCAGCACGCTCTCGCGCGCTTTCAGGTCAACAACGAGAAGTATCCCTCCGCGAGCGTCCAAGTCGGGGATACGACGCTCGACAGTCCCGGCTTCTACTCGCAGCAGCGCGTTCAGGTCGTCGGACAGACCGAGTACGACGCGGCGCGGATCATCCCATTTATTAAGCGCTTCAATATCAACGCGCTCTACAGCATCTCCGACGCATCCACGGACGAGGCGCAGGTCCACGTGTACGACGACCGTGTGTGGCTGTCGCGCATCGAGGGGCGTCTATCGCCAACGGCGACGGACGCGATCTACGGCTTGTTTCGAAGCCGTGACGTAGCTCGCGAGCCTGCACAGGAGACCGAGTGGGAGCGCCTGGCGTGGCACTGGGAGCTCTATTCCGGAGCCCAGACGGCCATCATCCCGGGGCTGCTCCCCCAGCTTGCTTACAACGTCATCTATGACGAGACGAGGCTCCCCGCGGCGTCGACCAGCTCCACGGCGACCACGTCAAGCGCGCTGAGCGCAGGAGCCATCAACCCTTACGCCCTCGCCACGACGACGAGTCTGAGCCCTTGTGGCCCAAGCACCGTCAATATCAGTCCGTTCGGTCTTGGCCTTGGCGGCGAAGTCGGTCCGTTCGGTCTGGCGCCCGGGGGCGCGTACCCGGGTAACGTCAATCCAGGCGGCGTCGTCAGCTCCCCTGGCACCAACCAGGCCGGCGTGGTCAATCCGCCTGGTTTCAATCCGATCGTGGGTGTCAACCAGGGTCGCGTCGGTCCGGCCGGTTTCTATCAGCCCGGTGTTTATCCGGGCAGTGTCAACCCCTGTCGCGTCAACAACTCGGGCACATCCGTAACGTCGACTTTCGGGGCGGCGCCCTTCCTCGTCGGCGCCGCAGGAGCGGCGATTACGCCGGCTTCCGCACCGACGGTGCGCGTCATTCCCCTCATCTCGCAGACGAATCCAGTCGGCCCAGGGAATGTCACGCTCGCGCCTTCCGCGCGCGAAGCCAACACGACCGCCGTAGCCACATTGGGCTTCTACCCGGGGAGGTGGTGGAAACCACTGTCGCCCATGTCCATCGTGCCTTCCTTTTCGATCACCGACGACGAGAAAGCCCTTGGCGCCCTGCGAACCGGCTTCGAGCGCGACTATCGACTGGACGACCGAGCCGTCTACGCGAGCAGCGGAGTCTTCAGTGCCCAGCTCTATGAGCGCTACCAGATGTCCACTGTGGACCAGGACCGGCACTTGAGTGCGGTCCAAACCGAGGTCGACAACCTCTTTATCTACCGACCCATCCCAACGTCTCCCATCACCCTTCAATTCAACTACCTGGACGTAGCGGCACTCAATGCATCGTCGGCGGTAGCGGCGGGCGCCGGAGCATGGAACGACCAGACCAACTACACGACAATCCTCGAATGGCTGATGCGCTGGAACCACTTCATCACGACGCATCCCAAGGCGACGGTCGAGCTTGGAACATCGAGGGGTATGAGCTCACCCAATCCGAACAATCCGAGTGTCACGGACCTGCTCAACTACAATCAGTGGCAGGCCGGTCTTGAGGTCGAGCTCCGGTTCTACCCGCTCGCTGACGCGTCCCGCCTGTACGTGATGCAGCACGAGGGAATGTTCCGACTCTTCGGCAACAACCTGGGTACGACAAGTCAACTCGAAGGGGAGATCGAGGCCTTCCAGTGGTACGTAGGCGCTGGCGTCATCTGGCGCGTTGGCGACAACCTCTATTTGAACACCCAATGGGACTGGAAGCAGACGAGTTGTGTCGGCACGCCCAATTCCTCCGCGTGCATCGGCTCCAAGACCATCGTGCCGACCGTCCTGATGATGGTGAACCTGTAGGGCGATCGAGGTTCAATCCGGCGAGCGTCAGTGCTCCACCGACACCCCATGTGTGCGGCAGAGTAGTCTCGTAGCACGCATCGTTCCGCGAATTGCCCGATCTGAACGAGCAGAGGACCGCGGCGGCGTGCTCGTGTAGTCTTCCACTCCAGCGGTGGCCGCAGCCACGCGAGAGGAGGAACGGGCAGAATGGTCCTGACGACCGTATTGATGATGATGGCCGCCATCGCGCCGGACGCCGAGAATACGAACGACGCCCGAGCTGTAGCGAGCGAGATCGCGCGTGTGGCTGTGGACAGCCACGAGGCTGCGATCATGGTGGTCGTCGCCTGGCGCGAGTCCGCGTTCCGAGCCAACGCGGTCGGCGACGGGGGTCTTGCGCGCTGCGCCTATCAGCTTCACAACGCACCGCGCAGCGTGCTGACCGACTTGAGACAGTGCACCGAGCTCGCGGCCGAAAGGATTCGAGCCAGCGCCGCGAAGTGCCGGTCAGCCCCGTTGGCCGCGTTCGCGAGCGGGACCTGCGAGCGGGGACGCAAGCTCAGCGCCTGGAGGATGCAAGAGGTCGCACACGTAGAGAAGGTCGCCCTGAAAGCATCGACCGTGACAGAACCCCAAGCCGCGGTGGTCCGCCGTTAACCGGCCCAGCCGCGGCCCCGCCGGGTGGCCTCACTGGCTCTGCGTCTGAAGCCACGTGTACGCGTCGATGAAGTCCTGCGACGTCAACGGCAACTCGAGCCATTCGGGCATCGCGGGGTCGAGGAGGACTCCCTGGTTGTCGATATCGCCTCTGACGACGCTCCCAACTAACCCCGCGCTCCACGTCGGATCGCTGGCAACGTTGCCTGCCGCGGCGTTGATCCCAACTGCGCCCCCGTCGATGCCTCCCCCGGTCGGGCCGTGGCACACGGCGCACTGCGCGGAATAGACCTGCGCACCGTGCGTCGCACTGCCCGCTGGAACCGCTGAGATCGTTAGCGATGCCGTCAACTGAGTCGTCACACCGCCGGTGACGCTGGCCGCGATGTCAATCGTGCCCCCACCGGATGCCCCTGGATCCGTGATGAACAGAACCCCGTTTAGCTCGTCATTCGAGTAGTGGTAGAGGCTGCTCGGAATGCTCGGGTCGTTCTGCAGCCAAAAAGACGTGGGGGTCGAACCTGTAGCCGGAATCGGGTCGCCCGCGTCCGGGCTGCCGTCGGTATTGACAACGACCGGCGGTCCCGACCATGCGACCTTGATCGCGCCGGCCGGAGCGATATCGAGGGAGCCGTCGCTCTGCTTGAACGCGACGACGAGGCGAATGACATTTCCAGCCGGGATCGCCGAGGTGAAGTCGCTCGTGTAGGTATTGGTCTCGAGCAGGTTACCGGTCGCGGCGACCGTCGCCATCGCAATGACGGGCGTGCCGCTTGGGATGCCGCCGCTGGGGCTCGTCGAACTGCTGCTGCTGCAACCAATGACAAGCGCCACCGAAGCCAGTGCGGCCAGGGCCAGGCTGACGAACGCGCCGCGAGCACGACTGCCGCTGCGTGCAACACCTTGAGGAGCCATTCGACTCTCCGATCGGATAGTGGCGATGTTCTTGCCCATGGACCGCCCGAGTGACGGACCAGTGACAATGGCAGGTGTGGGGCGGCGGTCGCGCCCGTCAAGACCCCCTCCGAGGATCGTCAGTCGACAACCGGCAGGCGCAGGCGGATGGTTCCAAGAGAAGGCGACACGGGGAGGTTCTGATTCTTGGCGTAGACGGCATGCCGGCCGTGCTCACGGTACCAATCCGCGAGTTTTGCGGTAGCGTGCATCTTTTCGACGATCTGCCTCCATCCAACACCGGAATTGTACGCACACAGGCTTATCTCGCCCTCCTGGGTCGCGTACGGAACGATGCACATCTCGGTCCGGCGGAAGTCGTAGGTGTAGAGGTCCTGAAACCACATTCCGGCGACGAAGAGCACGCGCCATTCGAACTCCGTGGCATCTCCGGCGTGCTCGCCAATCGTGCGACCTCGCGCGCCCGTCTGACTGAGGAATTGGCGAAGCAGCACCGGGAAGCTGAACCCGCGCGGAGCGGCCCGCGAGTCGAAGCGGCGACAGAGCGCAATTCCGAGTTCCAGGAGCGTTATCGGGCGTGGCTGTGCGGCGTCGGCAATCTCCTGCAAGTCGGACAAAAGTCCTTCGATGTCGATCACCTTCGCGAGCGGGACCATCTCCTTCGTCTTCTTGTGCACGAGCAGCGCGGTTCCAATACCGCAGTTCGGATGGCACCCACACTGCACCGCACCCCATTGTGCCGTCCGCGCGAGCAGGAGATCGGTCAGATCGCCGAACGGTCCGAGTGCCGAAAGAGGGAACCAATCGCGCATCGGTTCTATGGACCCGAGCTGGTCGGCAAGATCATGCGCCAAATGCGAGAGGGTGTACCTGCGGGCCGCGCGGTCGGGTTCGGTGATTTCCTCGTCGCGGCCGGTGAAGCTCACCGGTTGGAAACTGACGACGGTGATCTTGTCAGCGTTGTCGATCGCGAAACGAACCACGCGACCGACCTCGGCGTCGTTGACACCCCGCACGACGGTCACCACGAGCACCACGTCCACTCCGGCCGCGTGGAGATTCTCGATGGCTCGCTGTTTGACTTCGAACAGATTGCCGACTTTGCGATGGGCGTTCGCTTCCTCTCCTGCGCCGTCGAACTGGAGATACGCGATGCGCAGCCCGGCATCTCGAGAAGCGCGGGCGAATGCGGGATCTTGCGCAAATCGGATTCCGTTGGTTGCGCATTGGATGCAGAAGTATCCGATGTCTCGCGCGTACGAGATGGAGCGGAGGAAGTGGGGCGACAACGTCGGCTCCCCACCGGAAAACTGAACGCTGACCTGGCGGCGTGGGGACACTCCAATCGAATCGTCGAGCAGTTTGCGAACGTCATCCCAGTCGAGTTCGTGCACGTGGCCCACTGCGTTGGCATCCATGAAACACGGGTCGCACACCATGTTGCAGCGGTTGGTCAGATCGACCGTCAGGACCGCGCCGCGGCCGTATCGAATCGTGGATGACCCGTGGTCACGAAGCTTCGAGCTGACCGCAAAGTCACGGCCCGGGAACAACCGCTCGATGCGCGCCGTGAACGCCGGATCGATGGAAAGCACGTCCTCGTAGTGCCCGTGCTTTGGGCACTCCTTGATCATGTGGAGTTTGCCCCCCTGCTCGACGATGCGGGCGCGGATCTCCCCCGGTCTCCCCTCCCTGAGCACGCGCACGTCCACCTTACCGTCGATGATCGACGCACGCACTTCGCGAACGCAGGCGGGACAGAGCGAGTCGGTCTCCCGCGGCCACCCGAGCGGAGGAAATGTTCGGTCCCGGCGTTTGAGCAACGGCGAAGGCGCCCATCCGGGGTGAGGCGAAGGCCGCTCGAACCGAGCGTTGTACGCTCGCACAATGGGCCACACGGCATCGGCGGATGAACGCAGCGTTGGACCCATGTGCGGCAATGAACCGCAACCCCGGCCGCGAGCGCAAGCCCCGTTTCCGGTCGCGCCTGCCGCAAAGCCTCCATGCGTCTTCATTGACGCGGTCCCGAGCGCGGGGTAGAAGCCTGGCAAAGCGTCAGTGTGAGGCGGGCCGTCTTGGCCGGGCCCATGCGAACGCTGGACCGTCGAACATATCAGAGCGCCGTTCGCAGCCATCCGGGACGCGTTCGAGAGCGCACTGAGTATCAAGACATATCGGGACTCCCCAAGGCCAGGGGACGGGCAAAAGCGGGACATGACTTTCATCGAAGCTGCTGCGGAGGTTCTCCGCAAAGCGGGCAAGCCGCTCCACTACAAGGAGATCACGGAGCTTGCCATCGCCAACAATCTCCTTTCGCACGTCGGCAAGACGCCCGAGGTGACGATGAGCCACCGGCTCACGTCCGCCATAAAAAAGGACGACAACGAAATTCCGATCGTCAAAGTCAAGCCGGGGGTGTTCGCGCTTCGCGAATGGTCGACGCGCAAGGGGGCTGCGACCGCGTCTCGTGAAGAGGCGGAATCGCCCGCCACCGAGCAGTCACCGGACGCCGATGCGCCCGCCAGCGCAGACGTGGATGTAAATGCTCTCGAGATCGAGGCGGCTCTTCGTGGCCCCGAGGCCCACGTCGACTCCTCCGACGACGACGAGGCACCCGCAGACGAGGATCGAGCAACACCCGTCTCGGGTGACGAAGCTCTGCGCGCGGACCTCGCAGCAAGCGGCGCCGAGCTATTTGGAGACGAAGAGGACGACGATCAGCCGATTCTCGCTCCGCCTCCTCAGCCCGGTGACAAGCAACAGGTTGGGCTAGGGGAAGCCAGCGGAGGACGACGGCGGCGCCGCCGTCGGCGGCGTGGACGGGGCGGCAGCACGGGAGAACCCGCCCTGACAAGCCCGGCCGGGGGTCCCGTGGTCGGCGGCGCCGAGCCGCGACTTGTCGCGCTGCGATCCGTAGATTCCGCGAATACGACCGGCGAGGCGTCGACCGCGACGGCGCTCGCTTCGAATGACGACGATACGCCTTCCGATGGGCGCGATCCCTCGATCGCGCGGCCTGTCGTGCGCGACCGCCAGCAGATCATGGCCACTGGCCAGCCAACGGGCATAGACATGCCGATCGGCGAAGCCGATGAACTGGTGGGGCGCGAGCTTGCCGACGCCGTATCGATTGTTCTCACCTCGATCGACCGTGGCGCAGGGCCCGTCCCGGCGAGGTCCATCGCCGAGACGTTGGCAAGGCGCGGACGGCTTCCTGGCGACCTCGGGCTCGCCGCCGCCCAGGTGAATGCTTCGCTGCGCGCAGACAACCTGCGCCGGAGCGCGGCGGGCCAGCGCGTCCGGTTCCGCTTCGCAAGCGGCGGACGCATTGGTCTCACCGACTGGATCCTCGGCGGCGAACTTCCTCGTCTCGAACAAGAGGTCCACGCCGTTATCGAGCGGTACCGGGAGTCTTCTCGCCGCGCGATGCTGCGACGCCTTCAAGAATTGCCCGGCCACGCGCTCATCGAGCTTGTGCTCATCGCCCTCGAACGCGTTGGAATGACGGGACTCAAAGCCATTCGGCGACCCGGGTCTCCCGGAGGCGAGGCTCACTTCTCCGCAATCCACAAGACAGAAGGCGACGCGATTCCGACAGCGATCATCGTTCGAAAGGATGGGCGCGAGCTCGGCCGCGAGCGAGTCTGCGACCTTCGCGGGGCACTCCACCATTACGGTCCGGCGACCGTCGGGTGGTTGATGACCACCGGACAGGTCCTCTCAGGAGCGCGAGAGGAAGCCGCTGCCATCGGAACGGCTACAGTGACCCTCTACGACGGCATCGCTCTCTGTAGGCTTCTCGAAGACCTCGACGTCGGAATGGTCAAGTCGCGCTTCTCGATTGCCATCCCGGATCTCGAGCTTCTCGAGGCTTTGCGAGGATGACGTCATGGCGATCATCGTCGCGTGCCTCGTGGTCGTTGGCTTCGGTCTCGTTCTCCTGTGGACGAGCTCCCGCGCGGCCGTTACGATCGCCGTCGCCACGGTGAGAGACGGAAGGCTCGAGGTGACCCGAGGGGCCCTCTCACCGCGCGTTCTCGAAGGGTTGCGTCACGTGGCGGCCGGGAGGCCTCCAGTGACGAGCGCGACGATACGGGTCATGCGCGCCAAGGACCGGGCCCGGGTCGAAGTTAGTGGCACCCTGACCGAGGCTCAGATCCAGCAGATTCGCAACATCGTCGGCGTCCTCAAACTGCCTGAGGTCTCCCGAGGGCGCCGCTCATGAATCTCGCCGCCCTCGGGGCAGTAACCTTCACCGCTGCCGCACAAGCCACGACGACGACTGCGCCCGGCGTCGATCTGCAACTCGTCGCGCCGACGACGCACGGACGCTGGACGGTTCGGGTGACCAATGCCTCGCCGGTCCCGGTGCGGATCCTTGCAGATCTGAGGCTTTTGTCCCTGGACGTGACGCCGAGAAGCAGTCGAACGATCCACTGCGAACTCCCGGAAGAAATGCAACCGGACGATGATCTCGTCAGCCGCCGGCTCATCGTGCCGCCCGGGCGAGCCTATTCGGAGAGTTTCGATCCTCGGCTGTTCTGCTTCGGGGGTGGCCTGCTCGACGCCGTCGCTCCGGGCGCGGCGGTGGTGGCCCATCTCGGGTGGGGAAGATTTTCGGGCGCGCGCCCGCGACTCGAGGTGGCGCCGGTGCCCGGAACCTCGACAACCTTCACGGGGATCGCTCGGCTGGACTCGCAACCGATCGCCGTGCCGGACGAACCCACCGAAAGACCGAAGAGTGTCGATTCAGGCGTGGCGGAAGATGGCGGAGCGCCGGATCCGGAAGCTCCTCGGCTGCGCATCACGGGCGCGCGCGCCATCGACGCGGAGAGCCCGGATTACGTCGAAATTCCCGTGACGATCGAGAACCGAGGAGCGCATTCGGTCACAGTGCGCTTTCGACCGGAAACTCTGTCGTTCGACATAGAAGGACCGAGCGGCCCCGAACACTGCTCGTGGCCGCTGCCGCCGCCGTATGCGACCATCGAAACCTTCACGACCCTTGGTCCCCGCGAATCCACGACGATGGATGTCCTTTTGGCATCCTATTGCCGAGGGCAAGGATTGGCGCGGCCAGGCCTCCTCTTCGTTCGCCCTTCGCTCGACACGACCGACGTTGCGGTGCGTGCATCCGGACACGACCTCGACGCTCACTCATTCCACGGCGTCGTAGCCGCCCCAACGCCGACGCTCCTGAGGCTGCGACACGCGGCACGCAATCAAGTCTCCAAACCGGTTGACGAACCCGAGATCGAGCCGGCCGAATCGCCTGCATTGCAAGGCGGGACGCAGTAAATCATGCTTCGAGGCCCTATGGCTCCCGAGTTCTCGATTCCCGTTCACGATCTCGATGCAGCGGGAAAGCCGGTTCGCCTGCCCGTGCGGGTCTCGTGGATGCGAGGCGCGTTCGAGGAGACGGATGTCCTGCCCGCCGAGACGGACGGCACGCTCGATGTGCGCCTCTCGAGAAGCGGCGGTGACGTGGTCATTCGCGGCATGATCGATGCGACCGTCGTGGTTGGGTGTTCGCGCTGCCTTGAACCTGCACGCATCGTCGTGCACGAAGAGATCAGCGCGCTAGCGGTCGAGGACCGCGGCGACGACCGAGCCCGCGACAAAGCACGTGATCGCGATGAGGAAATTGAACTTGGCGGGGACTTGGACTCGGACCTCATCCGCTACGACGGGGAGACGCTCGTGCTGGACGACTTGGTCCGTGACGTCCTTTTGCTCGGAATTCCGATGCTCCCCTTGTGCTCGGAGTCATGTCCGGGTATCAGGCCGGAGCCTTCCCAGCCGATGGCTGAGACGTTCGGCGTCGACCCACGTCTTCAGCCCCTGCTTCATCTCAAGAAGAGTTCGACGTAAGGAGAAGCCGCCGTGGCCGTCCCGAAGAGACGTACGAGCCGTTCAAAGCGTGACATGCGCCGTGCTCAGCACGACAAGGTAACCGCCCCGAACCTGGTAGCCTGCCCGAACTGCGGCGAGCCGGTGGTTTCCCATCGCGCCTGCGCGTCGTGTGGGTTCTACAAAGGTAGGCTCGTCGCGCGCCCGAAGGCGACGACGCCAGCGACGTAGAGAAGAACCGCCCGGCCAGGCCACCAGAATCGATGCGGACCGCGCCGTGAGTGTGGGCTGGATGTTCCCGGGCCAGGGAGCCCAGACCGTCGGGATGGCGCGAAGCGTCTTTGAAGTCTCGGCGGCGGCTCGCCTGGTCTTCGAGCGTGCGGACGATGCTCTCAACGAACATCTGTCCGCGCTCATCTTCGAAGGATCAGAGGAAGAGCTTCGCGTCACGGCAAACGCTCAGCCCGCGATTCTTACAGCAAGCACCGCCATCCTCGAAGCGGTCCGGGAGCGCGTACCTACGCTGTCGCGACCTGGATACACCGCGGGACACTCGCTCGGCGAATACACCGCGCTTGTCGCGAGCGAAGCGCTCGACTTCGGAGACGCCGTGCGTCTCGTTCGCGTTCGCGGCGCCGCGATGCAGGCCGCCGTGCCACTGGGCGTGGGCGGCATGGCAGCGGTCATGGGTGTTGATTCTGCGATCCTCGATGCGCTGTGTGCCGAGGCTTCGCAAACGGAGATCGTCGCCCCGGCCAACTACAATGCGCCAGGCCAGATCGTCGTTGCCGGACACCTCGCAGCCATCGCTCGGCTCGCAGCAAGCGTCGCCGCCTCGGGCGGGCGTGTCCTACCGCTCAACGTATCCGCTCCCTTTCATTGCAAACTCATGGCGCCAGCCACCAACGTCGTTCGAGAGGCCATCGAACGCGTGACGCTACGCCCCCCCTTGGTTGCCTTCGCGTCCAACTTCGACGCTCGCGCGACGGCTGACCCGGCCGAGATCCGAGACCTTCTCGTCAAGCAGATCGAGGCGCCGGTGCGATGGCAGAATACTGTGAAGGGGCTCGTCGATCGGGGAGTGGACACGTTCGTCGAAATCGGGCCGGGAGGCACTCTGGCTCGCCTGGTCCATCGTATTGCGCCCAGCGTCAGGGTGCTCAGCGTCAGCGACGCAGCATCCGTCGAGGCTTTCGCACGATTCGTGCAGTCTGGTTCAGCCTGCCGTTGAACGAGGGCCACCGGCCATCTATAAGGCGGTGGGCATGTTTCGACTGGATGGCAAAGTCGCTCTCGTAACGGGAGGCTCCCGCGGAATCGGCCGGGCCTGCTGCGAAGCACTGGCAGACCAAGGCGCCCGCGTCATCGTGAACTATGTTCGCGGCGAGGGCGCCGCGCGCGAAGTGGCGGATGCGATCGGTTCCCGCGGTGGTGCGGCGGAGCTCTGTGCCTTCGACGTGACCGACACGACCGCGGTCAATGCGGCCGTGGAGGGGCTGATGGATCGGCACGGAAACGTGGACATCCTTGTGGCCAACGCGGGCATCGCCATCGATGGCCTGCTTCTGCGCCTCAAGGACGAAGACGCCGATCGGATGTGGGCGACGAACGTGCGCGGTGCCCTGGCCTGCGCGCGTGCCGTGAGCAGGACGATGATGCGAAAGCGGTGGGGACGCATCATCTTCACGTCGAGCGTCGTCGGAGAAATGGGTAACGTCGGACAGACGGCTTACGCGGCGAGCAAGGCTGCCCTCCTAGGCGCGACGAAGTCGATTGCCCGAGAATTCGCCTCCCGCGGCGTCACGGTCAACGCGATTGCACCCGGTCTCATCAATACAGAAATGACGGCCGTGCTATCCACCGAGCAGCGGGAGGATTTCGTGAGATTCATTCCCGTCGGCCGGATGGGAGATCCGCGCGATGTCGGCGCCGCATGCGTGTATCTGGCAAGCGAGGAGGCTTCGTACGTGACGGGTCACGTGCTGCGCATCAACGGCGGCATGTACGTGTGAACTTCTTGTAGCAGCGCGCGCGCACGGTGTTTCACACCTTCCGCGCCCGCACCAACTGTCAACCATTTTTACGCGATAGGATCCGGGAATACCCCATGACGACCGATATCCCCAGCGAGGTCAGGCGGATCATCAAAGAGCAGCTTGACGTCGATGAGAAGGACATCAAGCCCGAATCGAGCTTCATTGACGACCTCGGGGCCGATTCGCTCGGCTTGGTCGAGCTCGTTCTCGCATTCGAGGAAGCCTTCGAGATCGACATCCCCGATGAAGACACGGAGAAGATCCGCACGGTGAAGGACGCGACCGATTACATCGAAAAGCACGCTAAGAAATAAGGCGGTCGGCGGCACGAACTAAGCTTCCGGCGTCCTGCCCTCCCATGGAACGTGTCGTCATCACCGGGATCGGACTCGTCACCCCAATCGGCATCGGAACATCGCAGACGTGGCAAGCTCTGCTCCGCGGTGACAGCGGGATCGGTCCCATCACCCTCTTCGATTGTTCCGCGTTCCGCGTGCGAATCGCAGGGGAAGTCAAGGACTGGGTGCCCACGCGCTGGATCGAACGAAAGCGCCTCAAGGAGATGGACCGCTTCACCGAGTTCGCCCTCGGAGCGGCGGCCATGGCGGTCGCCGATGCCGGCCTGACGCTGTCCGACTCGGAACGTTCGCGGGCCGGCACGTTCATCGGTGTCGGCATCGGCGGCCTGTTCACGCTCGAAAAGACGAAGGAGACCGTGATGACGCGCGGGCCGTCCAGGGTTAGCCCATATTCCATTCCTGGAATCATCGCAAACCTTGCAGCCGGCCAGGTTTCCATTGCGCACGGCCTTCAGGGTCCGAGCTACTGTGCGACCAGCGCCTGCTCGAGCGGCGCACATGCGATCGGCGAAGCAACGGAGTGGATCCGCCGGGGTAAGTGTGACGTCATGGTCGCTGGCGGCGCCGAGGCTGCCGTCACGCCCGTTGGAATCGCCGGGTTCGAAGCCATGCACGCGCTCTCCAAGCGCAACTCGGATCCCACTCACGCGAGCCGACCGTTCGACAAGGGACGCGACGGATTCGTGTGCGGGGAAGGAAGTGGGATCGTCATCCTCGAGTCGCTTCGCCGCGCGACCGAGCGGGGCGCTCGAATCTACGCGGAAGTGACGGGATACGGCGCCTCGAGCGATGCGTATCACCTCACGCAGCCGGCACCGAATCACGAGGGCGCCCAGCGCGCGATGCGGCTCGCCCTCGAGGACGCCCAGCTTCCGCCCGATGCCATCGAGTACATCAACGCCCACGGCACGTCCACGCCTCGCGGAGACATCGAGGAATCCAGGGCGATCGCGAAGGTGTTCGGGGCACGAGCGACCGACAAGGACGTCTGGGTGAGCTCCACCAAGTCGATGATGGGCCATCTTCTCGGGGCGGCGGGCGCAGTCGAGACCGGAATCTGCGCGCTCGCTTTGACAGAGGAATCGATACCGCCGACCACGAACCTCACCCACCCGGACCCGGAATGTCCACTCGAGTACGTGGCCAACACTGCGCGCACCCGACGCGTTCGCCATGCGATGAACACATCGTTCGGTTTCGGGGGCACCAACTGCGCGCTCGTGCTGTCGCGGCTGGAAAGCTAAATTCAAGGACAGGCCCCAAGCATGACCGACGAGGCGATCCTCCGCGAAGCGTTCTCTGCAGATGATGAGAAATGGATGGCGCTGGCCCTCGAGCATGGGCAGCTCGGCGCACCATCGCCCAACCCACACGTGGGGGCCGTCGTCGTGCAAGCCGGGACCCTCGTTTCTGCTGCTCACCACGAACGCGCGGGGGAGGAGCACGCAGAGCTCATTGCGCTGAACGAAGCAGGCGGTCGAGCACGCGGTTCGACGCTCTACGTCACGCTCGAGCCGTGCAATCACGAAGGCCGAACACCCCCATGCACCGCCGCCATCAGAAGCGCGAAAGTCGGTCGCGTCGTCGTCGGCTGTCGAGATCCCAACCCCCACGTTGAGGGCCACGGGATCGAAGTTCTCGAAGGTGCAGGCATCCGCGTGGACGTGGGATGCCGCGAAGCGGAGGCGATGAGTCTCATCGCTCCCTGGGCCAAGTTCGTCACGAGGGGAATCCCGTACGTAACGCTCAAACTGGCGCTTTCCCTCGATGGTCGCATTGCGACGCGCACCGGGGCATCCAAGTGGGTAACCGGCCCGGAGGCGCGCGCTCGCGTGCACTTGCTCCGCGCGCAGCACGACGCGGTGACGGTTGGCATCGGCACCGTGCTCGCAGACGACCCGAAGCTCACGGTGAGGGACGCACCGGGCCACAGCCCGATTCGCGTCGTCCTCGATACCAAGCTGCGGACCCCGGTGGCATCCGAACTCGTAAAGAGCGCGCGCGATGTCCCCACGTGGATTGTGTGCACAACCGACGCCTCGTCGGCGGCCGAGGTGGCCTTCATCGAACGCGGCGTCGAAGTCCTTCGCGCTCCTCCTTCGGCGGAGGGGCGCATTGACCCTCACGCCGCGCTCATGCTCCTCGCCGCGCGCGGCGTGGTCTCGGTTCTCGTTGAGGGTGGTGCGGAGCTCGCCGGAAGCATGCTCGCCGGGGCGGTGGCCGATGAGCTTCACTGTTTCATCGCTCCCATACTCCTCGGACCGCGCGGCCGACCCGGAGCCGTCGACTGGGCCGGGCCCTCTACGCCGGCCGAAGCGCCGTGCATTCTAAGCCCTCACTGGGAAGTCTGCGGCCAAGACGCCCACGTGTGGGGACCCCTACGTTACCCAGGCCGATAGGAACCGACCGCATGGCATGGGTGCCCACCCTCGCCAGACGCACGCCGAGGCATTATTGTGCGGCATAGATGGCGGTACGCAGCATCCTTCACTACCCCGATCCGCGCCTTCGGCACGCTGGCCTGCCCGTCACTGACTTCAATTCGGACCTGGCGCGCCTGATCGACGACATGGCTGAGACGATGTACGCGGCGCCCGGCGTGGGTCTCGCAGCGACACAGATAGGTGCGCCTGTTCAGGTATTCGTTGTCGACTGCGCAGCTGAGGGCGAACCGAGTGATTTGCGCGAGTTCGTGAATCCGGCGATTCTTGCTGCGGAGGGCGAGGCGACGTCTGACGAAGGGTGCCTGAGCTTTCCGGGAGCTCGCGAGGAGATTGAACGCGCAGCCAAAGTCCGGGTTCGCGCGCAAGACCGCCGGGGATCGTGGGTAGAACTCGAGGCGGAGGGTCTGCTGGCAATCGCAATCCAGCATGAATTCGACCACTTACAGGGCGTTCTCATGATAGACCACTTGGGACCGCTCCGAAAACGGCTGCTCCACAGAAAGATGGTCAAACGTGGCGATGTGAGCGCCGCAGGCTAACTTAGGACAACGGCTCACAACGACACGGAAAACGGTCGACACAAGCAGGAACGATGCCGGTGTGTTATGTTCGCGCTCCGTTACAGTTCTGTGCTCGCGCGGTGCGGTTGAGGTCGCGCATGAGCCGACAGAGTGGAACAACGCTACTTACTGGAACGTTTGAACGCAGACTAGAGTGACCAGCTTCGCCGACCCGTACATCCCTTCTAGAGACGCTGTGGCCAATTCCCTTCCTGCTCGCCCGAGCCGCGACGAATCTGCTACCGACGCGGTTACGACCTATTTCGAACAACTCGCTCGCGTTCCTCTGCTAACGCGCGACGGCGAAGTCGATCTCGCCCAGCGTATCGAGGAGGGCGAACGCCGAGCGCTTCGCGCCATAGTAGCGTCGCCCGTCGGGACGCGCGAGCTCGGCGCGCTAGGCCGCGCTCTGAGGGCACGCAAGCTTCACTTGCGTGACGTCACTCGGGCGACCGTCGATGACGATCGCACCGACGACGAAGACGGCGCGGTCAACGCGATCACGGATGTCTTCGAGCGAGCCGCGGAGCTTGGCCGCTCTCGACGCGTGACAGCGCGAATGCGCGACCATCTCGTAGAATCGCTGCTCGAAGTGCGCTTGACAAAGCGGGTCCACGAGCGCCTGGTCTCGAAACTGCGCGCCGCGCGTGATGCCGCGCCCCCCGCTAGGCGGCGGACACTGGAAGTCACGCTGTCGGCCGTCCGTGCCGGAGAGGCCGCATCCGAACGTGCGAAGGCGGAGCTCATTGCCGCCAATCTTCGCCTCGTCGTGTCCATTGCCAAACGGTACCGCAATCGTGGCCTGCACCTTCTGGATCTGATCCAGGAAGGAAACCTCGGCCTGATGCGCGCCGTCGACAAGTTCGAGTACAAGCGCGGCTACAAGTTCAGCACGTACGCGAGCTGGTGGATTCGACAGAGCGTGAGCCGCGCCATCAGCGACCAAGCACGCACGATCCGTATCCCGGTGCACATGGTCGAGACGCAGAATAAGCTATCCAAGACCGTGCGCGACATGGTTCAGGAAGGCGGTGACGAACCGACTCCCGAGCAGGTGGCCGAACGCATGAACGTGCCCGTGGAGAAGATCCGCATGCTCCTCGAGGCCACGCGCGATCCGGTGAGTTTGGATTCGCCCGTGGGAGAGGACGGCGGAGCCACGGTGGGTGACTTCGTGGAGGACTACTCGTTTCCATCGCCGGACGAAGCCCTCGGCGACCGAGAGCTGTCGCATGAGGCTCGCGAGCTCCTGAAACTTCTCTCCCCGCGTGAAGAGCAGGTGCTGCGCATGCGATTTGGGATCGATTCCCCCGGGGATCTAACTCTGGAGGAAGTCGGTAAGAGTTTCGAACTTACGCGAGAGCGCATTCGACAGATCGAAACGAAGGCGCTTCGCAAGCTGCGGCTGCCCTCGTATCACCGCAAGCTCAAGACGCACATCGAACGGTGACGCGGTCTAGTCAAACAGCGTTCGTTCGTCTTCGCCCTCCCTGTCTTGATCTCGGTATTCCCTCGACAGGGCTTCGTACGCCTTGCGGTTCGCCACACGACCTCGCGGCGTACGTCCGACGAACCCCTGCTGGATGAGAAACGGTTCGATCACGTCTTCGATCGTGTCTCGGGGCTCCGCGAGCGCGGCTGCTAGCGCATCCGCACCGACGGGACCGCCGTCGTAGTGGTCGATGATGACGGCCAGATACTTGCGATCCATCTCGTCAAGGCCACAATCATCCACTTCGAGCCGCGCGCAAGCAGAACGCACGCGCGAGATGTCGATGCTGCCAGATCCGAGGACCTGGGCAAAGTCGCGAATGCGCCGGAGCAACCGGTTCGCGACACGGGGCGTGCCGCGGGACCTCCGTGCGACCTCCATCGCCGCATCCGGATCGATGCCTACGCCAAGAAGCTCCGCGCTGCGGGCGACGATTCGGGCGAGTTCCTCGCTCGGATAGAAGTCGAGACGGATGACGTGACCGAAGCGCGATAGCAGCGGCGCCGTCAGTAGCCCGGTCCGCGTCGTTGCCCCGACTAGCGTGAAGGGACGAAGCGGAATCTGGACAGCATTGGCGAACGCGCCGTCGCCGGTCATGACGTCGATGTGGAGATCATCGAGCGCGGGATAGAGGCTTTCCTCCACCACGGGATTGAGCCGATGGATCTCGTCGACGAACAGGATGTCGCGTTCGCCGACCTTCGTGGTCAGGAGCGCTGCGAGCGCGCCCTTGTGTTCGATCACCGGGCCGCTCGTGGCCACGAGTTCCACGCCCATTTCGTGCGCGAGGATGTGCGCGAGCGTGGTCTTGCCGAGCCCAGGCGGTCCGCAGAAGAGAAGATGATCGAGAGGCTCGCCTCGCCGCTTTGCAGCTTCAACGAATACCGAAAGGTTCTCCTTGTGCTTCGTCTGCCCGATGTAGTCGGAGAACGTCTTTGGGCGCAGCGTGCGATCGAAATGCGTGTCGTCCCCGCGAGAAGCACCGTCCAGCGCCCTCTGGCGCTCCGATTCCGCGGGCGACGCGCGCTTGGGCACCGGCCGCCCTACCTGACGAGGTTCGCGAGATATTCGCCGATTTGCGGCAGGGGCAGGACCTCGTGCGTCACACCCGCTCGAACAGCAGCTCCGGGCATGCCGTTGACCGCCGCTGTCTCCTGCGATTCGGCGATGACGAGACCTCCGGCATCTCGTATCGCGCGCGCTCCCTCGACGCCGTCATCTCCCATTCCTGTAAGGACGACACCGACCGCACGCTGCCCAAGCGTGGCCACGCTCTTGAACAGTCGGTCGGCGCTGGGAACGTAGCGATCACCAGGATCTGCGGCGGCGACTCGCAGATGAAGTTGATCCCCGCGGTGCGTTATCTCCATGCACTTTCGTCCTGGACACACGAAACCAGTGCCCGCCGCCACCGCATCCCAGTCGCTGGCCTCCACGGTGCGCACCGGCCCACGACGGTCGAGGCGCTCCGCGAACGTCCGCGTAAACTTGTCGGGCATATGTTGTGCGACGAGGAATGCGGCCGTGGTCGCAGGCGGCAGATGTCCAAACACATGCATCAGGGCGCTGGGGCCGCCGGTCGAGCTCGCGATCGCCACCACGAGGCGTGGGAATCGGTAGGCGCGGTCGCGAGTCGGCTGTTCGTCTGCCCAGCGAATAACCTGGCCATCCGGAGAGAACTGTCCGCTCGTGGAACGCCGGATGAGCGACGTCGGGACGAACGATGGGCGGAGCGACCGCACGAGCAGAACCTTCTGAAGAATCTCTTTCTGCAGGTCGGACGTATCAGCATCGGGTCGGTCCGGCTTGGGCACGAAATCCAGCGCTCCGAATTCCAAAGCCTTGAACACGTTCTCGCGCTGCGAATAGCTGCTGACGACGACGACGGGGGTCGGCGCCCTAGCCATCAGAATGCGCAGGAACGTAAAGCCGTCCATCCGCGGCATCTCGAGGTCGAGCGTGATCGCATCTGGCTTCAGCGCCGTGACGAGCTTGAGCGCCTCTTCCCCATCGGCTGCCTTGCCTACGATCTCGACCTCAGGATGATCGACAAACGCCTGGGCTATGCTGCGACGATTGTAGGCCGAATCGTCGACGACCAGCAGGCGAATGGGCGGCGGAGAAGAAGGTGTCGTCAATTTGAAACTTCCCGACCGGGGCTCCTCTTCCCGGTCCGTCTCCGGTTTGCGGTAAACGAGATCATCTCGCAGATGTAATAGCTCAAACGTCGTCGGGACGTTGAGCAGCGATTCCGAGTGACCGAGGAAAAGCGCTCCGCCAGGCTGCAACCGCTTGTAGATGGCGTCAATGGCGGTCCTACGAGCGTTCAGATCGAAGTAGATAAGCACATTTCGGCAGAAGACGGCGTCGACGCTCCCGAGGAGGCGAGAGCGCTTCTCCTCAAGGAGACTCTCCTGCCCAAAGTGGCACATCTCGCGGATGAACTCGGCGATGTGCCACCCGTCCGAATCCTCGGTGAAGTACTTGTCGCGCATTTCAGGAGGAGTCACGCGAAAGCTTCGTTCCCCGTAGACGCCCCGACGAGCCAGCGTAACGCAGCGCCTCGAAATATCAGTGCCATAGATGCGCACGTCCCACGGCGGGTCGCCCGAGGCTTGCGGCGCAAACAGTCCCGACGCGTGGACGATCATGGCCAACGTGTAGGCCTCCTCGCCGGTCGCGCAGCCGGCGCTCCAGATAGCGAGACGACGGCGTCGCTTGGCACGCTCGCGAAGCTGGGGCAGCATCTCGCGCTCAAACCCCTGAAGCTGCGCCTCCTCCCGAAAGAAGTAGGTCTCGTTCGTCGTGAGAGCGTCGATCGCCTCATCCCATTCGTCCGAAGGCACGGTGCGGACACGCAGATAGACGACGTACTCGAGAAAGCTTCCCAGACCGAGCGTGCTGAGCCTCTCTCTCAGCCGTCGTTCAACGGTGACGCGCGCTTCGAGCCCGAAGTGCAGACCGGTTCGCTCGGCGACGAGGTCGCGCAAGTTGGAGAACTGCTCGGGCGTCAACCCGATGCTGTCGGCGGGTGAGCGTGGGAGCACTCAGCTAGATTCCTTATCACGAGGGCCCGGCAACACAACGACATCAGTCACCTCGCGAAGTCGGTCCGGGTCGAGAACGAACACAAGATTGCCTGCCCGACTCGTCACACCCAAGATCCCCCGTTCGACCTCACCTGACCCAAGCGTCGGCGCGGGGCGGACGTCCACGCCCCCTGCGCCGAAAACTTCCGTAACCATGTCGACGACCAGGGCCACGAGCCGCTCTTTCCGCTGATCGGATGTCTTCGAGGCCATCGTGGGCCCCTGAACGTCCACGACGATCCACTTGGTCCGGCGGGTGACATCCACGGACGCCAGCTGAAATCGGGTGCGCAAGTCGACCACCGGAACGAGCTCACCGCGAAAGTCGGCAACGCCGACGACTTCACGAGGGGCGTGTGGCAGCCCGACGACCGGCAGCGGGTTCGCGATTTCGCGCACCCCATGGATACGCACGGCGTATTCGACCTCGCCGACGACGAAACCCACGAAATCCTTGGACGGGTCATGACGCTGACGAGGCATCGGGTGGCTCCAGCATTTCGCCCGTCTTCACAGGGCGGCAAGAATGGGGCGCAGGTTGAGAATCACGAAGACTTCCCCGTTTCCGCCGGCCGGACGTCCGAGTCCTGCGATGTGCGCCGGAGGTTCGCCACCCAGGACACTCGCCGCCTCTATTTCCTCCGCTGCGAGCCGCCAAACCTGGTGCACTTCGTCGACGACGAGGCCGATCGATTCCGCGAGCCCAACGTCCGATAGCAGGATGCGCGTCTTGCCGTCAAACGGCGACTCGTGAACGCCGAGCCGGCGCCTTAGGTCCACGACCGTGACCAGGCGCCCCCGCACGCTTATGACTCCGAGCACGTCGGACGGAGCTCGAGGAACCTCGGTGATCGGGAGAAGACGCAGAATCTCCCCCACGTGCGCGATCGGAACGGCGTACTTCTCCCCCGCCAGGCTCAACGCGAGATGCTCGATTCGCTTGCCACCGTCGCCACTCCGCCGAAGCGCACGTCTCTCGGCCGCCATCTTCGCCAGGGCAACCATCACGCCTCCTCGGCCTTCGCCAACATCGGGCTCACGTGATGAGAGCCAGCCAGCGCCAAGAGGCGCGACTCCCCGGATGCCAGGACTTCGTCGATGAGCTCCGCCGCGTCGATCACCAGAACGAGGCGCTGATCCCCGAGCTCCGTTGCTCCGGCAAATCCTCGCACCGATTTCAGCGACTTGCCGAGCGGCTTGATGACTATGTCCTGCTGACCGAGAACCTCGTCGACGACGAAGCCAAGACGCCGTTCGCCGAGCTCCGTGATCACGACAAACGATCGCACCCGGGGGCGGTCGCGCGGCGGTATTCTGAACAGGTTGGCAAGGCGACAGATCGGCAGAGATGTCCCTCGCACGGACAGCATTTCGCGCGCCTCCACCGTTCGCACGTGGCCCTCGTCGAGCACGATGGCCTCGGTGACGTTGGCGAGTGGGACGGCGAACAGTCGCTCGCTGACGTCGACGAGAAGCACGTTGATGATCGCGAGCGTGATCGGCAGCGTGATCGTCATCTTGGTGCCGATGCCCATCTCGCTCGTGATGTCGATCACCCCACCCAGCTTGCCGATGTTCGTTCGAACGACGTCGAGTCCGACCCCGCGACCGCTCAAGTCAGTCGCCTCGCCTTTGGTCGTAAAGCCCGCGAGGAACACCAGGGAGAGCACCTCGCGCGTGGATAGGTCGTGGGCCTCTTCCGGGGTCAACATGCCGCGTTCGATGGCTACGCTCAGGATCTTCGCCCGGTCCATTCCGTGGCCATCGTCCTCGACCTCGATCACGACCTGATTGCCTTTCTGGAACGCATTGAGCGCTATGGTGCCCGCCGCAGGCTTGCCGGCGCGAACCCGTTCGTCACTCGACTCGATGCCATGGTCGATGGCGTTGCGAATCATGTGCATCAGGGGATCGCTCAGCTCTTCGACGATCAGTTTGTCGATCTCCGTCTCGGCGCCGGTGACAACGAGATTGACGAGCTTGCCGTGAACTCGCGAGATCTGGCGCACGATCCTTCCGAGCTTGTCGAAGGCCTGACCGAGCGGAACCATTCGAACCTCGAGGATTCCGCTCTGCATCTGGGAGAGATGCCTTTCGAACACACGGTGGAGGCGGCCTAGTTCGATCAGAAGCTCCCGCGGATCGCCCGCACCCGCACGGGCTCGTTCCGAAAGTCGCGACAGAGCCGTGCGAACGATGGCAAGTTCGCCAACAATCGTCATCAGCCGATCGAGCTTGCGAATGTCCACGCGGACGGTCTGCACCACCGAACGCAGGCTCACTTCCTGGCGCGCCGGGACCGGCCCCTGCGACCCCTGGCGAACAGCCTTGAATGCAGGCGTCGCTGGCACCGAGGGTATGTCGCCGGACGTGGAAGCTATCGAGTCGCGTGGGCTGCTCGAGTCTGTTCGCGACGGCATGGCCGTCGTGGTGGTCGCACGCGGAGATTCCGAGGGCATCACGGCCGCCGATACCGGCGTCGTCGGCGTCGCCGGCGTCGCAGGCGTCGGCGTTGCGGGCATGGCGGGCCGGGAGCTCGAAGTTGGGCTCCGTTTCGGCACGGCCTCCACGGTGATTCCCGCACCCGCCAGTCCCGCGCGAAGCTCGTGGATCGACGCGTTGCTCGCCATCAATATGTCGAGTTCAATCGTGTCGACATCGGAGCCGGAACCCGTTGGCAGGTACGTGACGATCTCGCCGAGGGGCTTCGCGCGTACCTTCAGGTTCTCGAGAGCGCTGTCAATGGTGGCAAGCGGAAACAAGACGCGGATGCGGTAAAGGGCAATCCCTTCCTGGATGTTCGAGCGAAGCCGGTGTTCCTCGTACTCGGTGAGCACGCCGAAGATGCCTGGATCGAGGTCGTACTGGGTAGCAGTTCCGGGTTTCGCTCCCCCGCCCTTGTGAGAGAACTGGCCGAGCGTCGACAGCAAATCGTCGAGTTCGGACAAAGGATCAGTCGCCGCGCCGCTTTCGACGGCCAGGAGGCGAACGTACAGCGACACCGATTGGAACAGCAGATCGAGGACCGATGGGCCCATCGGCACGCGCCCGAGTCTCACGTCGTCAAGAAGGTCTTCGAGGACGTGAGACAGGCCCGCCATGCGACCCGCACCGAACACGCCGGTCAGGCCCTTGAGCGTGTGGACGCCACGGAAGACGTCGTTGATAGCGTCGGGAGGAACGGAACCACCCTTGAGCGCCTCGTCGATGGCCAGCAGATCGCGCCCGAGTCCGTCTATCAGCTCCTGGGCTTCGCTGAAGAACTCCTCACGCGCCTTGTCATTCGGGTCTTGGCCGCCGCCCTCCGCCATGGCCTAGGCGACCCCTGGCGCCATGCCGGCCAAACCACCAGGCAAGTAAGACAGGGCCACTCGCGAGCTGCGAGCGGCCCTCGACTCTTCGACGACAAGCACCCTGTGCATTCGGTACCAAGGCGTAGTTTACTCGTCCGCACGCGTCGCTCCTAGCTTTTGACCGATATCCTCCTCGCGCCCCGAATCTCATGTCCTCTCCTCCCACGCCGACCGACATGCATTCCACGGGGCAACTCGAGGCGGGCTGCGAAGGGCCCCCCTCGTCGATGGGGGAGCTCGAGGGGGGCCGCGAAGCGCCCCTCTCGTCGATGGCGAAGCACGGCTCCCGCTCGCCGACTGCAGCAGCCCTCGTCGTCGGCGACGAGCTGCTCTCGGGCAAGGTGAGGGAAGCGAACGTCGTCGTGCTTGCGCGCGCTCTTCGCGAACTCGGAGTGCTGCTGAGGCGCGTCGTCGTTGTGATGGACGATGTCGATGCAATCGCGGAGGAAGTCCAGCTCTTGTCTTCCACCCATGACTGGTTGTTCACGAGCGGAGGCATCGGACCGACGCACGACGACCTGACCATCGAGGGTGTGGCTCGAGCATTCGGCGTGCCGGTCGTCACTTCTCCCGACCTCGCAAGCCGACTGCGAAGGCACTACGGGATCGGATGCACAGATGCCCACCTTCGGATGGCTCTCGTTCCATACGGCGCGGTGCTCGAATCTGCGTCCGACGCGCACTGGCCGGCGATTCGCCTGGATCGAACGTGGGTGCTGCCTGGCGTGCCCGAAGCCTTTCGGATGAAGATTCCCGCGATTGTGGCAAGGGTCCAGCTCGCAACGCCGGCTTGTCCGTTTGTGTCGCATGCGGTACACGTGCGCATCGACGAGGGACTGCTGAAGCCAATGCTCGACACCGTGGTCGCGCGCTTCCGAGATGTCGCGATAGGTTCGTACCCGAGATGGATGCAGGACGGAGCGTTGACGAAGGTAACGTTCGACGGGTTGGACGAGCCGCGAGTCATCCAGGCCCGCGATGCCTTGGTCGCAGTCCTCCCGCCGGGTGAGATCGATGCCGTGGAATAGACGTGCGGCCGCGCCGCAGCTAGACTCCGGTTGCTCACCCCCGCCCAAGCGTTCCAGTCGGCATTGCCCCGTCGATACGAAAGGCGAGCGCTAACGGATCGCACATGTGGAAGCTGGTCATCGAGGACGATGAAGGGAAGAGAACGGTCGTGCCGCTCACGCGCGACCGCTATACGCTGGGTCGAAAAGAGGGCAACACGATCCGGCTGACAGAGCGAAACGTTTCGCGTGACCACGCGCGCCTACACAAGCGATCCATCGTCCGAAAGACACCGGATGCGCCTGAGCGTTCGACCTTCGTGGTCGAGGACCTGACAAGCTATAACGGGGTATTCGTCAACGGCCTTCGACTGACGCACGCCCAGGATCTCGTTCATGGGGATCTCGTTCAAATTGGGGACTACCGCCTTGTTCTCCAGGACGAGGCACTGTTGGATGCAAGTCTCGGGAATGACTCCAAGCAGACGGTTCCCAATTCGCCCAACGCTCGCGCCGCCGCACTCCTGGACCGTCCCAACCGGCTCGTCATGCTTGCGGGCCCAACGCCTGCAGCCGAGTTTCCACTCGACCACGATCGGATGACCATCGGTCGAGCCGAAGACGCCAACGTATCCATCAACCATAATTCCGTCTCGCGCCTCCATTGCGAAGTACACGCCCTCGGCGATGGGCGCTTCGAGATTGTCGACAAGGGCTCGAGCAACGGAGTTCGGGTGAACGGAGCTGAACTCCGCAGGGGCATTGTCGAGCCCGGCGACGTCATTGAACTCGGGGACGTCAAGTTCAAGTTTGTTGGCGCTGGCCAGATCTTTCTCGCCACCGAGAGCCAACAGCTCGAAATCATAGGTGACCGCCAAGCACCGGCGTTCCCCCGCGGATTCGCTGGCGGCCACGCGCTGCCCTTGCTCGCGTTCACCTCTGTCGTTCTCGCGGGCATCGCGGGGGTATGGGTCTACGCCCACCCGCGCTCGACCGCGTCGATGTCGTTTGTCTCGAATTCCCCGTCCCCAGATCGAGCGCTTTTCGATCGCGCCAAGACCCTGGCCGCGACTGGGCAGTTCGAAGAAGCGCACGCGGTGCTGACGGGAGTATCGAATGTGTCCTCGCTTCGCACGACGCCCGAGTTCTCGGACATAGAGAACCGGTGGGCCGATCAGACGCTCGTCCGCGCGGATGACGAGGTTGACGTGGCCGTCAAGCGAGCGAAATACCAGAGCGTGGCCGCATCCGTGACGGTCGACCAGAACCGTCGAAAGATGGCCGCCGACAAGCTCCAGGCGCTCGATCTGCTGCCGAGCACTGTCAATGCTGCGTCGATTGGGTTCGCCAGAGAGCCGACCGACGGGCAGGCGCCTTCGAAGCCATCGGGAGCGGCCACCGAGAACGCTAAGCACGAAACGTTGCGCGTTCACAACCGGTAAGCTGTTCGCCGCTTCCAGGCTGAACGACTCCACCGAGTCGGCCGTACCACGGAGGGACATGACGGGGAAGGCATGAACGAGAACCGCGCACGACTATCGCGCAGCATCAAGACTCGCCTGACGGCACTCGTCCTCGGCGTCCTTTTCGCCGCCATGACCGTCGGGATCCTCACTCCGAGCTACTTCGCCGCGAGGTCCATGCGCCGTCTTGCCGAGGAACGCATCCAGTCCACCGCCGGTGGCCTCGAGGACAGCGTGATCCACTGGTACCAGCGCGCCACTGCACTCGTGCGACTGCTGCGCGACACGCAGGACATCGCGAGCATGGATCCGGCCCGCCAGAAGAGCACGCTCGTCAGCATCAGCGCGACCTATCCCGAGATCTTCCTCGCCATGACCAACGACACGTCGGGTATGAACGTAAGTCGGAGTGACCGGGAGCCTCTCATCAGCTACTCGAATCGCCGGTATCTCAAGAACGTGCTTCAGGGTTCCGATCTCGAGACCGAGACGGTGATCTCGAAGACCATCGGCCGCCCCGTACTCGTGGTCGCCACTCCGATTCGGTCGAAGGATTCGCGAGTGGTGGGCGGGCTCGCCATCATCACGGAAGTGACGAGTCTGGCTCGTGCCATCGGCGCCACACACGTCGGGAACACGGGAATTGCCTATCTTGTCGATTCCTCGAACAAGGCGATCGCTCACCCCTCCGAGTCGGTCGCCAAGGTACTCACGGACATGTCCAATGAGGAGCCCGTTCGGTACCTGCGTGCCCACAAGAAGGGTGCGCTCCACTATCGGAACGACGTCGACCCGCTCACCGGTGCAAAGGGAATCGCGATCGACTACGTGGGATATGTCTCGGAGCTCGATAACGGCTGGGGGATCGTCGTCATCCAGCAGGAACGCGAAGCCTACGCCGAAGTCACCGCCTTCATCCGTACGGGCTCGATCGTGCTGATCGTCGCGCTGTTCCTGGTCGCCGGAACGATGTGGATGGTCGTCTCGCGAACGATGCGCCCCGTCGAGCGTCTCACGCAGGTAGCGGGGGCCCTGGCGAATGGAGCGCTCGATCGCCGCGTGGACGTTAGGTCGGCTGACGAGATAGGCATTCTCGGAGCATCGTTCAACTCCATGGCCGACGCGATTCAGCGCCACGTAAAAAGCCTTGCGGACCACCAGGAGAAGCTCGAAGACACCGTGGCGAAGAGGACGCAGGAGCTAGCCCGACGCAACGATGAGATGCGCGTGGTGCTCGACACCGTAGACCAGGGACTCGTCACGATCGACGCAGACGGGACGCTCGGCCAGCAGCGGTCGGCAGCGCTGCGAAAGTGGTTTCGGAGCGCTGATTCCGCCGCGGCCCTGCCGGACCTCTTCGCGCCTGCCGGCGACGAGACCCGCCTCATGATGCAGCTCGCCTGGGAATCGGTGGTGGAGAACGTGCTTCCGCTCGAAGTGACGCTCGATCAGATACCGAAGAAAGTGACGGTCGGCGACCGGCACTACGCACTCGGCCTCAAGCCGATCTTCAGCGAACGCGGGCTGGAGAGCGCCCTCCTTGTCGTCACCGACGTCACAACGGAGCTGCAGCGACTTCAGTCGGAGACGGCGCAGCGCGAGTTTCTTGGCGTGTTTGAGCGCTTGATGAAAGACCGCAATGGCTTCATCGAGTTCTACAACGAAGCCTCTGCGTTGGTCGACGGGTTCGCCACACACTCCACGACGGACACAGCTGTTCTCTGCCGCCAGGTGCACACGCTCAAGGGCAACTCCGCCGTCTTTGGCGTTCAGTCGATCGCCGACGTGTGCCACGACGTCGAGACGCAAGTGTCCGAAGACGGACCAGCCGCGCTCGAGAACGGTCTCGCCGAGATCGTGCAGGCATGGTCCCGTTTCACAGCACGGGTGGTGCCTCTGATTGGCACGGAGACCTCCGAGATCGTCGAAGTTCCCTACCAAGACCTGGATGCCATCCTGAGCGCGGCCCGTCGCGGGGAGGGCTCGACCAAGATGTTCGCGCTCCTCGAGAGGTTGACGCGCGAACCCATCGAGGTCCGATTCAGACGAGCTGCGCAGCAGGCTCGAGGGCTGGCTGCCCGTCTCGGTCGGGCCGAACCGGTCATCAAGATCGATGGCAACGGAGTCCGCCTGCCCAGGGAAGGTTGGGCTACGTTTTGGGCCGCCTTCGTTCACTTGGTGCGCAACGCGGTCGACCACGGGCTCGAATCTGCGATAGCGCGCGAGGCCAAGGGAAAGCCTCCTTTTGGCACGATCGAACTTTCGTCGGTGGAGATCGCCGGGCGGGTGGTCATCGGCATCAAGGACGATGGAAGAGGTGTCGACTGGGAGCTCGTGCGCTCAAAGGCCGCGAAGGTCGGCCTCCCGAGCGACGACGCAGAGGACCTCAAGAATGCCCTCTTTGGCGACGGGTTCTCCACCCGCGAGGAAGCCAGTACGACCTCGGGACGAGGCATGGGCATGCAAGCGGTCAGGGACGCCTGTAGGGCCATGGACGGCACCATCGAGATTCATTCCGAGCAAGACCAGGGCACGACGATCACTATCTCGATTCCGCTGGCGCCGCCTTCGCAGGGAACTCTGGAGACGCTCCGTCCAGCCACCCGTGCAAGCCTGCACCTGCCGAAGTCCGTCTGGCCGGGAACCATCTAATATCGACAACGGGGGCGCTTCGCGGCCCCCCTCGAGCTCTCCCAGCGCGGTCGCTTACCGACCCCGTGAGACCTCAACGTCCCAGCAGCGTCGCCACTCCGTCTCTCCCGAGCTCGTCGAGCCTATCGAAGCGCTTCATGAAACGCCGCCAGTCCTTGACGACCCGCGGCCCCTCCCCTCCCTTTCGCATCGCGTAGTCCGTGATGCGCGTGATTGTGAAGCGGAGCGCGGCAAACATGCCCTCACCGCGCAGGCCACGCTTCTCGCGCTCCGACAGCGGGCGGATACGCTCGTAGCCGTCGCAGAGCGCTCGGGCAAGCCTCGAATCCAGATCGTCCCCCACGCACCACGACAGGACCGTGACCATCAAGTCGAATGAGTACGACCCCTCGCAGGCGCTTTCGAAATCGAGTAGCGCGGCGATGCCGCCCCCCTCATCCCACAACACGTTGTCGCGAAAGAGGTCGCCATGCGTGAGCCCGCGTGGCAGTTCGGGGTCGCGCTCGCGGTGGACCCGATCGAGCAACGCGCGAAATCGTGGAACCATGGGGACGAACCGTTCGTCGCCGCTCGAGGCGATCCGGTCGAGCCGAAGGAGCAGATCTTCGTAGCGAAATCGGCCGGCGTCGGCCTTCTCGCGAGCCCCAGCCACGTGCACCTTCGCGAGCGACTCGCCGATGTTTGCGGCGTCCTCTGAGCTCACTCCCGCCTGGCAACGCATACGTCCGCTGCGCCACGGGAACAGCGCGGCGGGCTTGCCGCGGACGTCGGACACGCATCCACCGTCCAGCCTTCTCAGAGGCGCCGGAGTCGGAACGCCCGCCTGAGACAAGCGATCGAGCATGGCGGTTTCCCGCATCGCGCCCGCGCGGTCCTGCTCTTCGTAGAGGCGCAAGAACAACCTCCGCCCCGGGAGCTCAAGCGCAAAGTTCGAGTTGACGCTCCCGCCCGCCACCCCTTCAAGAGCGCGAAGATCACCAAGCCCATACATAGAGAGAAGCGACTTGGCGTCGCGTTCGTCGATACGGGTCAGGACCGCCACGGCTGCGTCCATGCTACATCGAGAGAGCGAACGCGCGCGGCACATTTCCTGTATAGACGCGCACGCACCAACTCTGGTAATTGGCGCGAGACGCTTCGCCCGAGCTCCCCAAGCACGTTTCGAGCGCCGCCGAGGGGGGGGCTATCAGGTGGGAAGCGGTAAGTCTGCGGATTTTGCCCCAACCGAGAGCGATATGGCCAAGACGAAGAAAGCCGCCCTGACGAAGCCAGCCGAAGGGCGCAAGGCAAGCGCTTCGACGAGGCCCCCGTCGGGCCGCAATGGGAAACCGCGCGCTGCGAAAGACGCCAGCACGACCGCAAAGCGCAAGCTCGGCCTCCGTGGAGCCGCTCCATGGGCTGCCCGGCACGCAGCCAAGCACGCTGCCGAAGCTCGAGCACGCGCGGCTGAGCCTCCGCTTCCGGGGAGCGCTCGGGCTACGATTCGCACGCCGGAGAACGCGGAAGATCTGAAGGAGACGGTTCGAGCCCTTCACTCGGCTCTCGCGCAGATAAAGGCGCTACGAAAGAACCTTCCGAAAACATTTTTCGACGTCGGCACCATCCTTCGAGACATCCAGACTCGACGCCTCTACGAGGCGAAAAGATTTCCGTCCTTCGAAGCGTTCGTGGAGCGTGAGATCGATCTCGGAAAGACGACGGCCTTGCGGCTCGTCCGTGTGTCGAGCCTGTTCGTGCGTGCGAGCGCCATGGAAGTGGGCATGGATCGCCTTTTCGCTGCCGTCGTGGCGATCGAGACCGCCGGAGAGCCAGACGTCGCGCGAATTCCTCCCCCGCCTGTCTCGAGCACATCGCTGCCGATGCGTCCCCCGGGCCGGTGAGGAGCACCCGGACGGGGCACAATCCGTCGAAAGGTGATCCACAGGCGTCGCGAGTGACGCGAGGACAAGGCGCGAGCAACACAACGCCAAGGAGCGCGCGGAACAGCCTTGCTAGGCTTTGAGCACGCACCGCAGCGAGCAACGCCGGCATCGCGGCGGACAGCAGCCGGTGGATCACCTTCTCAGTCATCGGCCCTTCGGCAGGATGACTGTCACCTTCGTCCCGACGCCACGCCTGCTCTCAATCTGGACTTCGCCTCCGTGTCGTTCGACGATCTTTCGGACAATCGTCAGGCCTAGGCCGGTCCCCGCCTCCTTCGTCGTGAAAAACGGGTCGAAGACTTGGGGCAGGACCGAGGCATTGATGCCGGCACCGGTGTCAGCCACTACTAGGTGGACCTTGCCGGCCACCGGTCCGACATCGAGGCGCAGCGTGCCTCCTTCCTTCATGGCTTCGAGCGCGTTCATCACAAGATTGAGGACGACCTGCGCGAGCTGCTCGCGATCTCCGAGGATGGCGCAGTCCTCGACCTGCCGCTCGACGACAACCCCATTGGCCGCGGCAGCTCCCTGCTCAAGGTCGAGCACGTCGTGGACCAACGACGCCAGATGCACCCACGTGTGCGCGGGAGCTCGGGGCCTGGCGAGTTCGAGAAACTCGGTGAGTAGCCTGCTGAGCCGACCGATCTCATCACCCACGATTTCGGCCTTGCGTTGGAGGGCCTCGCGGACCGATGGATCGACGTCGAGCTTTACGACATGGCGTCCGAGCAAGTGAAGCTGAAGCAGCGCTGCGTTGAGCGGATTACGGATCTCGTGGGCGAGGTTGAGCGCCAGCGTTCCCATGGCAGATATCGCCTCGGCGTCTGCGGCGCGTTTCTCGAGCGCATGTCGCTCGGTAACATCGATGCCGATCCCATAGACGAGTGCCCCTCCATCGCCTGCTTCGCCGGCGGCGGACAGATGCCATCGCACGCGTCGCCTCGCTGGCCCGTCACCGAGCTGCCTAGTCGAAACGAGTGGCGCCCCACCGCCTTGCTCGGCGGACAGGTCCGCGAAGCCCGTCTCCACCTCCTGGGTTCTCCCAAGTCGCGCATGGGCCATTGCATCCACCATGTGCTGCCGATCTTCCACGGGGATCCAGCTCTCGGTAAACGAGTGCCCCAAGGCATCGGCCGGCTCGGACATGGCGAGCTCTGAAGCCTTGCGATTGAAGAGGACGACAGCCCCGGCGGAATCGACCCCAATGACGAGCACGTCGGTGAGCTCGACGAGAGCGCGGTAGCGACGCTCGAGTTCTTCGCGCTCGCGAGCCAATCGAGCCTTGGTCAGGGCCTGCTCGACCGTCGACAGGAGCTCCTCCGGACGAAACGACTTGGGAACGAACGCAAAGGCTCCGGATCGCAGGGCGCGTATTGCCGAATCCATCGACGCAAAGCCCGTGATGAGAACGACCTCCCCGAACGGAGAGGCCTTTCGCAGGCCGGCGATCAGGTCGACGCCACTGATATCGGGAAGTTTGACGTCCACGATCGCCACATCGAAGCCCTTCGTCCGCGCGATGACGAGACCGTCCTCGCCGCACGAAGCGGTCACGACATCGATCGCGGTCTTCTGCCCCGAGATGGCTCTCAGCTCGGACGTCATCAAGACGGCGTGAAGCGCGCCCACGAGTTCGACATTGTCGTCGACGATGAGCACCCTAGCGCGGGACGTCGCTTCCTCCGCGTTGACTCGAGCCATGGTCTCGCCGTCGCCGCGCCTAGGAAACTCCCAACAGGCGGCGCAACACGTCGTTTACCATCTGAGGATTCGCGGCGCCTTTCGTCTCCTTCATCACCTGACCGACGAAGAAACCCATGAGCGCCGACTTGCCGGATCGGAGCTGCTCCGCCTGCTTCGGGTTGCGCGCGACGACAAGTCGGCATGCCTCCTCAATTGCTGAGGCGTCGCTCACCTGCTCGATTCCCAGCTCGGCGACGACGTCCGCAGGCGACCGATCGGTGTTGGCGACGGCACCGTAGACATCCTTCGCCTGCTTTCCGCTGATCTTCCCGTCATCGACGAGCCTCAAGAGCTCCGCAACCTGCTGGGGAGTGACCGGAAGCTTGACGTCGAGCCCATGTGATTCCACGTCGCCGAGAACCTCGCTCTGAACGAAGTTCGCAACCTTCACCCAGTTGCCGTGCAGCCCGGCAGACTCTTCGAAGAACCGCGCCACGACGGGGTGATTGGTCAACACTCTCGCTGTCGCCGCGGCAACGCCATGGTCCCCGGTGAACCGGTCGCGCTTGGCCCTCGGAAGCTCGGGCATCTCGGCGCTCCACGACTCGAGGCTCTTGGCGTCGATGACGAGCGGCGGCAGGTCTGGGTCCGGAAAATACCGGTAGTCTTGAGCCTCTTCCTTGCTTCGCATGCTGAAGGTCGTCCCGTCTTCCTCACGCCAACCGCGCGTTTCGTGGGCGATACTGCCTCCGGCTTCCAAAACCGCAGCCTGCCGGCCGATTTCGTAGGCGAGAGCCTTCTCGACGAAGCGGAACGAGTTGATGTTCTTGAGCTCGACGCGCGTCCCGAGCTTCGTTTCGCCGACCGGCCGAATGCTCACGTTGGCATCGCAACGAAAGCTTCCCTCCTCGAGATTCCCGTCGTTGACGCCGATGAAAATGAGAACATCCCGCATCGTTCGCAAGTACTCGGCGGCCTCGGCGGCGCTTCGCAGATCGGGTTCTCCCACGATCTCAACCAGCGGGACGCCCGACCGGTTCAAGTCGACGACCGAGACGTCGGAGGCGTGAATATTCTTGCCGGCGTCCTCCTCCATGTGAACGCGCGTGATGCCTGCCCGCTTCACGTGCCCGTCGACCTCGATGTCGAGGTAACCGTGTTCGCTGAACGGCTCGTCGAACTGGCTGATCTGATAGCCCTTCGGCAGGTCGGGATAGAAGTAGTTCTTGCGGGCAAAGCGGCTGTGGGGCCGAATCGTGCACGAAAGCGCCAGCGCCGTCATGACGGCCAGACGGACGGCAGCCCCATTGAGCACCGGCAACGCTCCCGGCAACCCCAGGCAGACCGGACAGACCTGCGTATTGGCGGCGGATCCGTACGCAGTTGGGCACGCACAGAAAGCCTTTGTTCGGGTCAAGAGCTGCGCGTGCACCTCAAGCCCGATGACCGCCTCATAGCGCATCGCCACCCACGATGTAGCACTACGGCTCGAACTCGAATAAAATTTCGCTCTTTCGAACCAGTCCGAGCTCGCTCCGCGCGATGCGTTCGATCGTGACCGGATCGTCGCGCAGCTCTGACACCTCGATTCGCAAGCGAGCCACGTCGCGACGAAGCTCGTCGTTCTGCTCCTCGACGTCCGACAGCTCTTTCTGAAACGCGCGCAGGCGAGGGAGGCCCTCAGGCTCAAAGACAAGCACCGGGACGGCGATGACCGCCAGCGACAGCATGGCCACCGGCAGGGTTCGGAGCAGGATGTCGGCGGAAGACGACACGACAGCGCAAGCCTGCCACGATCGCCGAGGAAGAAACCAGTATTGAGATCGAAGAGTGCGTAGGCAGCGTGATAAAGGGCAAGGATGGCGTTGGAGATCGTCCACCGCGTGCTCGTTCGGTCGCCGGCCACGCAGCTTGTTCGCGTCGAGACGACGATCCTGTCGGACGAGCTCTTGCCTGCCGCGCTCGTCGTCTTCATGCCCGTATGGACGCCGGGCTCGTACCTCGTTCGGGAGTACTCCCGCAATGTGGAGTCATTCAGCGTCGCCCCGCCCGCGGTCTGTCGGAAGGTGCGCAAGAATGCATGGCACATCGAGCCCGGCGCAACGACAGCGCTCGTCCTCAGCTACAACGTGTATGCGGGCGAACTCACGGTGCGCACGAACCATGTCGACGAAACGCACGCGCTTCTCGTAGGTGCAGCTGTCTTCATGGCGATCGAAGGTCATGAGCACGTCGGGGCTCGAATCGAGATCGAGGGACCGAGCGGATGGAGAGCAGCGACGGCGCTCACCAAGCTGGAGAGCCTTGAGAGCCTTGAGAGCCTTGTGCGGGAGGACGGCTCTCTTCACCGATTCACGGCACCTGACTTCGACACACTCGTGGACTCGCCGATTGAGCTCGGCACGTTTCGAACCGCACCATTCGAGGTCTGCGGCGTCCCGCACCGGTACGCGATCTGGCCTTCCGACGCACTCAGCGACGCCAACGTCCATCGCCTCGTCGCCGACACGCAGCAGATCATCCAGTACGAGGCGACCCTGTTCGAAGGCGCGCTTCCCTACGACTCGTACGATCTGCTGCTGCACGTGTCCCCTAGGGGGCGCGGCGGACTCGAGCATCGCAACAGCTCCGCTCTCATCGTCCCGCCCACGAGCTTCTCATCGCGGGACGGATACCTCGACCTGCTCTCGCTCGTCGCCCATGAAGTGTTCCATGCCTGGAACATCAAGCGGATTCGCCCGGAAGGTCTGACGCCGTATCGGTACGAATGCGAGTGCTACACACGGCTCTTGTGGTGGTTCGAAGGGGCGACGAGCTTCTACGATTGGCGGGCCCTCGTTCGAACGGGACGAGCCACCGTCGAGGAGTACCTCGACCACCTCGCCACCGAAGTCGCGTACCTCGAACAGACGCCGGGGCGCCGAGTGCTTTCGCTCGAGGCCGCGAGCTTCGACGCGTGGATCAAGTTGTACCGGCCTGACGAAAACACGCTCAACAGCTCGGTGAGCTACTACCGGAAGGGGGAACTCGTGTGCGCCCTGCTCGACCTCGAACTGCGTGCGCGAAGTGATGGGCGCGCCACCCTCGACCGGGTCGTGGGTCATCTCTGGCGGGAGTACGGGCGCAGCGAGCGCCCAGTTGCCGAAGACAGCATGCAAACGATATTCGAAGAGGCCACGGGGCTGCATCTCGGCGACCTGTTCGACGCATGGATTCGCTCTCCTTCGGAGATCGACGTCACGCCTGCGTTCGCCACGGTCGGTCTCGCGGTGGAACACTCGCGACGCGAAGAGGACGGTCACGGGATGCTCGGGCTGCGCGTGCGAAACGACGCGGGACGGTGCATCGTCGCGGCTGTCGTCAGAGACGGCCCCGCCTTTGCGACGGGAATTGCTCCCGGTGATGAACTGCTCGCAGTCGGGGGGATGCGAGTCGACGCGTCCGGCGGTGTGGATCCAACGCTTCGCGGCCGGACACCCCACGAGACGGTCGACGTGATATGTTCGCGCGATGGCCGCCTCAGTGTCCGACGGGTGACCCTTGGTCCACCGCAGCCACACCGGACGCGACTTGTGGCCAAGGCAGACGCCTCAGTCGGCGTTCGACGAGCGCTGACCGCGTGGCTCGGCCGCACGCATCCCGCGTGGTCGGTGACTGGACCCTGACCTGGTGCAGGTCATTCGCGTCGGCCGCTACATGGAAGTCGTCTGGACCAGTCCGTAGCCCGATGCGGTGGGCGCGACGTAGTACATTCGCATGCACGACGCGCTGACCTGGAGCGAAGGCTTCTCACCGAAGGATTGGGCGCTGCCGAAATCGCCCATCGGGTCGGCGCGGAACAGACCGAGCGTGGCGTTGGTGGCCTCGTCCCAGACGAAGAGCGTGAGCCGGTCCGCGCTGAGCGACAGCGGTCGTTTGCGTCCACCCGCAGTCATCAGCAAATCCTGACCCTCCTTCGGAGAGCCCGCGCCCCACGCCACGGGTCCCGAGCGAAACGCCTCGTAGACCGACACCGTCGGGTCCAGACCATACCGCGAGTAGACGATGTCATTGCCGTCGGGTGAAAGGACCGGATCGCCCAGCTGTTCCCCAGGGTAGAGACCTCTCGAAAGCGGCGCGAGATTGGATGGCTGAGGATAGGCAAAGAATGCCTGGCCACGAGCGGTGCGGGTGAACTCTGCCATCGACGTGGCCTGAACGGATACCCCAATCAGGGTCAGTCCGTCAGAGCTCAACGCGACTCGTTCGAACGCGAAGTACGTGGCGGCCGCGGCCTGAACGCTTCCACCGTCCGACGAACCTGCCTCGACCGCGCCTGCATCGCTCGTTGAGGATCCGGCGGCCTGAAGCTCCGATGCAGCGCCGAAGGCCGCCGACGCGTCCGGGCGGTCCGCCACGAAGACCTGGCCAGTTCCATCGTTCGCCTGAAGGACCCAGGCCACCGTGAGTTCATCGGAGGTCATCGTCACGATAGGTTGCGAATCGAACGCGAGTCCCTCCACGGCAACGGGGTCGGACCAATTGGCCGCGGGGTCGCAAACTGGGTTCGGCATCGTCGCATCGGAAGGTGGTGTCACGGCCACGTCGACGACGCTGGCCGAGTCGGCCTCGGTGGGCGAATCGAGCCCATTGGAATCCGGTGCAACGTCTGAACTGGCATCCATGGCCGCCTCGACACGGGAGTCTGCGAGCGAGCTCCCATCGACCGACGCGTCCACGCCTCCGGTGGGCGGCACCACCGATGTCCCACTGTCCTTGCGCGTGATCTCGGTGTCCGGCGGGCTTCCAATTGCGACGGGGTAGCTCTCGTTCGAGGAGCACGCCGCGAGGAGCAGACAGCAAGCCACCGCATTCGAGGACGCGGTCACACGGCTCCCGGAACTCATTCCGACGCCTCGCAGTCGTACTGCTGACGCCATTGCGTCAGCGACGGTCCTTGTGACAAATCTGACGACGGTTGAAAATCCACGAAAATGCGAACGTACGTGAGAGACGGCGACTGGCCGATGGATGTCAGCGCGGCCCCGACGTCCGCGCCGGTCCACGTCGTGATGGGAGCGCCCGCCGCCCTGCCTAAGTAGGCGATCGTGGGACCGACCGGAGTGGATGGGAGACCGGCGAACGTCGCCGAGGTCGCGACGTAGAACTTGATGTCCGAGTCCTCGGGAGTGACTGTCTGCCAATCGAAGAAGCGCCAGACCGGCTCGGTCTGGGAAGGACAGCTGGCTTGGTAGTCACGCGTGAAGACAAGGTCGGCGTAGAGGAATGGCGGTGGTGGGACCGTGCACACGCCTCCCGTGCACTGGTTGGTCGGGAATCCACAACAGTCGCTATCGGATGTGCACGAGCCGGCAACCGCCACACACGAATTCGACGCAAGCGCCAAGCAGTGCCGCGTCACGGGATTGGTCACGGGAACGTCGACCTGACAGGCTGCTGTCGCTGGGCTCGTCTGCGCTCCGCAGCAGTCCTCGTCGTCCAGACACACGGAGCCCGGACGCGGGTCCGGCGGAGCTGTCGCTCCGAATCCGACGTTGTCGAACGTGGCCGTCGTTGTCGTGCCGTTGTTGTGCGCGGTGACGGCTAGGCCAATGTACGCGCTGTTTGCGACCGCGGGCACTTCGATGCCCACGTTGGTCCAGTTGACCCCGTCGGGGGATATGTCGCCGGACACCACGGACCCCGTGCGGCTCAGCCGGACCCAGTACGGGAAGCTTTCCTCGGGACCCTGAGTCCAGTTGCTCCAGTCGTCTGTCGTGTCTCGCCACTGCAAGCCGCTCAGGGCGCCCGCGTTGATCATCATGTACGTTTGCGCGGAATCCGAGTCGAGCGTATTGCGGAGCATCACGCCGGCTTTGGACCAGTAGTCGGCCCAGCCTAGAGTTGTAATGCGGGCCCGGAACTGAAAGTCACCGGAAACAGGGGCGTACACGTAATGGAACGCGTCGTTCTGATTCCAGATGTCGTCGCCGCCGGCCACGACCGTATAGGTGCCGCTGGAGAACGACATCGAGCCGGGATATCCAACCGATCCGATGTCCTGATCCATTGGGGTGAACGCGGGAGCCGAAGGCGCGGTGGGCGGATTGAGATTGGCTAGCGTGGGCTTGCACGCGTCGAGGACCCAGTAGGCCCGTTCGTTGCGAATGCGACCGCCGTTCGTGCCGAGAACCTGATTGGGCAACCAGAACGGCGGATGGCTCCGGTCCGTCCCAGCGCTGACCGTGTCGTCGAGGGCGCCCACCCACAGCTGCGTCGTCGGAGTCACGCCGCTCGTCGGGACGTTCATGATGTTGCCGTATTGACGGTCCGAGGTGAACACGGTCCATCGATACCCGCCCGCAGACGTGGGCAGCACGGTTGCCTGATAGCTTCGATTCGCGTCGTTGCCGCCCAAACCTGTATTGAGCGTGGCGAGAGATACCGGGGGATGACCGATCGGATTCGTGACATCTACGGACCAAAACTGGCCCGGAATGCTGCTATAGCCGGACGGAAGCATTCCACCGTATTGCGTGTCGTCGATGCTCGTTGGGTTCGTCTGGAAAATGACGGATTGCGAATCGCTCTCGAAGGCCGGCCATCGGATGATGTTGCTGGCGCTCACGGCGTTGACCACATTGCGCCGGTTGGAAAAGAGCATGGAACTCTGGTTGAAATCGAAGACCGACAGCCCTTGGCGCCATGACGCTCCCGCCAACGTGTCTCCGTCGACGAATACGAGTTTCGTTCCATCCGGCGAGAACGCCGGAGCGAGCATAGCCGTCGTCCCGAGCCCCCATGCGTTGGGAGACAGGGCGGACAGGTCGACAGGAGATGAGCCCACGCTCGTCGGAACCCGCAGAATCGCGTACGGAATCCCAGTGCCGCGATCGCCCGCGTTGTGGAAGCCTTGATTGTATCCGCCGAGCCCCTGGTCACCCGTTGGCAGCAGATCCACTGCCGGAATGACGCCGCTCGCAGTGCATGACGAATTCCATTGCAGCTGGGCGACGGACCCGCCGCCTCCCTGAAAGTAGTCAAACTTGATGTCATGCGCCGTTCCGGCTGTCTCGCTCGTGTTGGGACCGCAGTAGGTTGTTGGCCCCTGATACACCCAGCCGTCATCGACCAAAGCCCCGTCCACCCAGAGACGCACGCCATCATCGCCCGTGACACACCACTGGTACGTGCCTGTACAGGGGATGGTCGCCTGCCCGGTCCACTCCGCCGACCAATTGTCTCCACTGGACCCTGGGACCGGCGCGCCGCCGTTCCAATTGAAATCGACACCGGGATCGACGCGGGAGATCGCCGCACCAGTGAAATCGATGTTGCTGTAGTAGGTCCCGGTCAGACCGTTCGCGGGGGACGGAACGGAGCTAGGAATGAGGTCGGCCGACGGAACGATGCCCGACGCCGTGCACGACGGATTCCACTGGAACTGCGCCACAGAACCGCCACCACCCTGGAAGTAGTCCATCTTGACGCTGTGCAACGTCCCCGCTGTCTCCGCGATGGCCCCGCTACAATATTGAGTGGGTCCCTGGTACCACCACGCATTGTCGACCTCGACGCCGTCGATCCAGAGTCGCACCCCGTCGTCTCCCGTGACGCACCACTGGTATGTGCCCGTGCACGGCGTCAGCACCTGCCCAGTCCACTCGGCAGACCAATTGTCTCCGCTCGACCCAGGCACGGGAGCGCCGCCATTCCAATTGAAATCGATCCACGGGTCGACGCGCGTGACGGTCGATCCGGTCAAGTCGATGTTGGTGTAGTAAACGCCCGTCAGGCCGTTCGTGCCGAGAAGGGCGGGGTAGAGCTGCGTGATGGGAACGATCTGATAGGGCTGACTGTTGCTGCTCCATCGCAAGTGGACTTGGGCGACGTTCGAGACATTTTCGTACTTCAGGACAATTGGGACTTTGACGCCCGCAGAAAGGGCAATCGTTCCCGTTACCTTGCTGTCGGTCTGTGCCTGAAGATGGCTGATGATCGTCTGACCGTTCACCGTCAGACTTGCCCCGTCGCTCGATTCGACCTCGAACGTATACGTCTCGCCGAAGATCGGCTGAATCGATCCGGTCCACGAGACGGTGTACGTCGAGCCGGCCGCGATGGATCCCCCGGGAGACGCAGCACCCCAGTTGAAGTCCACCGTCGAGTCGGTCTTCGTGATGGCGGGAGGTTCGGCGAATGTCCCGTTCGCGTAGTACTTCCCCGTCAACCCCGACCCGTTGTTGTGAGGTTTGGTGCCTGAACCGGTCGGGGTTCCGTCCAGGGTGTTGCCCCACCAGTTGGCCCCCTGAAGCGCGATCGTTCCGTCCGGCGTGATGGCCGAGTACGCGAAGCCACGGGAGTCGGTGCCGGTGCTGTTCCACATGTTCGCGAGGCCGGTCAGCGTCCCGTCCGAGTTGACGCGCGCGACGCTGGTGTCGTTGTTTCCCCAGTTCGAGGAAATGAGCGTCGACCCATCGGCCGACACGGAGTGGCACGGGTTGCAACCCGAATTGGCGAGAGCAATCGCTGCGGGCGTCGTGCCGTACGGTTTGTTCGTCTTGATCGTGGCCGTCCAGGCCAGAACGTCATACTCGGTATAGAAGATGTTGCCGCGAAGAGGCTTGGTCGCAAAATGCACCGTTTCGGTGACCGGATTCATCAGGACTCCTCCGACCAACCGCTGAATCGAGATGACCGCGTCTTGTCCCGCCGCCGTTGCGTCGAGATAGGCCCACCCGTCCTGACTGAGAGCGGCGACCGGGGGGGAGGACTCCGGGATGATCGCGGCAACCGAGTACGTCGGAGTTCCCGTCGCCGGATATTGAATGCTGACTTTCACTGCGGTCGCGGCGACGCCCCCGTTGTCCCATTGCACGACAGGAGCAGCCACCGACCGGGGAAACACCGTGGAGGCGTAGGGATAGAGGAACCTCACGGTATCCGTTCCGGTGGGAATGCCACTGAACGCCGCAGCGGTCGCCGGAGTGACCTGGCTCGAGTCCACGACGTTCGTCGTCACGTTGACCGTCGCCGACGCCTGAAATCCAGCGGAGTACGCCGACACATGGATGGGCCCAGCGACCGCGCCCACGAGCGTGAGAGCGCCCCCGGAGATGGCGGCCAGGTACTGCTTGTCAACCGACCATGCCGCGTTCGCGGCCGTCTGGTAGCAGTCCGACGGAGTGTACGAAGCTGCCAGATTGACAGCGGGCGGGACCGTCACGATGGGCGACAGTCCAGTGATGGTCACGTTGAGCGTGGCCGGGTTGATGGCGAGGCCGGTGCATGGCTCGCTTGCGTCACCCGTCACGATGGGAAGTGGAGTGAGACCGCTGTCCTTCACGATGAGCGTCGATCCCCCATCGAGACCATCGGGAGTGTCGGCAACCACGGTGCAAGAGGGATCGCAGGGGTCCGCCGCACAGGCCGTTGAACTGCCCAGACCTTCGATGTGTAGGCCGCTCGTGACGAGGCGTTGAGGTGTGATGCGATCGCCGACGCATGAACTCCAGACGCCGTTCTGACAGGTGATCGTCCCGATGCTGCACGTCACGTAGTTGCCAGAACGCCGAAAGACCTCACCGCAGTCCTGGGATGCCCCTTCCACTGCGCACGGGCACCCGGTCGCAGGGGCAAGGCAGATCTGGTCCGACGACGAGGCTTCGCGTCCCTCTGACCCCGACGAGCCGCTCGAGTCGTCCGGGAGCGACCCTCCCTGGCAACTCGTGCCCGCCATGAACCACACAAGGATGCCGATCGGACCGCAGAACCCAGCCAAGCGTCCTGGAACCATCCCTTAACATTGTGATCGAACGGGAGCGTAATAGCATTACGGAGACGGAAATCGGTCGTACTACGTCGCCGGTCCGCACCAGACACTGACACGGTCACACGTTGGGAATGCTTCCCTCGTCGATCCTGTGCGCGCCCCGGGGTCAAGGATCGCCCGGATCACGTCACTCGCCGGTCACCTTCACCATGACGACGCCATGACTCACGACGCTCGCTGTGTACTGCGTCTGCATGCTGCCAAGATCGCTCTGGGCCCAGAGATCCGTGACCGTCGCCGAAGACGACGTCAGCCCAAGACTGCTCCACGTCACGGTGATATCGGCGGTGGCCGCGCTGCGATTGAACAGCACGACGGCGTACGTCGAGGGTGTGGAGAGTTTCTTCGACCAGACCTCGAGTGTAGTACTGGTACTGATCGGCTGACCCTGAATACCGAGTGGATCCTGATCGACCAAAATGACCTCCGCGTTCGTCAGCGTGGCCTGCGTCGTGGCACTCATCGCCGTGAGGTCGTTGCCGGTGATGAGCGGTGCGGCCATGATCGCCCACATGGAGAATTGGGCGCGGTCCTCGGTATCCGTCATTCCCCCATTGCCCACTTCGAGCATGTCCGGATCGTTCCAGTGACCGGGACCGGCATACTGAGCCAGCCCGGGCGCGCCATACGAGGCGTCGCTGTACCGCCCGGTCGTACCACCGTTACTGTCTAGATTGGCGAGGAAGCTCGTCCATGTATCCTTGATGTCCGTTGTCGTGCGCCAGAGATTGCCGACGGTCGGCTCCCATGTGTAAAACCACCAAGCGCATTCGCTGAATACGATGGACCGGCCGGAAGCTTTCAGGGCATTGCTCATCGCCGTGTAGTCCTGCTGCATTCCGGCGCTTCCCGACGCTGGCGAGCAGTTGTCGTACTTCAGGTAGTCGATTCCCCAAGAGGCAAACGTGGCGGCATCCTGCTTTTCGTAGCCGTACGATCCCGGGTAACCCGAGCAAGTCTTCGTTCCCCGGTCGCCATAGATACCGAGCTTCAGGCCCTTGGCGTGCACATAATCAGCAAGAGCTTTCATCCCACTAGGGAATTTCGATGGATTGGCTACGAGATTGCCGTTCGAGTCGCGGTTGGTCGACGACCACGTGTCATCAATGTTCAAGAACTGATAGCCAGCCGCCTGCATTCCGGTCGACACCATCGCGTCCGCGGTTTGCTCGAGGACTGTCTCGTTGATGTTTCCGGCGAAATGATTCCAGCTATTCCAGCCCATCGGCGGCGTTGCCGCCAGGGCCGCACTCGTGGACCCCGATTCGGAGCTTGCCGAGCTGTCCGACGCGGCGGACACGTCCAAGCTCGTAGCGTCGCCCATTCCGCCCGAGTCGGCGGCGCCGGCCTCCGGAGTGACGGAAGCGTCCCGACGAACGCCGGCATCGATTCCCGGAGTCCCGCTGTCCGCGCCCAAGCCGCTTTCGGCGACCTCTACTTCGACGTCCCCACCAGCCTCGATTGCGCTGGCGTCGGGGCTCGGCGGCCGAGCGCTGTCGGCGTGCCCTCCACTGTCGTCCAGAGCGGAGCTGCCGGCCTCCGAAGGCCCCTCGGGACGGCCACCGTCTTGGAAAGGTTCGGACGCCGCGGCATCGCTCACTGCACCGCCATCGTCCACGGGGGAGCTCGAGGGGGGCCGCGAAGCGCCCCCCTCGTCCATGGTAACGCCCCCTTCGGTCGAATTGCCGGATTGGGAAGCATCTCCGGCACCAGGCGCGGCGCCCGGAGTGGGCGGAGACGATGAACACGCGCCGAGAGTGAGTCCAAGCGCTACGGACCAGATAGAACGGCAGACTTTCATATGCTTCCTCTGGGGGAGTTCGAGGGGGGCCTCGAAGCGCCCCCTCGTCGATTTGGATGGCCATCGTCACGCACGCTGGAGCTAGCAGCCGGATGTCCGTGTCCCATCGAGCGCCACCGGGCCGCAGTGGCACGTGGCTCGGAAAATGGTGAATTAGGGAATCCCCTGGGCGACGAGCGCATTGTACCATTTTTGGGCAATCAGCGCCGCACCCGCGGGATTGGGATGCACTCCGTCGGTGGTATACGTGGAATTGGGCGTGTAGGTCGAAGCCGTGAACGCGGACCACAGGTTTACGACGTAGACGGGAGATGCCGCAGTGCTCTGAGTCGTCGCCCATCCAGGAATCGCCGCATTCAGAGTCTCTACGTTGCTTTCGCAGGTCCCGCAGCCGCTGGGGTTGAGAGGCGTAATCTGGGCGACGAACATGATAACGTTCGGATTGACGGCTCTGAAGTCAGTCAGCACGAGCGAGTAAGCCTGCAGAATCGTCTGCGTCGACACGCTGTTCCAGACGTCATTCGTGCCGAACTGCATCAGGAGGACGTCCGACCTGTCCGTCGAAGCCCACGTGGGAAGCTCCGCGGAGTGGTCGGCGAGCACGGCGACATGGGGGGGCGGGAGGAGATCGGTGACCAGGTACCCGCCGTGGCCTTCACTCTCAACGTTCGGTGCACCCGAGCAGCTTTGGTTGTTCGTCTCCGTGCCGACGAAGATGAAATTCGTGCGACCGTTCGTGATCAACTCCTGAGAAAGAAGTTGCGGCCCGCACGTGTCCTCCGTGATTGAATCGCCGATCGGCGTGATCCGCCAGACCCCTGCGTGTGCCAGATGCCCGCCATCGCCTGCGCCGCTCGAGGACGCGCCGCCGCCCTCATCCGCGCCGCCCGAGTCCGTGCGCGTAGACGAATCCTGAGCCGCATCCAAGCCCGAGTCACGACCGCCCGAAGTGCTGCCGCCCGAGGAACTGCTCGAGCCCATCCCGGATGAACTGCTACCGCCGCCGCTAGAACTGCCGCTGCTCGACCCCTTTCCGGAGCTGCTGCCCGAAGCGCTTCCTCCGCTGCTGGACGTGCTGCCAGAGCTGCTGGATGTGCTTGCCGAACCGCTGCTCGACGAAGTGCCCGAGCCACTGCTCGACGAAGTGCCCGAGCCACTGCTCGACGAAGTACCCGAGCCACTGCTCGACGATGACCCCGAGCTACTGCTCGACGCGCTGCTTGAACTCCCCGAGCTCCCACTCGATGAACTGCTCGCACCGCCGCTCGACGACGAGCCCGAGCTGCTGCCCGACGTGCTGGAACTCCCGGAGCTTCCGCCCGATGAGCTGCTCAATCCGCTACCGCCGTCTGCGACGACCGCTGTTTCGGGACTCGACGAGCACCCGACGAGGACCCACGCCGGGACGAAAACAAGGAAACCGACGCGCGCCAAGATGTTCACGACCTAAGACCTCGCCATGTTTCGAGCGCCCGAACAGAGCACTGCTATCCAGAGGTAGACGCAATTCACTCAACAAATGGCTCACTTTGTTCGCTCGGACCTCACGGGCGCAGAGCCGACACCGCAATGACAGCCGTACCGGAAAGGGCCGCCGCCACCACGAGTATGCCGACGCACCAAAAGAACCGCCCGAGCGGCACCAGTGACGTCATGAGAAGCTCGACACTCCTGCCTCGCGTCGAGACGATGGCGGACAGCGCCCGCCCGGCCGACAACATCCACCACGACAGTGCGCCGACGGCCACCGCACCGACGACAGCCCCGACTGCGGGCGTCGAGGCTCCAGCGTAGAACTCAGCCCCGGCTACCAGCAACGCGCCCAGTCCTCCAAAGAGAACCATGGAGACCCCTGCGAAGACGAGCGCCGAAGCGAGCCCTCGAAGGACATCCTTGTGGTCGTCCGAGAACTCGAAGTCGGTCGTCGCGCTAGACTCCGCTTCCGAAGCCGCGGCGAAGCACGAGGGCTCGATCATGACAGGGCGACAGACTACCTCAGGGCGACGGCGAAACCTCGCCGAAGATGACGAAATGGCGGTCGAGCCGCCCCGGACGCGCTCCGAACGCCTGCTGGCATCCATCCGCCGCGAGTTCCCTGACTTCGAAGTGCGTCGCAAGAAGGGAGATCGCATCCAGCATGCCATCTCGTTGGCTCTTGCCATCATGACCCTCGGCGGCCAACGTAGCTACCTCACGCGTTACCACACGGTCCTCTTCGGAAAGCTGTACGTCCCCGATAGCTACGCCCAACTCGACGACGTCGCGCGAACGATACTCCTCGAGCACGAGCGAGTTCATCTTCTCCAGCGGCGACGCATGGGAGACCTCGCGATGGCGTTCATCTACCTCGTCCCCGTGTTCCCGCTCTTCTTGGCATGGGGCCGCGCGCGCCTCGAGTGGGAGGCGTACACGGCCACGATGCGGGCAACGGCCGAACTTTGTGGTCTTCCCGCGGCCCGTGCCCTTGAGAACGAGCTCGTTCGTCGATTCGTGGGACCGGACTATGGCTGGATGTGGCCCTTTCCGCGGACTATCCGGCGGTGGTTTCGCGCCGTCCTCGCGGAGCTGGAAGCGACACCCCTGCCGTTACACAATTCCGACCCTCACCGAACATGATGGCTCCCCTCTCGTCCGCGTCCCTGCGATAATCGTCTGCACGATGGCCGTCCTCGGAATCGACCTTGGAACGACCAACACCGTTGTCGCCACCGTGCGCGGCGGTCGAGTGCACGTGCTCGGTGACGAACTTGGGCGGCGTCTCCTCCCGAGTGTCGTCTCGTTCCAGCCCGACGGGGAGGTGCTCGTAGGCCACGCGGCCAAGGACCGTCGGGTGATCGACGCCACCAATACGGTCTCGAGCGTCAAGAGACTGCTCGGCCGGAGCTGGCGCAGCCCTGAAATCGAACAGGCGCGCAGTCGCTTCGCATTCGTGCTCAAGGAAGGCCCGTCGCATGAACCTCGCATCGCGGCTCAGGGTCACGAGTACACGCTCTCCGAGATCAGCGGGTTTGTTCTGCGCCGTGCGAAACAGATCGCCGAAATGGCGCTCGGCGAATCGATTGAGCGGGCGGTGCTTACGGTTCCCGCAAACTTCAACGAACTCCAGCGCGCAGCCACGAAGGTCGCGGGCAGCGTCGCGGGCCTCGATGTTCTGCGCATCGTGAACGAGCCCACTGCGGCAGCGCTCGCGTACGGTCTCGAGGGGGCGACCCAGGAGAGGATTGCGATCTACGACTTCGGCGGTGGAACGTTCGACTGCACGCTGCTCGACTTGTCGGGCAGCGTCTTCGAGGTTCTCGCTACAGCCGGCGACACATTCCTCGGAGGCGACGATATCGATCTGGCAATCGCGGAGCGCATGGCCCAGGCGTTCTCGCTGGCCTATCGCCAGGATCTGCACGCGGATCCGCAGGCGTTCGAACGTCTGCGAGTCGCCGCCGAAAGCATCAAGATAGAGCTCTCTTCGCGCGAACGAGCCAGCGTTCGTCTCCGGGCCGCCGCGCTCGGATCGAGGGCGGGTTCGGCGTCGGACGTCGAGTTCGTGCTCACCAGGTCGGAACTCGAGATGCTCTCCACCCCTCTCGTCGACCGCACCTTCGCGGTGTGCGAGGAAGCGCTGTCGATCGCCAATCAGTCTGCAACCGCGTTTGACCGCGTCGTATTGGTCGGCGGATCGACACGAATGCCTTTGGTTCGGCGTCTCGTGGAAGAATTCTTTCAAAGGCCCCCTCTCGACCGCGTTAATCCCGACGAAGTCGTGGCCGTCGGGGCCGCTGTCCTGGCGGCTGCGCTCACTGAAACCAGCCGTCCTCGGGCCATTCCACTTCCCCCTAGCCCCGCGTCGCGGAGGAGCCCCGCCTACCAAGAGGACGAAGTGACCGTCGCGACCGACCTCACGCTGCTGCTTGCGGAACGTGAGAAGGCACGGCCCACTCCCGCGTTCCCCCTTCCCGCCGCTGGCGCTCCCCCCCTCGGCACACCGCCTAGCGTTGTTACCGCCCAGCGCCCAGCTGCCACCGCAGTGCCGCCAGTCCTGGGACCACGCGACCCACCTCGAAGGATGATGCCGGTTCTCGTCGACGTGACTCCGCGGGCCCTCGTGGTCGAAACGGTGGGGGGATTCTGTGACACGATCGTGCAGCGCAATGCCAAGATCCCGTGCGAACGGACGCGAGCGTTCACCACCTCAGCGGACAAGCAGACTGTCGTTCGCGTTCGCGTGGCACAGGGTGAGGACCCCACTTTCTCCCAGAACACGTTCCTCGGCGAAGTGGAGCTAGCGGGGCTAAGGCCTGCCCCGCGCGGCGAGGTCGTCATTCAAGTCCGCTTCGAGGTCGACGAGAGCGGTACCATGAACGTCCTCGCGACGGATGCCTCCACCGGCCGAGAGGCGCGCGCCACGCTCCAGCTCGTGGGGATTTCTGGAGCGGACAGCGTAGGAGTGATGAGAGCTCGACAGGCCGCCATGCCCATTGGCGGCTAGGGTTCCCGTCCGCTCATCGCCGCCGCAAGCCAAACAGGGCCGCCCCCAGCGCGAACCCCATTCCGGTCATGACCAGTACAGGCAATACGTGACCGAAGAGCACGTGTGGGATCGAGGCATGACTGCAGTGGAGCTCCATCGCGAGTCCCGCCCACGTACCCGCCACCGCACCGAAGATGGCACCCACGCGATGCGGCGCCACCGGCTCACTCCCGCGACGCACGAGTGCGGTCGCGGCGAACGGTCCGACAGCCAGCAGCATGGTAAGAGCGAAGCACGACGCGTGTGCCTCAACCCCCACCGAGGCCACACCCGCGTGGGCCCACGCGACCCCCGCGCCAAGTGCCAGAGTCGCCAACGCTGGGGTGACTGCAAGCGCCGCCCAGCCCTGCAGGACGACCGAGTGGCCGAGCATCGAACGTCCTCTGACCATCCCGGTCCATGTCACCACGGCCGCGACGACACCCCATGCGAAACCGAAGCCCACGACGTACGAGGTCGGTCGGCTTCCAAGGACGACTCCGCCGAGCGATACGAAGGCTCCGACGAGGTAGAGCGCACCCGCAACGAGGGCGAGGCGCCGGCCCCGCCTCCCCGCGGCGCGAGAAGGAACGGAGCGAGCGCGCACGGCAGCCAACGTGCGCTCGCGAACGGCTTGCGCCGGGACCGGGGGGGTCATCGGCCTTCCGCCTCGAAGCGCGCATTCGCTTCGTTGAGCACGTGCCGTAGGGCCTCGTAGGCCCTGTGCGCTCGCAGCTTAACCGCGGAAACAGTCGTTCCAAGGACCTCGGCCGCTTGCGCGACACTCAGACCTTCGCGCTTCAGCAATTCGAATGCCTCGCGTTGGGCTGGGGGAAGGCGCCGAAGCACCTGGTCCACAGTCTGAGACAGGTCTTCGGCCTGTAGCACATCATCAGCCGACGGCGTCAGAGAGGGCCCGGAATCGACGTCCCCGTCGACGACCAGGGTCTCGCGTTTTCTCCGGCGCGACGAGTCGATGAACAAACGCCTAGCGATGGCGAATGCCCACGGGGCCACTTCCGCTCCGCGGACGAACCGGTCGCGCGCCAAGTGCATCTGCAGCATGGTCTGCTGCAGAAGGTCCTCCGCCCTCTGGGCGTCGCGAGTCTGGCGAACGAGATACCCGTAGAGTCGCGGCGCCAGCGCGTCGTAGAGGACTGCAAACGCCTTGTCGTCGCCATCGGCGTACCGGTCCATGGCACCGTCGGCATCGGGGGAGCTCGAGGGGGGCCGCACAGCGCCCAACTCGTCGTTAGTACGCAGCACCACGGCGTCCTGTCGTATCACACGCCACGGGACTCTCGCGCCCCCGTCAACGCGGGAGCTCGAGGGGGGCCGCGAAGCGCCCCCCTCTTCGATCGCGACAGGCTCGCGAGGCATGCCGTAGACCAGGAACTCCATGATGGGGATCTACGACGAATGTACGCTCGCGGTTTCTTCGTTGCGGCGTCGGGCGGATGCATGGGGCTCTCCCCCCGCGTGCTACGATCCAGCTCCAGCGAAGTACCATGACCGCACCGGCGGACTCCCTAGCTTCCATTTCTTCCACCGAGCGCGTCCACTGCGAACACGCAGGCCAGTGCGGAGGCTGTCCGCTCATCGATCTCCCGTACTCCGACCAGCTTACCGTGAAGCGAGCTCGTGTCGTCCAAGCAATCGGGCGCTACGTGTCGCTCGCACTCGTATACACCGAGCCGGTCGCGCCAGCGAAACCATCGGTTGGGTACCGCACCCGGGCCAAGCTGATCGTCGCCAACGGGAGCAAGATCGGCCTTTTTGCAAAGGGCGGCGAACATCACGTGATCGACATCCCGGGGTGCGTCGTGCTCGCTCCGGAACTCAAACGTGTCGCGACCGTTCTGCGCGCCCACATCGGGGCCGCCGAGGTCCGCGAATCGTGCATAGCTCCCGAAGATTCCTCCAGTTATGGCTGGCTGCGAGCCGTCGATCTGCGAGAGGTGCGCGACGGGAACTCGTGTCGTGTGCTCGTCACGTTCGTCGTTCAGCGCGAGCGCGTGACGAGCCTGGACCCATTGCGCCAGGCGGCGCGCGACCTGATGCGCGACGCGCCGGAAGTCGCCGGCGTTGCGTGCAACTATCATGAAGGCGACGCCCCGCAGATTCTCGGGGGCGAGACCGTACCTCTCGCGGGAGCCTCGACTGTTCCCGACCGAATCGGAGCGTCAGCGCAAGTCGCCACATTCGGGTCGTTCATTCAAGCTCATCGCGGGCAGGCGTCCGTGGTGCACGCTCTCTTGGCTGAGTCGGTCGGCGCCCGCGGACGGCGGCGTGACGGCACGAAGCGCCGTGTGCTCGATCTCTACGGTGGGTCGGGAGCCATCGCCCTCAACCTCGCAACCGCCGGAGCCAGCGTCCACATGGTCGAGTCGTTCGCTCCTGCGGTCGCTGCCGCAAGATCCGCGGCCTCTGCGCAACGACTCGACGTCCGAGCCGAAGTCGCCGACGTGGCGAGTGCGCTTCGAGTTCTCCTCGACCGTCACGAGCGGTTCGACGCAGCGATCGTCAACCCACCGCGTCGCGGAACGAGCCCACTCACGCGCCAACTTCTCGCACGCTTGGATCCGGATGTGATCGCGTACGTCTCCTGCGACCCCGACACGCTCGCACGGGACCTGGACCATCTGGCGCACCTCGGATACGCCGCCACGTCGCTGTGGCCCCTCGACATGATTCCACTGACCGACGAGATTGAGACCGTGGCGGTCCTTCGAAAGGCATCGATCGCCCCGGCTCGAATCGCGTTCTCGGATCGCGATGTGCTCGCGGTCGAAAAGGCGCCGCACGAACCGACGAGTCCGCGCGAAGGCTACGCGATTTCGCTGCTCGACCGCGTCCGACGCACTCCCGGCGCCGAGGGTGCGTTGCCAGTCTACGAGCTCGACGTTGGGATGAGCGGCCTCGTCGTGTTCGTGCGCAATCCCAACCTCATAGAGGCATGGCGCCGCTCTCTCGTTGCACCAGCTGGGCGTCAGATATTCGTTGTCGGAGTCCGCGGCTTGACGCCGCCCAAGGGAGCCATCAGCCGCGACTTGAGGGACCGCGGACGCTTGACCCCCGCCCGCACACGCTATCGACGACTGGCGTTCGCCGGAGGTCACAGCGTGCTTCGGGTCGTCCCCGATCCGGCAGCAGCCCATCAGATTCGGCGCCACTTCGCGGCCATAGGACACCCCGTGCTAGGGGACTACCGCTACGGCCACGAAGCGACCAATCGATTCTTCGAAGAGAAGAACGGCCTCGATCGCACGTTTTTGCACTGCGTCCGGGTCGAGTTCGAACATCCCACCACGGGCCATCACGAAGTGGTCGACGCACGCCTTCCCGCCGACCTTCGCATGGTACTCGAGCGTGCGAGCGGTCCTGCCACGCTGCGATTTCTCGAACACAAGAACGCCCTCGGGACCACGGGGACATCGAACTTGCCGCCCGCCCCCGACGAAGTTCTGGACCAAGGCAGTGCGCTCGACGTCGACACGGGATTGACGAACACGCCGCCTCAGCTCGTCGGAGACGACGATGCCCCGGAAGGCTAGAAGGTCGGTGTGAGCGCACTCCGCGCCAACTCCAGACCCAACGAAACGCCCAGGCCGGTCTTTAGCGGCCAGCCAAGCGATTCTCCTGCGTACCAGCGCGCCCCAGCTTCGCAGGCCCGAGCGCTGCTCGCGAGCCATCGCCGCCAAGCCGCTCCTCGTGTCCCGTAGACACGTGGACAGAGCCACGCGCTCTGGAGAAGATGGCGCCCTACCCGAGCGCAGCGGACCTCGTCTTCATACCCGTCGAGATTGCCCTCGCCGGTCGCGATCGCTCGCGCAATCCAGCGGGCGGCAATCGCCGCCATGACAACCGCCTGCGCGATTCCTTCGCCCGTCGTCGCGTCGATCCCCGCCGCTTCCCCCACGAGCGCGACACGCCAGAGAGCGAGTGGGGAGTCCGGCACGAAAGGGCGGGTGCTGTATCCTCGAAACACGAGAGCGCGGGGGTCAATCCCTCGCAACGCGAGCGCCTCGACGAGGTCGCGCTTGAGAGTTCGGCGAGGGGAAGCGTTCGCATGGTAGATGCCGCGATTGACGACCCCCTCGCCTTCGCCTGGGGCTGGAAAGTCCCACACGTATCCCTCGACCCCTCGGTCAGCGACTCCGAGATCGAACACGCAGGTGCCAGGGCGCATCGCTCCCTCGAACGGGGTCCGCGCGGTTTCGAGCACGTAGAGGTGTCCCCGGCGCGACCGCTCGCGCACGGCCAGGAGCTTGCGGACGCGGCTCGACACCCCGTCGCACGCAGCGAGGAGGCGCACCCTGAGGACCCGCTTCGACGTCGTGAGTGCAAAGCCACCAGCACAGCGTGCGAGACCCACGAGTGGCTCCCCGTCGAGCGCGACCACCCCGTCCCGACGAGCGGCGTTCCAGAGGCTCGCATCAAAAGCGGCTCGCCTCACCACGACTCCAAGCGCGCCCCTGTGTTCGGCGGAGCGCTCACCTGAGACGACGCGCAGGGCCATGATGGGAACGTGGGGGACATCGATCGAAACTCCCAAGCGTGCGAGTGCGGCGACACCCCATCCGCTCACCGCTCCAGCGCAGGGTTTGTCCCTCGGGTGCGTGGCACGCTCGAGCATGACCACTCGGGAGGCGCCGATACCTTCCCGCCGAACGAGGTGGAGCGCCGTGCTCGTCCCCGCGGGCCCACCCCCGACAATCGCCACATCGAAATCCCAGCTCACGACCGGAGCCTCACCGCACCCGTTTCCTCGCAAAGGTCGTCGAGGAGGGCGTCGAGCTCGGGACCGCGCCCTGACGGCGCCGCAACCGTCAAGTCCCCGCCGTGCTCCGCGAAGACCGCGGCCAATCCCTCGCTCGCCTCGACGACGCCTTTGAAGAAGACGACCTGCCGGGCGTCCATGAGCACACGGCGAATTACCATTCCATCGCCAACACAGGGTACTACCGGCCTTCGGGCCATCGTCCGTCCACCCTTGACGTCACGGGCAGCTAACACGCGCACCTTCGTTCTCACAAGCGCCCCGAAGCCTGCGCAACCGGCGCACAAACTCTAATCTCATGGTTAACAAGGCTCGAGTTAGGCGCTACTCTCACGATCGTCCATGATCCAAGACGTCCAAAGCGAGCTCGCGGGCTCCATAGCAAAGTCCCACGATGCACTGCGTCGCGACCTCACACGGCTGCGCGCAGGACGCGCCAACGCTAGCCTCCTCGATGGAATCCGCGTGGACTACTACGGAACACCCACCCCGCTCGGCCAGATGGCCCACGTCAACGTTCCCGAGCCACGTCTCCTCGTGGTGAAGCCTTGGGACCGAAGCCAGATCAAGGCGGTCGAGAAGGCTTTGCGCGAGAGCGATCTTGGGCTCAACCCTCAGGTGGACTCCGATGTCGTCCGTGTACCGCTCCCTCCGCTGACCGAGGAGCGACGCAAGGAATTCGTCAAGATTGCGCGCAAGCAGGGCGAGGAGTGCAAGGTTGCGATCCGCAAGGCGCGCCATGACGCGCTCGACACGTTGGTCCAGATCGAAGGCGATGGCGCATCGAGCGCTGATGAAGTCGAACGCGCGAAAAAGAAGGTCGAGGAGACCATTCAAGACGCAATCAAGGAAGTCGATCGAATAGTCGCTGCGAAAGAGAAGGACATTCTCGAGGTCTAACGTCTGACCCGGCGGCGCGGCTCCGAACGAGTTCGCTCCGAGGCAGCGCTTGACACCACCCCTACCGGATGAAACGCTTTGTGAGAGGTTGCGCCTTGATGCGTGCCGTTGCGGCGGGGCAAAGCGATGTAGGGCTTCAGCGTGAGCACAACGAGGACTCCTTCGTCGTGCTGGTGGAACACGATTTGTTCATCGTCGCCGACGGAATGGGGGGCCATCGCGCTGGCGACGTAGCATCGCGCATCGCGACCGAGACCATTTCCGAGTTCTTCCGAACGACGGCCAATGAAGACGTAACGTGGCCGTTCCACTTCGATACCAACCTCAGCGAAGAAGAGAACCGCCTACTTACGGGCATCCGCGTAGCCAACCGTCAGATTTTCGACCACTCAACCCGGTCGCGCGAGTACCACGGAATGGGAACGACGGTCGTCGGGGCCATGTTCAGTCCACGAAAGCAGCGGATGTACATCGGCCACGTCGGCGATTCACGGTGCTACCGCGTCCGCGACGGCGACATTCGCCTCCTCACGCGCGACCACTCGCTCATTAATGACTATCTGCTCGCGATGCCCGACCTGACGGATGCACAGAAGGACGAGCTCCCGAAGAACGTCATCACGCGAGCGCTCGGCATGCAAGACCACGTCGTCATCGACTTGCAGCACGACGACCCTCGGTTGGGCGACGTGTACGTCCTGTGCTCCGACGGGCTCAGCGGCATGGTGGGAGACGAGGATATACGCGACGTCATCGTCGAGTCGAACACCGTGGAGGAGGCCTGTCGCAACCTCATCGCCAAGGCCAACGATCACGGCGGCGAGGACAACATCACGGCCGTCCTCATCAAGATCGAGGAATGCGAAAATGGACCCACGCGCGGGGGAGATGACGGCGACAGCTCACCCGTGTCATCAGGGGCCGAAGTGAACGGCACGAACCGCCGCGCACTTGACCGCCTTCGGCGCAGCGGCTAAGCCCGGCGCCGCCAATGGTCAAAGCGATCTTCGCCGTCTTGGGTGGATTCTGCGTGCTGGTGATGGGGACGCTGTCCTATGCAGGCATTGCCCTGCTCATGGGCATCGAGAGTGCATGCATCCCCCTGCCTAGCGAACTTATCATGCCATACGCGGGCGCCATGTCCGACGCGGGCGTTGCTGGGGAGCTCAGCGCCCAATTTGGCCTGACGCTGCCGGTGTTCAACCTGGTGCTGGCCGCGATTGCGGGGGCACTCGGGTGCAACCTCGGCTCGGAGCTCGCATACTGGGTCGGAGCGAAAGGCGGTCGGCCCGCTATCGAGAAGTACGGGCGCTACGTACTTGTTTCGAAGCACGAGCTCGAGACCGCGGATCGCTGGTTCGCGCGCGGTGGCGAGTGGATCATCTTTGCGGCGCGCATGCTCCCGGTCGTCCGCACGTTCATCGCCTTTCCTGCCGGCGTTGCGCGAATGAATCGCACGAAGTTCCACGCGTACACGTTCGCCGGCTCGCTCCCCTGGTGCTTCGCGCTCGCATACGTTGGGCGCCAGCTCGGAATCGATCTTCTCAAGCCGGAGTCGCAACTCAAGATTTGGATGCACCGACTCGACGCCGTCATCGGGGCGGCGATTCTCGCGGCCGTTGCGTATTTTGTGTGGTCGCGAGTGAAGGTCTACAGGCAGTATCGCACTGCTCCTGCGGCAGCACCGAAGGCCGACTAGTAGGCCGGTGTCTTTCGGCCGATCCCTTCGCGATCCCGGCGTCGAGCGTGCTCGCCTACGGAAAGTAGACTCCGCGCGACTCGCCACCGGCCTCGCTCGGTTTCGACCGAAATAAACCGGCCTTCTGGCATACGGTCGTCTCGGACTTGAGCGTGGAGGCCGTCCTTGGGACCGCAAACGTCGCGCAACGCACCGAGATACTCGGGCGTCATAGTCATCGAACTATTTAACTGCCCTCGATTCAGATGTGGATAGTACTCCTCGCCCTCCGTCGCCCGCTCACGTTCATCGTGATGGCCGTGCTCATCGTGCTCGGCGGCCTCTTCTCCATCGTGACGATGCCGACCGATATCCTCCCCGAAATCGACATTCCGGTCGTCGCCGTCGTCTGGCAGTACTCCGGCCTCGGCACCGACGAGATGGAAAAGCGGGTGACCACCAACTTCGAACGAGCCGTGACTACGACGGTCAACCGCATCGAGCACATCGAGAGCCAGACGCTCAACGGCCTGAGCATCGTCAAGGTCTTCTTTCATCCGGGGACGAGCGTCGACGCGGCGACGGCGCAGGTCACAGCCATTTCGCAGACGGTCGTTCGCCAGTTCCCTCCCGGGATTACCCCGCCGCTCATTCTTCAATACAGCGCTTCCAACGTCCCCATCCTTCAAGCATCGATCCACTCGGAGACGCTTCCTGAGCAGACTCTCTTCGACCTCACGGCGAACTTCCTGCGTACATCGCTCGCCACGATTCAGGGCGCGCAGATGCCCTGGCCGTTCGGCGGCAAGCAACGGCAGGTGATGATCGATATCGATCTGCCTCGCCTCTACAGCCTCGGGCTGTCGCCGAGCGACGTGAGCGACGCCCTCAACGCGCAGAATCTCATCCTTCCCTCCGGAACCGCCAAGTTCGGGGCCCAGGAGGTCGTCGTCCACATGAACAGCAGTCCGGAGGTCATTCGAGAGATCGCCGCGCTACCCATCAAGACGGTCGGTCATGGGACGGTCACCGTCGGCGACGTGGCACAGGTGCGCGACGGGTTTGCTCCGCAGACGAGCATCGTCCGAGCCAACGGACGACACGGGGTTCTGATGACGATCCTCAAGGCCAGCGGCGCATCCACGCTGGACCTCGTCTCCCGAATCCGAGCTGCGGTTCCCGGGATTCTCGCAACGCTGCCAAAGGAATTCGGGCTCGACTTCTTGCTCGACCAGGCGGTCTTCGTGCGCGCCGCGGTCAGTGGCGTCGTCAAGGAGGCTGTCGTTGCTGCCGGACTGACAGGGCTCATGATCCTCGTCTTCCTCGGGAGCTGGCGCAGCACGGTCATCGTCGTCATCTCCATTCCCCTGTCGATCCTCACCTCGATCATCGTTCTGCGGACGCTCGGTCAAACGCTCAACATGATGACGCTGGGGGGAATGTCTCTCGCCGTCGGAATGCTGGTGGACGACGCCACGGTCGCCATCGAAAACATCCACCGGAACCTTGCCGAGAAGAAGCCTCTCGTCCGCGCCATCATCGACGGATCTGCGCAGATCGCCGTTCCGGCGTTCGTCGCTACGATCTGCATCTGCATCGTCTTCGTGCCGGTCGCGTTCATCTCGGGAGCCGCGCGCTCGCTGTTCACTCCGCTCGCGCTGGCGGTCGTATTCGCCATGCTGATGTCGTACTTGTTGTCGCGGACTCTGGTCCCGACACTCGTCCACCGCCTTCTAGGACCGGAGGTCGAGCGCTTCACGAGGTCCGACGTGCGGCGCGATGTCTTCTGGCGGATTCACGAGCGTTTCGACGCCCAATTCGAAAGGATGCGCCGCGGCTACGGTGGCCTGCTCGACCTCGCCCTCGACCATCGCGGGGCAGTCGCCTCGGCGTTCGCCCTGTTCGTCGTCGTGTCGTGTGTGGCGCTCTATCCGACGCTTGGTCGCGACTTCTTTCCAGCCGTGGACGCGGGCCAGATGAAGCTCCACGTGCGATGCCCGCCAGGGATGCGCATCGAGGAATCCGAGATCGAATTCGGTCGGATCGAAGATGACATTCGCGCCATCCTGCCGAAGGACGAGCTCGCGACGATGATCGACAACATCGGGACGCCTGCGAGCGGTATCAACTTGATCTTCGGCGATCCTTCGATGATCTCGCCTGCCGACGGAGAAGTCCTCATTTCTCTGGCGCCCGACCATCGCGGGGCCACGGCAGACTACGTGGCGAAAATTCGGCAGCGTTTGGCTCAGGACTTCCCCGCAGACGATGTTTTCTTCCTCGCACCGGACATCACCAACCAAGTGCTCAACTTCGGTCTGTCGGCCCCGATCGACGTGCAGGTGGCCGGACCGATCGGAAACGCCGCCGAGAACCTGCTCGTTGCGCACAGGCTGCGTGACGCGATCGCACGCGTGCGCGGGGCGGTGGATGTGCATCTCCAGCAGGTCGCGTCGGCTCCAGGTGTCCGGATCGACGTCGATCGCGTGGAAGCTAGCGAGCAAGGCCTGTCGCAGAGGTCGGTGGCCAACAACCTGCTCGTGTCGCTCAGCTCGAGCAATCAGGTGTCCCCCAATTTCTGGCTCGATTCGAAGCGGGGCGTCCAGTACCTCGTGGCCGTCCAGACGCCGCAGTACAAAGTCGACTCGATGCAGACGCTCGAGGGCATACCGATCGGACTCGCCCAATCGTCCGACGGCATGCAGCGACTCGGCAACGTCGCGACCATCGCTCGCGACAGCGTGCCCGTGAACATCACGCACAACAACGTCGAGCGGACGTTCGACGTGCTCGCCAACGTCCAGGGAGCGGACCTGGCCACCGTCGCGGCGGCCGTCGAGTCTCTCGTCGCAGCCGAGAACCCGACGTTGCCACGCGGGACCACCGTGGCCATTCGCGGTCAGGTCGAGAGCATGGAATCGAGCTTCCGAGGTCTCGCCTACGGGATCATCTTTGCCGTGGCGCTCGTGTACCTGCTGATGGTGACCAACTACCAGTCGTGGATCGATCCGTTGATCATACTCGCCGCCCTCCCCGGGGCCATCGCGGGCATCGCCTGGAGCCTCTTCGTCACATCGACGACGCTGTCGGTGCCGGCCCTGATGGGTGCGATCATGAGCATCGGAGTGGCCACATCGAACAGCATACTGCTCGTCACATTCGCCAACGATCAGCGCGCTCTCGGGATTGGCGCCCGTCGTGCTGCGTGGCTCGCGGGCGTGACCCGCCTACGACCTGTGCTGATGACCGCCCTGGCGATGATCCTCGGAATGTTGCCCATGGCTATGGGACTCGGCGAGGGCGGCGAGCAGAACGCGCCTCTAGGCCGAGCGGTCATCGGCGGCCTCACCTTGGCCACCTTCGCCACGCTGCTATTTGTCCCAATTGTCTACAGCGCATGGCGCTCCGCGCCGCCACGACCCCCCGTCTTGCTAGAGGAGTAGGAGAATGCAGCCAGGCAGCGTGGCGCAAATGGTCAATGCGGATGACAACGCAGGGTTCTCCCGAGCGCCGCCGCGCCCAACGCGCCGCGGAATCGTCCTCGGTCTCCTCGGCGGCATGGTTGCGCTCGGCCTTCTCGTCGCCGCGGGCGTGGTCCCACGCGTGTCCGCCCGGGCGGCAGCCAACCGCGAGTGGACCCGGGCGGCTGCGGAGACTCCGAAGATTGCGACGACGACGCCGGTGCGCGCGACTCCCGTCCACACCGTGACCCTTCCGGGTTCCCTCCAGCCGGTCCAGGAGACAACCGTGTATGCCCGGACCAACGGATACGTGCGCCGATACCTCGTCGACATCGGCGACTCGGTTAAGGCGGGACAGGTGCTGGCCGAAATCGATGCGCCCGAAGTCGACCAGGAGCTCTCTCAGGCCCGAGCCTCCGCCAATCAGGCGACGGCCGTGCTCGAGCAGGCCCGAACCCGCAGCGAGCTCGCCCGGATCGAAATGAAGCGCTACGCGAGCCTTGCCCCGTCAGGGGTGGTCTCCCAGCAGGAGACGGAGCAGCATCAGGCAGCCCTGGACTCCGAACAGGCAAACGTGCGCGCCGCGCAAGCGTCTCTCATGAGCGCAACGGCCAACATCCGCCGCCTCGAAGACCTCCAGCGGTTCTCTGTAGTCACCGCGCCTTTCGACGGCACCGTCACGTCGCGCACGACCGAAGTCGGGCAACGCGTGACGTCGGGCCTCGGTGCCGGCGAGTCCTTGTTCAGAGTGGCCAAGGTGGACACCATGCGTGTCTTTGTCGCCGTGCCCCAACGCTACGCTCCATCGGTTCAGGTCGGCGCACCGGCGAGCGTGCGCCTTCGCGAGTTCACGGGCCGCTCGTTCGAGGGAACCATCACCCGCACCGCCAATGAACTCGACCCAGCGACGCGCACGCTGCTCACGGAGGTACGTGTGGACAACACGTCCCGGACGCTCATCGCGGGCATGTACGCAACGGTCAGCTTCCGCGCGCAGCGAGTCGACACTCCGCTGCTCGTCCCCGCGACGGCACTGACGACGACCGCCGAAGGAACACGCGTCGCCATCGTGAGTCAAGGCAACGTTCACTGGAAGAAAGTCGAAATCGAGAGTGACGAGGGCGACCAAATTGCCATATCGAGCGGCATCGAGGAGTCCGACTCGGTGGTCGTGCGTCCGAGCGATCATCTGGTCGAGGGAATGCGAATCGAGTCGGTGCCGATCGCGGGCAAGTCGTAAGGGCGTGGGACGACGGTCGCGGTCGAATGTCGCGGTCGCAATCCGGTTCCGGCGCGCGCGCCTATGCGCTAGGCTGCGCCCCCCTGCGTTTTTGAGGAGACAGTCATCCGATGGCAACGATCGATTTCGGCGGCGTGAAGGAAGATGTGGTGACCCGCGACGAGTTCCCCATGGCACGGGCTCGAGAGGTCCTGAAAAACGAGACCATCGCCGTACTCGGCTACGGCGTGCAAGGTCCCGCTCAGTCGCTCAACATGCGCGACAACGGGTTCCGCGTGATCATCGGCCAGTCCTCCAAGTTCCAGCGAGACTGGGATCGCGCCGTCGGCGATGGCTGGGAGCCCGGCAAGACGCTCTTCGACATCGAGGAAGCGACCGAGCGCGGCACCGTCATACAGATGCTCGTGTCGGACGCGGCGCAGAAGGCGATCTGGCCGGTCGTCAAGGCCAAGCTGAAGAAGGGCGATGCTCTCTACTTCTCGCACGGGTTCTCCATCGTCTACAAAGATCAGACCGGCGTCGTTCCTCCCGACTTCGTCGACGTGATCATGGTCGCACCCAAGGGTTCCGGCCTGAACGTTCGGCGGAATTTCCTATCGGGTGCCGGCATCAATTCGAGCTTTGCAGTCGCGCAGGATGCGACGGGGCGTGCTCGGGAGCGAGCTCTAGCCCTCGGCATCGCGGTCGGCTCCGGCTATCTGTTCCCGACGACGTTTCAGCACGAAGTGTTCAGCGACCTGACGGGCGAACGCGGAGTCTTAATGGGCGCTCTCGCAGGGATCATGGAGGCCCAATACGAGGTTCTTCGCGAAGCGGGACACAGCCCGAGCGAGGCCTTCAACGAGACGGTGGAGGAGCTCACACAGAGCCTCATCCGCCTTGTGGATGAGCGCGGAATGGACTGGATGTACGGCAACTGCTCGGCGACCGCGCAGCGTGGCGCGCTCGACTGGAAGCCACGCTTCAAGGCCGCTGTCCTGCCGGTGTTCCACTGGCTGTACGACCGCGTGGCCTCGGGCAAGGAGACCGCGCGTGTGCTCCAGACGTGCGGAGCTCCGGATTACCAAGACAAACTCCGCGCTGAGCTCAGCGAGCTCGGAAATTCCGAAATGTGGCTCGCCGGGAAAGCGACGCGTTCGCTTCGGCCCACGGAGGCGGCCAAGACCATCTCGAAGGACACGAAGGGCGTCGGCGGTCGCGAGGCATGAGGACCACCTTCTGAGAGAGAGACTACCCCTCGTCGGAAATCCAGCAAGCGACTCTGTGACCGCTTCCACGGGGTGTTTCCTCTAGGATTGGAACATCGCGATCACAGACCCCCCGGACGGCGCGCGGACATCTCGGATGAAACGCGCACCCGCTCGGGGGCACGACGGGAGAGGGTGGGGCCCCGGTGATGGGAAACGTGGGCGGAGGAAGACCGGAGACGATCTGCGGCACTGAGGCAAGAAGCGCCTTCGTATAAGGATGGCGCGGCGAATCGTAGAGGTCATCGGCAGAGGCTTGCTCGACGATTCGCCCGAGAAGCATGACCGCCACGCGATCGCTCACGTGGTGCACGAGCGACAGATCGTGCGAAATCCAAAGGTACGCGACTCCCGTCGTCTCTTGCAGTTCGACGAGCAGGTTGATGATCTGCGCCTGCGTCGACACGTCCTGTGAGGCGGTCGGCTCGTCGCAAACGATGAATCTCGGTTCGACGGCCAGAGCCCTTGCAATCGCAACACGCTGGCGCTGGCCGCCCGACATTTCATGCGGGTAGAGGGCTGCGGCTTCGGGGCGCAGTCCCACGCTCTTTAGCCAACGTGCGACACGATCTCGCTCTTCGATGCGGCTGCGGGCGAGGCGGTGAATGCGAATGGCCTCGCCGATGATCTCGCCGACTGGCATCCGAGGGTTCAGGCTCGAAGTGGGATCCTGAAAGACAACTTGCATTCGCCGCCGAACGGGCAAGAGTGCGCGCTCCGGAGTCTGCGTGATGTCTGTCCCTTCGAAGACGATTCGGCCGAGCGTCGGGTCGATGAGGCGAAGCAGCAGGCGCCCGAGGGTGCTCTTGCCACACGCGCTCTCGCCTACGACCGCAACCGTCTCGCCATAGCGCACGCGAAGAGATACTCCGTCGACGGCCCGGATGAAGCGCGACGCGGTCCCGAGCACGCTCGGGTGGACCGGAAAGTATTTCGAGACCGATTCGGTCGCAATGAGTGTGTGGGCGCGTTCGTGCTGAGAAGCGTCCACGGGCGACGGCTCCGTCGGCGACAGGACATCACTCACGACGGCACCTCGTCGTGTCTCCAGCAGCGAGAACTTCGCCCGGTCGCCACGGACATCAGCGGGGGCTCTTCGACCTCACAGAGATCGATGCGCATAGGACAACGTTGCGCAAATCGGCAGCCCACTCCCAATCGGCGCAAGTCCGGCACCGAGCCCTCGATGGTGCGCAACCGGCGGTGGGGAGTCGTCCCTGGCTCGGGAATGCTCTCGATGAGTCCACGCGTGTAGGGGTGCATCTGCTTGGCAAATACGTCCGCGACCGACCCACTCTCAACGACGCGTCCAGCGTACATCACGACTACGTCGGACGCGTGGCCGAAGACCCTTCGGAGGTCGTGCGTGACGAGCAGCATGCTCATCGAGCAGCGACGCTGGAGATTGCGCAAGAGCTCGAAGATCTGCGCCTGCGTGGAGACGTCGAGCGCGGTCGTTGGATCGTCCAATAGGAGCAGGGCTGGTTCACACGCGAGGGCCATTGCGATCATGACTCGCTGGCGCTGCCCCCCCGATAGGCGATGCGGGTAGGTGTCGATCATAACCCCGGGCTCGGGCAAGCACACGCGCTCGAGAAGCTCCATGGTTCGAGCGCGTGCCTGCCGTCGCGAGACCCGCTCCCGAATCGTCACCGCCTCCTGAATCTGCCACCCGATCGTAACCAGGGGGTGAAGACTCGTCATCGGCTCCTGAAACACCATCGAAAGCGCTCGCCCGCGGACTTGGCACATGTCCCGCTCCGACAGCGTGAGCAAGTCGCGGCCCTCGAGTTCGATCTTTCCCGACTCGATTTGCCCCAATGGCGATGAAATAAGGCGCATGATCGAGAGCGCGGTAGCGCTCTTGCCGCATCCACTCTCTCCAATAATGGCAAGCGTCGCCGAACGCCTAATGTCGAAAGACACGCCATCGACCACCCGAAGCTTCCCCTCCCCCGTGTGATAGCTCGTGACGAGGTCGCGTACGGACAGAATCGACGAGGGGCGCGCTTCGACGCCCCCCTCGAGCTTCCCCAGTGGCGTCTCGGCCATCGGGCAATGGGATAGACCAGCCACGCGCTGCGGTCGAGTGCCATGCTAGAAGATGCTCCGATGGATCTGCCCGCTCGGATTGGACGATATGACGTCGAGCACGCGCGAAGCACGGGAAATCTCCTGCGGGTCATCGTCGGCCGGGACAGCGTCCTGGGACGCCGAGTTGCGCTCACCATCGTCCGCGACGACCTGGGTCTGCCATCCGATGTCCGGTCTGCGATCATGGATCGCGTGCGCGAGCAGGCTCGGTCCGCGGCTGCTTTGATGCACCCCGCCATCACGGCGCTCTTCGACGTGGGCGAGGACGCCGCGACCGGGCTTTTCCTCGTATTCGAATTCGTGGACGGCCCGACCCTGCGTGAGCGTCTCGCGCACGGAGCCATGACGCCGCTCGAGGTCGCCGGCCTAGCCAGAGCGTTCGGAGCGGCACTCACGCACGCTCACGCCTCGGGGTTTGTCTATCGGGATATCAATCCCGACAACCTCCTGCTCGCACCGTCTGGCCCCAAGCTCACGGGTCTGGGGTTTGCGACCCCATCTGACCTGGCCATTCCTGTCGATTCTGCGACGCCTGCTTCGTTGGCGTACTGCGCTCCCGAGGTGCTTGCTCTCCGCACCTTCAGCCCCAAGGCCGACCAGTTCTCCTTCGCGGCCACACTTTACGAAGCGCTGACCGGATGCCGAGCATTCGAAGGCGACGACACTCTATCGGTCGCCAACGCAATCGCCCGTGGCAAACCGCCTCCTGTCACGAGGGTCGCTTCTCTTCGGGCGTTCGGGGCCCTCGACACGGTGTTCAACCGAGCTCTCGCGAAGCGTGCCGACTCGCGTTTTCCTTCTTGCGAGGCCTTCGGGCGCGCCCTCGCCAACGAGCTCGAGCGCCCGGTCGTGGTCACCGTTCCGCTGCCGCCACCCTCCTCGAGATCCTCGATCGTGCCCCGCACGACACGCCGCTGGCAGAACGCAATCGCTCTCGCCGCAATCGCGGTCATCGTCACCCTCGTGTTCGTCGGGAGGTTCGCCCCCACGGGGGTCGGCGACGGAGTCTCCCTCAAGGTCATCGCCGACGAATTCGCGGGCATCACGACGACGACGCAGCGAACGGCCGGAGCATCCACCATTGGGCGTCGGCTTCCGAAGCCTGCGAGCTCGACGACTCCACCTCTTTCCGTGGCCGGCCAGAGCCCCTACGAGGCAGCCGATGCGCGCGCGGATGGCCACGTGCCCTCGACATCCGGATTCGCCGTTCCACGCATCGACGAAGAAGGCGCTTCGCGGCCCCCCTCGAGCTCCCCAGCGGCTCCGAGTGTCTACTAGCAAAGCGCGCACCCGCAGCTAAACTCCGGCGCTCGAGACGTTGCCCGAGGACCGCACACTGCCGATGAATACCGCCGAACCGACCACTCAAGTCCACGCGACTCGCCTCGAGGCTTCCGTCGAGCACCTCGCCCAGCTCTATCGCCAGATGCTCCTCATCCGGCGGTTCGAAGAGGAGTGCGCGCGGTTCTACGCGCAGGGAAAGATTGGTGGCTTTCTTCATCTCTACATCGGGCAGGAGGCCGTCGGCGTCGGTGCACTCGCGCCCCTCGAACCCGACGACTACGTGGTAACGACGTACAGAGATCACGGCATTGCCCTCGCCAAGGGCATGAGCTCGCGATCGGTGATGGCGGAGCTCTTCGGCAAGGCCACGGGATGCTCGCAGGGCCTTGGCGGATCGATGCATCTGTTCGACCGCGAGCACCGAATGATGGGAGGCTATGGAATTGTCGGCGGGCACATCCCGCTTGCCACGGGCGTGGCGTTCGCGAGCAAGTACCGTGGCGACGGTCGCGTAACCCTCTGTTTCTTCGGCGACGGCGCAGCGAGCATCGGCGGCTTCCACGAGGGCCTGAGCTTGGCGGCTCTATGGCAGCTCCCCATCGTCTTTGTTTGCGAAAACAATGAATACGCAATGGGCACTCCGTTGTCTCGATCGCTCTCGGTCGAGGACATATCCCAGAAGGCTCTTGCGTATGGCATCGAGCGTGACCGCGTTCTTGTATCCAACGTTTTGGAGGTGGAGGAGCACATGGCCATCGCGGTAGCTCGGGCCCGCGAGCAGAGCCTCCCGACGTTGATCGAGCTTCGCACCTATCGGTTCCGTGGTCACTCGATGAGCGACCCAGGCAAGTACCGGACGCAAGCGGAGCTCGACGATCACAAGAAACGCGATCCGCTATTTCGAGCGCGCGAGGACTTGCTTTCAGCCGGCATAGGGGAGGCGGCGCTCGCAAGCATCGACCGCGGGGTCGATGCCGAAGTCGCCGATTCCGCCGAGTTCGCCGACAGCAGCCCGCAGCCCGATATCAGCGTGCTGGAGCCCACAACGTACAGCGGGCCGTTTGCCTACTGAGCCCCAAGAAGCCAAAGATGACCCACACCTTACGCTATCGAGACGCTCTTCGCGAGGCCATGATCGAGGAGATGGACCGCGACGAAACGGTCTTCCTCATGGGCGAGGAGGTCGCGCACTACCAGGGCGCGTACAAAGTGAGCGAGGGCATGCTCGAACGCTTCGGGCCGAAGCGCGTGGTCGACACGCCCATCAGCGAGGCCGGGTTCGCGGGAGTCGGAATCGGAGCCGCCATGGTCGGACTGCGGCCAATCATCGAGTTCATGACATGGAACTTCAGCGCCGTCGCGTTTGACCAGATCCTGAACAATGCGGCCAAGATCAGGCAGATGTCGGGGGGTCAGTTCAGCTGCCCAATCGTGTTTCGTGGACCGAACGCGAGCGCCCGGCAGGTCGGCAGCCAGCATAGCCACGCGATGGAACACTTCTATGTTCAGATGCCCGGGCTGAAGGTGATCGCTCCCGCGTTCCCAGCAGACGCGAAGGGCATGCTCAAATCGGCCATTCGCGATGA